>Ga0209611_10010098_pt1 | contig 14010 bp, 6 predicted proteins | sample S1TSphgellanicum_3_FD_187693 | JGI IMG/M metagenome (GOLD analysis project Ga0209611, IMG submission 187693) | Host-associated microbial communities from peat moss isolated from Minnesota, USA - S1T2_Fc - Sphagnum magellanicum MG (SPAdes) (version 2) | ecosystem: Host-associated > Plants > Peat... | reverse complement strand
ACGGCCTCAGTGATCCTGCACCATGCATTGTCCTTTAGCAAATCCTTTCTCAACAAGCGATAGATATAAGTCTCTTAGCAGCAACCAGCAGTATTATTTCTCTGCATGAGGGTCAGGGTCCTGAGCATCTACTAGAAAAAATCACACAGCAACAAGCTGCATAAGATGTTCTGGATTACGTAATACCTTGCAAATCCACACCAGAGCCCGTCGATGATAAGGCTACAGGGAGGAACATGCGAAATTCCTCTAGCAGTTCTGGATTCTCGGCCTCGAACAAGGAGGCAACCTTGCTCTGCACTTCAGCGCAGCTCTTCTCGCCGGACTTCAGCATGTTCAAGGCACCCAGGAACGCGTGGTACACATGCAACTGGTTGAGCTCGCTGTATTTGGTCCGCACTTTCCTCACATAAGCCAGGGCAAGTTCGTTCGCTGTCTCTTGGGTCATGGTCTCGCGGGGAGCTTTCAGAATACGCACCCTCTCGCGTTCTGCCGCCTCTGCCTCCTGCTTGACCAAAACCTCCTCCTCGAGCCTGCTCGCGTAGTCAGCCGGAAGTATCCTAGCGAAGGTACGAAGGAGTCCCCACTCGCCGTCGAGAAGAACTTTCACGCGCTCTACCAACCCGGGAATGTCAATAAGCTGCTGCTTAAAATCAGCCGCAACGCCTAGGAACTGCTGATAAGTCTTCTTGTCTCCTTCCACAGCGTCGTCCTCGTAATTCTCTTCCACAGCATGATCGAAGCGGCGAGCATACTTCTCACGTTTGCTCAAGCTCCAATTGATCAGACGCTTTTTGGCCAGGACAGAGAGTATGAGAAGGGCCATGATAACGCTGACGAGAATACTACAAACACTTAAAAACTCAAAACTGATCGCGAAAGAACACAAACAAACAACAAGCAAGCCACTGAAACGCAGAACACATACGCGAAGAAGACGATGACATGAAGACGAAAGAAAAGAAAGTGTGAAGACTGTAATTGCAAATGCCAGGTGCGAGTCACGACAACGCTCTTTAATAAATTTCCATCAAACACTTCGAGCTCACAAGAAATTACCAGCTCCTACTGGGCGACGGACCACGTACTGGCCCCCACATGATGCGAAGAAAGAATACATCATGATTTGGCGCCGTTTAAGGAGTACTTGGTTGATGGGTGAAGAGCTGCGCCAACAGCAGCACAACGCTCTTTAATAAATTTCCATCAAACACTTCGAGCTCAGAAGAAATTACCAGCTCCTACTGGGCGACGGACCACGTACTGGCCCCTACATGATGCGAAGAAAGAATACATCATGATTTGGCGCCGTTTAAGGAGTACTTGGTTGATGGGTGAAGAGCGGCGCCCACAGCAGCTCGTAATGCATGAGAAGAACGGACCGACGTCGACCTCTCAGCGGCAAAACAAAACAACCGGGATTCAGGAGGACGGACCTCGACGTCTGTGCGGCAGAAATAGTGGCCAGTGGGGACGGACATGGACGTCCGCGGCAGAAACCACTAACGCGGCACCATGCACGCGAATAACGGACAGACTTCGATGTTTTTCGTGTTTCAATGGTTGGCACTGTACAAATTTTATTATTAAAAATTTCGAGGACTTAATGCAAATAATTCATGAAGCAGATGCTACGGCGAGAACATTTATTGAAAATTTGATTTTTATTTCTTTTTGGGATTTGGTTTTTTTGCAATTGTTTGGCACTGTACAAATTCTACTATTATGGTGTCAAGGCGTTAATACCAGTTCAGATCACATTTACAGCCAGGGTCTTATTATATAGAAGTTTAGTAGAAAATCTCTTCCAAAAAAGTCAAATTTACACAAGAAAAAAAAACATTTCCCAGATTTTTTGGTTGGAAAAATGACACAATTCGTTGGAAGAAAAAATCAAGGTCATTTATTTGCACCTTCACCACGTCCTCTTTAGGGTTTCTTATTTTTGCAATTGTTTGGCACTGTACAGGTTCAATTATTATTACTTCAAGGAAAAATGAAATTATTCATTAATCAGATGCTGCAGCTGTAGCTCATTCAAATGCATTTTGTTCTTGTTTACTTTTTGGGTTTTCTTTTTATGCAATCACCTTTTGTGTTTGAATGTTGATTTGGAATTTACACTTTGCAACTTTTTTTCCTGCAACATCTTCTCCCTGTGTGTATGTCTCTCTCTTATTTGCAATTTAACTCATGAAAGGCTGTATGTTTGGGAAATTATTGCTGAAAACAAATAAAAATAATAATCTACAGTTGAATAGTTTAGTAGTCTTCAAACTCATATTCTATATTGGAAGAAATTGCTCTCTCTTCCTCTTTGCAACTGAGGCTCAACTCCCCATCACCACATTGGTTCCCATGTTATTTTTGGTTGAATTTCACAATGACAAAAGAAAGTCCAGTGCACATGATAAGAAGGAACTTTTTTGGAAATACTGTGCCAAAAGTTGCCACATTATGAGAGAAAAAAACCTGAAGTCATCATATTTAGACAATACGTTCCTGAAGGTTTCCAAAACATAGTAGGATTCAAGAAAATTTCTACTTTCTTCTCTGATCTGTAGCCAAATTTGGCCCATTCCTCTTGTGGATGAAGGTAAGTCCACCTACCTCACAAGGTTGGAAAAAATACCCTGATTGGCTAGGTGAAGGTTTGTTTGTTTTGGACAGGACGGCTACATCCATATGTCCCAACAGGAAGGTTGGTGAGAAAATAATTGATAATGATGACGATGCATGTTATGAAATTTTTAACCTAATGAGGGTTTAAGGAAATCTTAAGTAGCCTTCAAATTGTGTATTATTGATCCATGGGAACTTTAATGTGATGATGATGGGCATCATTTATGTGATTTAAAGTGTGCTTATTTTGGGGGGTTCTTTTGGGGTGAGATGGTGACATCCTACCATGACAAGTTCAACATTTCAGTGTTGAATAATTATTTTATTTTAAAGGTTCTATGTTGAAAAGTATTATATTCTAGGATTTTAAGGAAATTATTTATTTTATTTCAAAAAAATTGTATTAATTATTTATATTTTTTCTGGAAATGAAATAATTAGTGTTGAAGTTGCTAGTGTTCTATGGTATTGATGTTTATGCACATCTTGCACTGATGTTTTCTTCTTTTTTTTCAATTTACTGATTATGCATTGAGAGAGAAATTTAGCATTATATGACAACATGTTTCAAGAACCTGTCTGAAAAGTGAAAAAAATAGAGCACCCAAACTGAAATCCAAGTAGGGATGTGCCAAAAATATTCGTAATTTATTTATTTTTCAAAATTTGATGATCTTCCCCACAAAAAACAGGGAATATGCATCCATTTAAAAAAAAGAAAAACTCACATGAGGAAAGGTGTCTTGCACTTCTGATAAATGATTAAAATAATGTGAATTCAAGATTGAAGAATCAAACAATGAAATTCATGTTGCAAGACTTCTAGTGTCCAAACCACAAATTAGACCTGGTTCAAAGACCTTCAAGTTCAATGGTAATGTATTAGGACACTATTTAAATCAAGGTTGAAAGATTAGTTATAAAGTGCATTTGGGAGCTTGTTCTCCACAAGCAAAAAAACTCTAGTATATATAACATGACTGAAAGCAAGTTCATTTGAAGAAATCTTTGGACCAACCTGTCCTGTTTTTTCAGATTAATTAAGAATGCAAATTATTTTTAAATGAGCCTCAGCTTACAGAAGCACAAAGTCCAAGCGTGCTGCCAGGCATAAACTTAGTGGAACAATATGCATGGAATTATGGAATATTATTTTAAATCAATTTATGAATATTTGGCATCCATGGTTTTTTTTTCAAATTCCTCATGTGTGAGGATCCCTGGAGCAGTAATTAACATTAAACTGTGATTGTTCTAGGTGGGCTGTAGCATTTTTTCAGAAGTGCTTGTACTAGTGACAACCTAGAGGAAGTGCCTAGGTCGAGATGTGGCTAATTTAATTATTTTATTTTGAAAAATGGTGAAAGAAATCCCTAAAAAATAAATTTTAACTTTTTTATTTTCTGAAAAAAAATTACCAAGTTGTGATATTTTGCAACCAAATGTTTTTTTGGAGGTTACATCACAAAAGATCATATTCAATTTCCATTAACAATTAAGATATTTACTAGATTGATAAAATACTTTTATTCTAGCTAAGAATTTACAAGAACAAGTTGAGCATGTTTTTCAGCTCTAAATTTGCATACACACTCCACTTTTAAAAGTTTCCTAGAGAAAGAATTGATGGTTTTTAAGTTAGGCCAATTTTCACCTTTTTGAGATTTGAACTCAAATTCTTTCCAAAGAATCTAATGTCTTAACCACAAGACATAACTTTACATGTACAATATTAAAAAGGTTTTTTGAATTTAAATCTCATTTATGTCAATTCCTTTTAAAGTTAGAACCATTCACATGTGTAGATTTTAAAGAAAAGTGGTTCTTCTTGTATTTACACATTACAAGTTTTGGCCTTGTGTTAAAATCACTATTTGAAACAAAAAAGTTTTTAGTTCAAGTTTTATTACTAAGAATTCACTTTTTAATAGGTTTTTAGCTTTTATGAAATTGAGAATTAAATTTAAGGTCCTTCATTAACTTTTTCAAATATCAAGTTTAAATGATATCTCAAAAGTTTTTTTTATTAAAATGAGAACATTTAGTTTCATTTTGAAATTTGATTTGAAAGTCAACTTTCATATGACATTCGCCCAACATTGGTTCCCATGATTAATCAAATATTTCTTAAATAAATTTTTCATTATTCAATATGCCTTCTTGCAGTTTTCATTTTGAGACTTGACTTAAAACCAACCTTCCAATTGATACCCACCCAACAATAGTTCCAACCATCAACCAAGTACTTTTAAAATGACACTTTTCATGATGCTTTTTGAGAACCAACTTAAAAATTGACTCTACCCACCCAACATAAGTTGTAATAATTAATCAAATGTTTTTTAAACAATGTTTTTCATGATGCATTTTGTCTTTCAATTGTCATTTTGAAAATTGGCTTAAAAATCAACCCTCCATATGAACCCAACCAACATTAACCTTCCAATAATAATCAATTATTTCTTAAATGATGCTTTTCATGATGCATTGTATCCTTTGATTCTTATATTGAAAACTGGTTAGAAAATTAACTCTTCATGTGACAATCATTCAACATTTGTTCCTACAATCAACCAAGTATATCTTAAATGTGCTCTTCACAATGCATTTTATCTTTTGATTCTCATTTTGAAAAACAATTAAAAGTTTAACCTTTCATGTGATAGTCAATCAACATAGGTTCTAATTGATCAACCAAGTGCTTCTTAAATTACGCTCTTCATGATGCATTCTATCTTTTGATTTTCATTTTGAAAATTAGTTAGGAAATTATTTTCCATATAACATTGGCTTAACATTGGTTCCCATGATCAACCAAATGATTTTAAAATAATGTTTTTCATGCATTCTATCCTTTGATATTCATTTTGAAAATTAGGTAAAAAATTAACCTCCATATAACACTCATTCAACATTGGTTGTAATGATCAATCAAATGTTCTTAAAATAACGATTTTCATGATGCATTCTATCCTTTGATTTTCATTTTGAAAATTAACTAGAAAACTGCCCTCCATATAACATTCACTCAACATTTGTTGCAATGATCAATTAAGTGTTTTTAAAATAATGCTTTTCATGAACATTCTATCTTTTGATTTTCATTTTGAATATTAGTTTAAAAATTAACACTCCACATGACTTTCATTGAACATCACTTCCAACAATCAACAAAGTGTTTCTTAAACAACGTTTTACATGATGCATTTTATTATTTGATTTTCATTTTGAAAACTAGCAAAAATTTTAACACTCCATATGACTCTCATGGAACATCAATTTCAATGATCAACCAAGTGCTTCTTAAATGGCCCTCTTCATGATGCATTTTATCATTTGATTTTTATTTTGAAAATTAGTTAGAAAATTAACACTCCATATGACTCTCATTGAACATCAATTCCAATGATCAACCAAGCGTTTCTTAAATAGCCCTCTTCATGATGCATTTTATCATTTGATTCTCATTTTGAAAATTAGTTAGAAAATTAACACTCCATATGACTCTCCTTGACCATTGGTTCCAACGATCAACCAAGTGCTCCTTAAATGGCCCTCTTTATGATGCATTTTATCATTTGATTCTTATTTTGAAAATTAGTTTGAAAATTAACACTCCATATGACTCTCATTGAACATTGGTTCCAACGGTCAACCAAGTGCTCCTTAAATGGCCCTCTTCATGATGCAATTTATCATTTGATTCTCATTTTGAAAACTAGTTAAAAAATTAACACTCCATATGACTCTCATTGAACATTGATTCCATTGATCAATGAAGTGCTTCTTAAATTATGTTCTTCATGATGCATTTTATCATTTGATTCTTATTTTGAAAATTAGTTTGAAATTCCAATGTGACACTTAGTCAAAATTGGTTCCAACGATCAACCAAATATTCTTTAAACAACACTCTTCATGATACATTTTGTTTCAACATCGTAGGGCTCACCATAACATTTAGGGGATTGGAAGAAATTTTGTCTTTGGAAATGTTGACATTCAAAATGTCATGACACCTCCCTAGGGATGACGTACATGTTTGGGATATCCCTCATAGCAACCTAAAACTTATGATGGACACAAAAAAATCATTTGGATTTAAGTTAAGCACCACTTCTGATAAAGGGCAATTGGGTTGGATTCATTTGCAAATGAATCCCTATGAACTTAATGGAATGAATTTTTTTAATGAATATTATTTATGAAAATTTAGATTAAATCTTCAATTCAATAATAATTGTTCATGTGTTTTTTAGATTAAAAAACATTAAATGTAGATTGATTGGCTACCTTATGAATAATTAAGACACATTACCCACAAATAAAATCAAAACTTAAATGACCTTAAATGCAATAGATAATTATAGATACATATTATACACTTTTATGTCACTTAGGATTTTCATTTCCATTCTTGTTGAGTTCGATAATGCTTTAGTAGTGATTTAGGAAAAGTTAAACTAGTAGAATTCATAAAACAACTATTATGGTGTTTTGCTTTCCAACAATTTTCTTTATGCAATAACATCTCTTGAAAATTGAGACGAACAAATTGAGAAATGAAACAAGGTATAATCAATTGTTCATTGTTTAGTACAAAAATTTGTTTTGTCTTGCAAGAATTTGGTTATGTAATTTTATACTAATGAGAATTTTACATGTGCATCTTTAAAATGATAGCAATGATATTTGCTTTTGAGTTTAGCTAAATAAATTATTAGAATCAAGGTTCATCAAATAGACATGAAATGATAATTTTTTGTCTACTTTCACATTTGTGGCATGTCATTCATTAAACATTCAATCAAAGTATATGTGTGATTGGCTTTGACCAAGTAAGAAAAAATTATCATTTAATTTTATTATTATTATTATTTGAACATAGGTAATCTAGAAGGAGATCATACAAAATAGAAGGAATTTTTAAAAATAATTATTTACTTATGATTATAAGTAAAATTTTATTTTATTCATAATTTTATGTAAAAATGCCATGGTCACATGTAAGAAATAATAAATATATTTAATTTTAATGGTTGCATGTAGAGGAATAAATTGATCAATTCATCTTTTTAGTTATAGTCAAATGGAAAAATGTTATAGTCGCATCTTAAGAATAATTTTTTTGATTCAATGTTTTATTTACATTCACATGGAAAAAATATATATTCATTTTTCACATATAATTAAATTAGTTCCTTTTAAACTAGTTTATCATGTGTGGTTGGCCCAAGTATGAACACATTCTATAATTTTCACATTTTCAGAATTGAATTTTTTGATTCAGCAATGTGAACACATTGAGGGCTCAACTGATTTTGCTTTCCAAACCCAATTTTTGCAATTTGTTTGAATTTCCAGCAACAAAATCACCTCAAAAAGTAATATCTTCCACACCTTAGCTCTGAAAATTGTGAAATAAGTCTATTAAATCTGACTCACCAAGGACACTTCCAAATTCCTGTACCGTTTTTAGTTTCGATTTTATTTGATTTTCATTGAAAAAATGATTCCACACTGTCGCTCCAAATAGTTTCAAACCACATTGATGCACCCCTACTCATTAAGAGCTTCCCAAAAATACCAAGAGCATGGCATGAAGCACCATGATTTGGGAGATCTCAGTGTGACAAAACAAAACAAAACAAAGTACTTGGCTTCATAGATAGATGATGGTCACATGTAAATGTTTTTGGTTCATATTACCACCCATAATCCATTGAATAAGGTAATGCAAAAGAAGTTGTTAATATAGATAGTTGAAACTCAGAAGATTTGAAATCAAACATGAATTTGAGCAAACTTCAGAAGCTTGCAGCGTTCCACTTTAATTGAATCATTTTGCAATTGAAACAAAGAGATACTGAAGATAATTAATGTTCCACATGGCAAACTACTTGGAGGAATATTAGATTGGCCAATCTAATATTCATTACATCTGACTGGGCAGCAACCAGGTCACATTACTACATTCTTCTCTGGCAGGTGTTAGGCTTTGCTGTGCCTTTTAGTCACTTCACCCAACTGTGTAAAAATGCTGGGCCAAAGCTATTTTACCAGCCAAACTGGAATAATTCGACTTTTCTTCATCTAGCCTAATTTTAATATGCAGGGTCATATACTGACTCCCAAGCAGTCATTATCTTTTGGCAAAAATCATCAAAAGGCAAGAAAGTTTCTGAAAACCGAATGTTTTGTTGTAAACTTTTAAAAAAAATAAAATTGCTCAAAATCACTGTTTTGTTTAGGAGGGTGTCATCACATTTATGTTTACTGATAAAGGCCTATTCCAGTTAGCCTCCCCTAATTTTCAAGCCTATGTTGTTGATCTACTGCCTTCAATGCTACTAAGGACCCTCAAATTAAGAGAGGCCCTTGGCAAGGCACCTTCCCCTATATTTCTGTTCTGAGTTCAAGCAGTCTAACTATATATGTTTCAAGACCTTTCCAGACTATAAAATTACATTTACACATTTTAATTCACTTTACAAACACTCATAAACAGAACCACTTATTTTTGTACATGTACTAAATTACCATCATCAACTAAACAACAACTCCACTCAATAACTAGATATATATTTAAAATTATATACACTACCAGTTCATAGCACATACCTACTCCCATGACAGCCAGAATATGACAGAAAACAGAAGCATGCATCAATACTCACTAGCACACACCCCTATGAAAATTCCCAAACCAACTTTCAAACTAATCACACCTGCCATGTTTGCTTACCAGTCACTACCTTTCTATTGCATTAAGACTACAATTTAGTTATGAGTAGATGTGTCCAGTTGGATTTTCAAATCAAGAAGATGCTACTTGACATATTGTACCACACTAAAAATTGTTTTTGAACAAAAATACCATGGCACATAGAGTCACAAAGTCTTTTAACTTGAACTGAGTTTCTTCTTTCTTCTGCAGGAATAAAACAGAACTACATAGAGAGAATGTCAAGAGCAGTCAGAGTTAGCCCAAAAAAAATTCCAACTAAATTGCAACAACTGCTAACCAAAAAAAAGCTAAAACATTCAAAAAGATAGTAGAAAAATTATTGTACCTTACCCAGCTAAGGTCAGTTTGGTGATTAAATAATCGTCAAAATAGTGAAACAATTTTTTGTGAAAGTATGAAGTTGATGTGTTGAAAGTCATCATAATTATTGCAGTCTAAGCACTGCATAATTTCACTACTTGTATGACAATATCATAGTAGATTATGGAAAATTAATAATTTCAAATTAAAAATGAATTTATTTTTGAAAAAAAAATGCATTTTACCAATGTGAAAACTGACCCTAGGTTCCAGCACTTCAGAAATGCCCAGAAATGAAGCACAAATTTAATGCTATATACACCGCGGTTGGGGGTTCTCACTTTTTGGAACCTGCAACCAACAGGTGAGTGTAGGTATATGAAAACCCTTGACTGACATTTCCAAAAATCAAAGACCTGGTTCTGACCATTGATTGGAGGTTCTAAAAAATCATAGAACTGGTTTTGACGCTCAAACAGATTCTGAAAAATCAAAGAACTGGGTCAAAGAACATACTTAAACCTTTGGTTCTGTCATGAGAAATGTCAGTTCTTTGAAAATTTTCTAAAACCAGAGCTTTTTTCAATTCTGAAAATATTAAAAGAACCAAAACTAGATGTTTTCTTGATTATGAAAATATCAAATAACTGCAATTGAAGGTTTTTGAAGTTCTATTAAAAATATTCCAGAATCTAAGGGTCTTTAAAAATCACAGAACCGATCAACACTGATAGATACCGAACCTTAAGTCCTTTCCTTCAGGGGTAATGGACGCTGTCACCTTTTAAAACCTGGTCCTTACTTGACAACCAACCTGGACCTGAAAATTTAGGTCTGTTTCTATCATGCACGGCCCCGGTACAATGGTCCGGCCTGCCAACAGTTTTAGCGTGTTGCAGACGCCCCAACGACGGTAATGGCAAAGTGTGAACGAGAGTCTTCACATCCATTCCAGTTGGCATCTTCTTCCTCATTTTTGCGCATGAAAAACCCCCCTCTTCACATTCATTCCACACATCGTCTTCTTCATCTTTGCCAATGAGTGTCTCTCTCTACGCAGCTAGCTTACAGTTGATGCAAGTGGAGCCAGACCTGGAGGCAAGCTGATGCAAGAGCTCTACAGTTGGATGCAAGCAGAGGTAGAGCTTAAGACGCGCGTTGTATTTTTTTCTTCAACTTTATGCATGCAACGGTTGTTCACACAACTAGTTCACAGTTGTTGGATTAAGCAAGCAATAAAGAGTGAGTTGAGCTTCAGACCTGCGTTATCAGTTTCTTCATCTTTGCGTATGAGTTTATTTTCAAGTATCTAGCTAGCTTGCAGTTGCAAGCAAACACAGCTAGAGCGTGCTCTAGACCTGCGTTTGCAGTAGAATAAATTTTGTTTTGTTTTGCACGCTCGTGATTCCAGAGCTTCGATCCACCACCACCACCACCAGCTCAACAACAACAACAACAACAACTTCAAGAGCGGACATGGCTCATGAGCTTATCCTTCCATGCCCACCCGACTCGGCCATGAGCAGCTGGAGCGCTGAGCAGTACAAGAAACATGTAGACACCTACATGGAAGCCGTGGAGCAAGAGTTCACCGGGGACGTGGGGACGATCGACACTTACCTGCACTTTCTTGGGGCCGCTACTGAGTTCCAGGAGAAGCGTATCGACACTGCGGAGTGGGTGGAGCGCGTGAAGGAGCTCCTTGACGGCCACTGGTTGCTCCTTTTGCGATTCGCCAACTTCCTCCCGCAGGATTACGGTTGCAGACTGCGCGAGGAAGTGTTGGCAAAGCGCAGAGCGGAGAAGGCCGAGAGCGTGAGCCGCGGTGAGCCTGTTGACTACGTCCACTTGTTGGATCAAGCCACTGACGTGCTGGGCAGAATCAAAGCCCGCTTCCTCGACGAGAACCTCGAGCACCTGTACGAAACGTTCCTCGAGATCGTCCACATGCACAGGACGGGTGAGAAGACCCGAGAGGAGGTGCTACACGCGGTTGCTGATAATATTTTCCAGGCTAAACACCAAGACCTTTTGCACGAGTTCCGTTATTTCCTACAGATCTGATCATCTGCTTTAGTAATTGAGATTTCCAAGGTGAGTAGAGTGCATTGATCCCCTCCGCTTCCTGTCAACCACAAGATTGAAGCTTCTTGTCAAACTGCCGTGCATGATGATCATAGGATGCATTAGAATATTTGGATGCAATCGTTTTCACACAGATCTGTTTGATTTCTTTTTTGCTGCATTTTGCAGACCGGCAAGCAGGTGTCCTGGTTTGGCAGTAGCAACAGCGGTGCAGCTGATCAGTACGTAGCTGTTGCAAGGAATAATATAAAGTCTCTTTCTTTTGAGTCAATCGCTCGTGGTGGCAGTTGTCACCTGTTTGCTTTCCTCATTATGGACACTACCTTAACAATATAATCATGTATCTGTTAGTCTTACAGGTAGTTGGCTACCTGCTGGTTGCCAGGACTGATCAGAAACTGTTGAACATTGGTCGATTCTGAAGGACCTCTTTGCATATTCATGCCTGTTTCTCTTTTCAAGTATTCTTACAGGTCTAGTTCTGTTCTGTAATCTCATGTGCTTCCCACTTTGAACTTCAGATCAATATTATGTTTGCAAAGTTGCATATGTGTTTTTTTTCCCCTTGCATAGGTGCAGCAGCTGGACACATAGACACTATGTCATTTGATGGTTCACCATGTAAGTATCCATCTTAAGCCAAACAGATTGGGAAATTGCAGTTAAATAGCACAAGTTCATGTTGGATAATTAGCTAAGGATGCTTCAAATCTCCTAAACATCAGATTATATCCACAGTTCAGGAAACCACTTGCAGAATAATATTGTTCATGTCCATCAGAGTGTCGACCAACTTCTTTTGCCACAAATACTGGAGATCTGATGGGTTGCAGTTTGCTATGTCTAGAATCTAACAGGTGCTAGATAATAATCTTACTCACCCGATCTCAAGTGTCTACTCTTCTCATCCAGAGCTAGGAACAATGATCATGCAGATGGTTCTAGAAGCTCAAGTTGGAACTATTTCATGATCTCTTAATTACAATTGCAAGAGAGATTGATCCATGAGCCTTGCATGTAAATAATTGATGAGACTGTACCCTTGACATGATCTGCAGCTTACCTTGAATATTGCAACCCTATAGTTGCCCCCCCAATCTGCCATGAAAATTATGTGTATATGGTGACACCATTTGATCAAGTTCAAAGCTTAAGTCTTAAGTAAAATCATAAGGAACTCTCCATGGACACATGTATTTCTTGGTTCCCTAAGTGACAACTAAGAAACTCTTTTCCAATGAGACTTTCAAGGTTTGTTTAATAGTGTTACCAAAAGTCAGTACTCCCTCCCGAGTAGGTGTAACCCTAAACCTAAATGAAATCTTACATTTGCCTGCCTGTGACTAGGTACCTGGTTGGTAGAATGTGATGTGTCAATTCTTAGAAACGTCACGTGTCACCTTAGAGTATCTAAAAAAAATTTATTTGATAAATAGAAATCACGAACTCCTCAACTTCAATAACCTCATCCTTGCAAAATGTTCAAATAGGGAAGGGATGGAAGGCAACAACAATGTTGGAGTTGCACATGAAGTGATGGAAGGTAATGAGCAAAATGTGCATGGGATATGAAGAACTCTAAAGATGCATGATCATTAACAACACTACAAAATTGGAATAACTTCTAGATCCAACATCAAAGTACCCAACACCTTCATATTTTTCATTTCTTTGTAACCTTACTCCATTGCAAGCACTACAAAACCACAATGGGAATCAAACTTGTTGTAGCCATGATGGAGTACAAGAACTTGATCTATGCCTTTTTTTTGTAAAATTTTTTTAATTGATTTTCAATGTTGAAGTTCAATGTTTCTCTTATCAATTTTGAAATGTAACTAAAGCGGCAATGATCCATAAGAAGATTTAGCCAAATTTGGCTACAAATTAATTATGAAATTAATTTATCTTTTAGACATCCTTTTATGTTTTTGGCAACATCCCAATTTGAACCATGCATAGAAATCTAGCAATTTTATATAATTTTCAATGTAGTTTTTTGGCTACATATAACCAACAAAAAAGGTCAATTTGTTGAAAAGGTGGCATTTTCATGTTAGTTGCATTTTAAACTAATATTAACTAGTCATTTTTCCGTGTCAATTTCAATTTCACCTTTGATTGATATTATTCATTTATAAAGTTCTGACTTGACAATGCATGTTGACCAACCATTAAATTTAAAGTTCAAGATCAAAGCATTTGGTGCATTAGATTGATTTGATACAAGCCCTTGAATTAAATTATTTTTAATC
>Ga0209611_10010093_pt1 | contig 14013 bp, 12 predicted proteins | sample S1TSphgellanicum_3_FD_187693 | JGI IMG/M metagenome (GOLD analysis project Ga0209611, IMG submission 187693) | Host-associated microbial communities from peat moss isolated from Minnesota, USA - S1T2_Fc - Sphagnum magellanicum MG (SPAdes) (version 2) | ecosystem: Host-associated > Plants > Peat... | reverse complement strand
AATCCACATCCCAAACCTATTATGGCAACCCACAACTATTTTGTCAAAACATAGGTTTGAAACATAACACCCATCTTTTGTTTATGTCATTGGTCTTACCTACCTACCCACCCCACCTACCTCCCCTACATGGAATGAAAATAAAACTACGTTTAATCATTAATGAATCATTTACGTTGGAAAGTTGTGACAATAATTTTTTTGATTAGGCCCCCAAGAAATTAAATTAGCCTGATTGGCATAATGATAGAAAATAAAATAGTTCATGAAATTTGTCACCTTCGCATCTTTTCTTGAATCTTATAATTGAGGTGTTTCAACTTACACAAAACATGTCCCTTGGTTCAACTTCTTGTTCCTTCGTCCATGTTTTGAAGTCATTGAATGAAGGGCATGCTACTTGTTTGGATTTTGGTAGGGTTGTGCAAACATTGTTGATATTGTCTTCATTTAAGATATGTGTGATTTTACTTATTGTTTGGTTTTTTTTCTATTTTTCTAAGTTTCCAAAAAACATTGGCCAATGAGGTTCCCAACTATTGCATTTTCTAAGATTGGTGTATGTATTTAAAGGTTTAAGAACATCTATATTTTTGTCAACAAAAAATTGAAATTGCAAAAAACCATGGAGGACAAAAAGTTCATCACCAAGGAGGTGAAGATTGAAAAACATTTGGGAAACCAACACCACAAAGGAGTGGCTACATTATTGCAAGAATTTCATTTGAATAATCACAAAAATAGAAAGGAATTCATCTATTTGTATTGCAAGGAGAACAAGGGATCAAAAAAGAAGTTCAATGAACATCATCTAAAGGGTTGCCACATGGTTGTAAATCCCACTCAATTTGAAGTTCTACTTGTCCCCAAGAAGGGCCATGAAAGTAAGCTCATTGATGAAAGGAAAGTTATGTTGGATTATCTTAGAAAATACAACACATGGGCCCAAGCCTATCGCATTGGACCATCATCAACATTAATGGTACCTTTCCAAGGTTAGAAGCAAAAGAAGGATGCAATAAAATTGGAGGAACAATTAAATAATGATTTCAAACCTAAAACTAATTAAGCTTCAATATGTGCCAAACAATAAAACCACAAAACATGATGATGAAAGTACTCTTGAGGCCCTTTCAAATATTGCTCCAACCAAGCGTTTGTTGACAAAACATTAACAAATCCAGCACATTGAAACATTATTAAGCATTATGATGAATTTGTGTGCATCGAACAACATATGAAGGTAGTCAACAACATTGATGCAACTCCATCTTTAAGCCAACATGAGGCCCTTGTTAGATTTATTTTTGTGTGTGATGTTGATAAGGTGGAAGTTCATCCTACCATCTAGAAGTTGACCATCATGGCAAGAAAGAAAACTTTAAAATAGAACAGTCAATGGTAAAAAACATAGCTTGGTAAGATGCTTGTGAAATTAACCTCTAGTTTAAATGTACAAAACCATCCTAGATTGGCGAGCAAGTTGAAATGCATAGACTTTGGCACCTACTTTAGTACGGCTTATTAGACTAAGATAAACAAGCCTCCCCAAAAAAACAATTACTAAATAAGCTCACATCATGGTGAATACCTATTTTACATTTGATAAGGTCATGAAAACAAACAAGATACACTACATCAATAGGTTTTCCCATGTTTTTAGATGTGAGCAAGATAAAGTAAACCAAAATGTTACCTTGACAATTTGCTTGTGAAGTTGATAAATTTATAAAAACCCATTATAAAATAATTATACACTCAATGTTATTACATAAATGATCAAATACAAGATAATTCTTCATTATTTTGCATTAATTTTTCAACTCCACATTTTAGAAGTTAAAAGTACAAGTTTTTTTAAATGCAAATATGTTTGAAATTCTAATTTTTACAACATTGTATTATTTCTTTCAAGTATGTGTCAAATATGTTCTAACAAATAGTCCATTTTTTTTAATGGTTTACTTCAATGTACAATGATCTTTATATTCTAACTTAGTACATATTTATTTTATGAAGTTTCATAATGAAAGAATATTTTTGAACACCATATTGGCTAGCTAATTTCAAAAGTAATTGTTCTCTACTTTTATTATTTTAAAGTTCTTCAAATTTTGTATTCAACTTCTCATAAACTTAATGAAACTCACAATTGTTTCATAATGAAACTTAAATAAAATTTGAATCTACCTTTTTGTACTTATGTTAGAAATTTTTTCATTTTAAAACTCACTTTTAATTTGTATATGGATATTTTACCATGCATTTACCCTTATGTGTTGTCATTCCATGTTCCTATGTTTATATTCCTTCTTCCTAATATGGCATATACATTGATTCCATGTTTTCAAATTTTTTTTCCATATCCTAACGAATCCAAAATGCATTGTTAAAAAAAATTATTCCCAATTTCCTTGGAGTCATTCCAAAAATGAAATCAAGGTTTTTTTAAATGATGTGACACACCCATTTTATGTCCATCGTCAGGTCAACATTTGTTTAGAAACATCAATTTCATCTATTAGGTTAGATGTCAACCATTTTTTTTATTAATTGAAATTTTTTGATTACACAATCATTTAGTCATTGAACTAAGTAATTAAATTTTTTTGGTTACCAATTCTTGGTCACCATTTGGAATTTTTTTTGGTCACCTCTTAAAAACATTTTAATCACTATTTGAAATTTTTCAATCATACAGTCGATAGTGGTTCAATCTCCACAATTGATCTAGTGATTAAAACATATCAATCATTGACCCAAATAAATTTGGTCACTACTTGGAAAATTCAATCAACAATTTCTTATGAACAAACTAAGTGACTGAAATTTTTTTGTCACCAAATTGAATGACTAAAATTTTTGGTTGTTGCTTGGAAATTTTTGGCCACTATAGGCTTACAACAAATGAACGTGGCTTTAATCGCCACAAGGTTTAAGGCAACCAAATGAAGTGATTTTCAATTGCCCTTAATTCTCCTTTGAAAGCATTAAACCTTAAATTTGACGTCTAGGTTGACCTTATTCTCACACAAGATTGGGCAATGTCAACATCCTAATGGATGCCTAAACATTGTGACAACCTTGAATGAAACTGATGTAATCATAACCCTTCTTTTGCAATGAGACACCTTGCAAATACCAATTCCTTGGGAAGTGCAACTTTCCAAAACATATTTTTGGCTAAACTATTTCTAACACCAATGTTGTTCATGCCCATTAAAAGGTGCCACCCATAATAACATGTCCATTCTAAAGTTAGGGAAATTGTGAAACAAATGGTGGAAAAACATATAGATATTGACACATGATGGGTAGCTACATTTTGGAGGGGAGGATGGTTGTGACAACAAAAGGGGTGCTTTGGTTGACAACATTTACATGGGACAACACAACCTAGTTCTTCAAACTCCTAGGAAGATATGTTAGCAATTTTTTGTCCATGTAGATATGAGCAGTAAAACACATGATGCATGAAGACATGCAAACCTTCATAATGGTTTGGACTGAAATTGTTTTTGAAAGAGGAGGAAAAGTCTTTATTTGCTATATTAGTAGGTTTTTGAAATGACACAAAGACATTGACAATTGTTGGGTGAATATGTAATGGGGTACTAATCCCTTTCACTCGCCTTCAAAGACAAATAGACTTGGCTTACTAGTAGGTTAGGTAGTATTTATTAGGTAGAATACTAGTTAAATTATTTGAATTGTAATTTTGGTGGGAAATTTTGTTATATTCTGTACCTTGTTTATTTATGTTTTCTTTCAACATCATAATTTTAGTGCATACTTTCTTGAATAGATCTAACTAGAAGCACATTAGGTTCCAAAATTCTTTAAAATGTACCAAAATCTTGTCACAACATTGCCCTTTTTTATCTTTTTTACTTAGTCCTTTTTTACCATGTAAAGTCACATTTATGGATGATTATGATGGAATCTAAAATTGTAATGGTTTAAAATATAGTCTTTTTGAAAATTTTGACAACTTTTGATTCATTAATTTTTATGGGGATCAAAATATAAAGTAAAAAAAGGCTGCAATAAGGACTAGAACCTTTTTGTCCTATGTGGTACACCTTAAAGGATTTTCACCCATTAAAGTGTACCAAAAACAACCATCACAAAGTCCATATATTTTTGGAGTTTTTCTACTATATTTTTAAATGCAAAAAACTAGACAAAAACACAAAAACCTTGAAACCATGTTAAAGTTGACATCTTTTTCCATGTCCAAGTTAATGGTGCCCTACTTTCAACCTTTTTGAACTCTTCTATTTAATATTGATTATGAAAAACATCCTTTTGGATATGTGATGGACATATTATAAATAGTTATAAAGTCAATCACATATTGATATTTTCCAAAAAAGTTATTCCTAAGTGTCATAACCCTTGAAACTATAATATTAGGCTATTTTGGGGTCCAATGGACCTATAATTTACTTTAAACATGATGGTGGTGGTGGGGGATGCAACTACATATAGTTTCAACAATTTGTTGTTTGGGGTGTGATGTGACCAAATGCATGCATCATTCAACGCACCTATACTCCTCATTATAATCATTGCCCATCATGGGGCTTGGGTATTGATAGAGATGGTATTTTGTTGGTTCATTGAATTTCATAGTTTGACATAACTAATATGTTTTTGTTATGATCAAACACTTTTCAAATAAGTTGGTGCCATTGTTAGATCACAATAATGAGCGTGCAACCTATGCATTTTTAGGTAGGCTATTCAATAGGTTTGGTATTTCATTTGAAATACTCACTGATCAACATACATAATTTTGTGCAAAATTTGAAGAGTTGTGTGAAAACATTCTTATCAATCATTATTAGTGTGGCCTATGTCATTGGCCCAAGTGTGAACCCATTACAAAATAGGGAAACTCAACATGTGAACATTGTTTTGCAATATGTATTGATTTTTTGAATAGCCTTCAAGTCTTACCACGTTCTGAACTGATTTTTCCTTCCACAACTTGGTTTTTTGAATTTTCAGTGGCACAAATCATTTTAAAATCAATATCTCCCACATTCTAAATCCAAATCTTACCAAATAAATTCCATTAAATCTTGCTGATCAAGATCTTTCCGACAACACCAAAGGCACATTCCAATTCTTCCAAAAATTTCAGCTACGATTTAATTTGATTTTCAATGAAAAAATCATTCAATATTCAAGAACTTTGCACCACAAGTCCAAATGTCATGGAACCAAGCCCATGCACCCCTTTTCATCAAGAGCTTTCCAAAGACACCAAGAACAAGATATGAAGCATCCTAGTTCGGTGGATCTCATAAGTACAAACAAAACAAAACAAAACAAACAAATTAGTTTCCTTCATAGATAGATAAGCTTCACAAGAGCATCTTGAGACAAACATGTTACCTAAGCGGATGGTGTAAATGGTGAAATGAAGTTTGTAAAAGTATTAGTTTCAAAAGGGCAAAACTAAAAATTGGGACATGTAATTACCATGGTTAGCCATGGAATATAACTTTAATTAACAAACTTTTCTTACATCATTTTCACCATATTTTTTATTGTTGGCCATGAGCCCAAGCTACCATGTTCAATTTAAGATGCAATGGCAATAATTAATATTGGATTATCCAAATGTGTGGTTTTAGGCTTTTGAGCAGTGAATAACTATGTTTTAATGTGTAATGCCAATGGTTATGGAAAATTTGCAATTGTCCTTGTTGGCCTTTTTTGTATGTTGTATGAACAATCTTCAAGGGCAACAATTATGTTGATGTGTGATCAATGTTTGAGAGAGTGGCATATGGGGATGAAGTACTAGTTGGAAGATGGTTTGCTTTTAATGTGCAACATAAACCTAGGGATAGTTAGATAGTAAGGAAGTAACCTAAGGTTTTCTCCATGATGATGCACATTTGGTTGAGGAATTGCGGGGATTACAATTATGCAACTAACAATGGGGTCACATTTACATTCACTTTAGTAATCCTTCCACCTTAAAAAAAGGTGTTCATTTGTGGTGGATTCCCAACATTATTATTTGGTTTAAGTGGACCTTGGCCTTAGATAAAGGGGTGGTTTGGAAATGATGCGGCATTACAATGGTTTCTATAATTTGTGATATGTGTGTAAACAACCATAGTTATAAGTGTCAACATGGTAGCGTATGATATTCATATCCAAAGTTTACATATATAATTTTTTAAAAAATCATTGAGTGTTATAATCCTATGTTTTTGTTTTGATTGAAAATGACATCAACCTTTCTTCTAATTAAGTAATTTTTTTTCACAAATCTAAAGCAAATGTCTTTTATTCAACTTCATATCAAAAGAAAATATATCACATCCATCCATTTTGAGGTTTAGTTTGAAGTTTAATCCTATTTCATTATTATTCACAATTTGAAATGCAATTCCCATTTTTATTGTAAGTTAAAATGTTTTGAATATTATTTTTAGTACATTACCTATATCAATTATATTTGTGAATCATGTGATAAAATGTTGCAAATAATATGACATGACTTTAGATGATAACATTGTTGTTGAATAATTATTAACATTTTCATGAATAAACCAAATTTATGTTATTTAATGAACAAATGAACAAACAAAATTACACATGAAATTACAATCAAAATTTCAAAGGAAAAATTGGGAACATCAACAATTTCAATTCAATTTCTTTTATGCTATATCAATAGATGTAAAAATAATACATATGAAAAGGAAACAAGGTTAGAAGGAAAAGAAAATAAATGAATAGCTTTCTAAATTCACATTTAATGCAAATTTTGATGTATATAGGTTTATGTATGTTAAACTTTGGATGAGTAATTAATTATGGAAGTGGTGTTTTGATCAAATTGTTTTTTTTTTTTGAAATAAAAATTTTCTTATTTTTTCAACTAGAAAATTGGGAGAAATTTGGAATGTTTTTTTCTAGCGTACATTTGACTATTTTATCTAAGTTTTGGGATTTCTTTTTCAAATTTTTCTATCAAAATATTGAAAAAGAACCATGTGTCAAATACATATCCATATTTTTATTTTTAAAAACCAATTACGAAAACATTATTGAAAAACATCATATAATTTATAAATAAACCAACAAATGTCAATTTGTTGTTCTACAATATGCAAATGTCATGTAACAAACAAATAGTTCATCATGTGATCTTTTCACCATAGCATATGCCACAAATATAGCATTTGTACCACTTGTCAATGGTACTTTCAAAATGCTATGTACCATGGTAGATGTGCAATTTTATAAAGTATTAACGAGCCCTTGTGTCATTGCCTCAAGTATATTAGACCTCTTGTAATGTCACCAATTTTAATATTCCACGATCATGTAGATTTTTCAAAAAATGATTTCCACTTGCATTACTTATATAACATGAAATTCAATCTTCACCTTTTGAAAACACTTAAACGAATGTTGTATCTCAATTACATGAAGAAACTCATGAAATCATATAAATCTCAAAGAAAATATTTTTAAATGATTAACTTGTTATTCAATGTGATGCGACCTAAATTCAATTTTCACATGTGACACTTGAAAGGTGATGATGTGAGAAGGCAAATATGGAAAGGTTTTGGCATGGAATTGTCAAGGTGGATTGCCATCCAAAAGATGATCACTACTGGAATTTAAAGCTACTCAACCTAAACTAACTCTGGTATATTATTGTCAATACATAATTTAATTTTTGATTGAATTTTCAAGTATGTAAATACTCAAACTTTAATAGCATATGCAGTTAGGTTTGAGCATAATGAAATCACCTCCATGCACCCTTCCTCATTTAGGGTTTTCTAGTGGTACCAAGAACATTGACAGAACGAGTCTTTGGACAATTCAGTATGACAAAACAAAACAAAGAAAGAAAATAAACTACATTCCTCAATGCTAGGATATTCCATACGATGTCACAATTTTATTGCATAATATTAGTTTTTTGTATTTGATTTTGAGAAAAAAGCATTGGTGGTTATAATGGATTCCTTGCAGCAAGGTGTCCCCAAATAAGGGCCCCCCTCCTTGGGTGTTACCATACACATAATTTCAGTTATAATTTTTCTGAAGATGACATGGTCAAAACTGTGATACCTAGTTTACAATAACATAAGTCACAATTGACATGAAGATTTATTTTTTTCTTATTGGGGTGTGTATTGCTAAATTCCCTAATCTAGGCTACTACTTAGTGATTATTTCTTGATTAATAACACAGGAAAAAATTTGATGATACAAGAACTAATCTCATGGGTATATATCACATGTCACATTGCGATCATACATATTGCAAAGTGATAGTTCAAAATGCATAATATGGGTTGTGTTTAATCTCACACCATTTTGTGCAACCCTCACGGCTAGTAATTTGAAATCAATGATGGAAATGCAATGCCTTTTGACCAATGGCAACATACAAACTTAAGGCAACTATAATTCTGGAACCATCAAGATAACATGTTGGCCCAAAAAAGTGGTCCACTCAAAGTGTGGGGGTATAAAAACCCTCCGCCTAGGTATAGCAAGCATGTGATTCTCAACTAATCATCATGTGGTCAATGAAGCACACAAAAAACTCCATGCGGTACATGTAACAGTGAGGTGACAAAATGTACTCAGTTAGAACTAATGGCTCCTCAGAATTGGGAGTTCTGAAGTACAGGCCAGGAAATTGGTCAACTTAGCTCAAAGGATTGTTCCCAAAGTCACAGAATATCACTACAGTCTGACTGTGAACTCAGCTTCACCCAAGTGGCTCCAAGAAGTTTGTGATACTGGTGGCAGATTTTGCCCTTGTCACAAAAACTTCTGGAAGCCTGCAGCTGTAGAGCTCTATTGCACAAGAAAGCTCAAGTCGAAAAAACACGTCAAATTGAAGACACTTCATTCAACTTTGAGCTATTCAAAACACTCTGCAAGTCCTTACATGACTACAACTCCTTTGGGTGCCTTGTGTTCATGGACTTTCAGTTAAGTCTGAAGCTTTTGTAGCCATTCCTCGCTAAGAGAAAACAGCTAGTTCAGCTTCATGACCATTGAGTGAGTTCCCCTCAGAAAATGTTACAACAGGACAAATCTTGAGAGCCTATGTTCTAACAATTGTAAAAGTCCTGTGCGTTAGTAGAACAATTGAAGATATCTGATCATCTTCACCTTCTTGCAATTAGACTAGATGAGTAGAAACCATATCATTCCTCACTCTCCTCATCAGCATCCTCAAAACGTGGGTCTTGCATTAGAAGCTGCAATCCATTGAGCTCACAAGTCAATTGAAGTGTCCAAGCCATAAGGAACTACATTTACCTCAAACATTTACCCCATTTTGCATTAAGCAGGCGGGATGCAAATCTCATTTGCTGATGTTTGGATGATATTGATATGTCTTGGAAAAAGAAGCATGGTCATTTACCTCTGCAAGATCAATATGATTGTTTGCATGATCACCTCCAATGACATTAGACATGACTTCATGTTGATCGAAGAACCACTCACCCTCACCTTCTTGCTCTGGTTCACAAAGAAGACAGTTTCAGTGGAAGCCTCATGCACAATATTGAAATAAACAGCTTGGAAACAGTTCATTGTGGTGATCCTGCCAACTAAAAAGTTTCAGTGCTAAGCTCTGTCCCATCATTACTACAAGCTATTCAAGCAGATTGTTCGAAATACTCATTGCAGGGAGATAAAAAGCTCTACATACTGCCTTCAGGATCTGGGTTCAATGCAGCACAATCACATAGCACTTGAAACAGATTGTCCACTGAGTTCCACAAGTACCCTAGTCAAGGTACTATAAGCAACAAAATGGTGCTGAAGAACTTATTGTACTGACTACTGACATATACCCACATTTGCACAAGTCCAAAAAGATTCCATGCATTAGGAAATACCTGTTTGTGAAACAACTAATGCACACATACCTCCAAAAGCTTGAAATAGATAGGTAAGAATGGCAAAACAAAATTGCATGAAACAAGGAAAATACAAAAAATATCCAAGTGCTACTGCTGACCACAATCAAAAAACACTGAAGAAGCTCCATGCTAGCCTCTACAGCAAGCTCCAAACCTGAAAGCAATCAATTCAATAGGCACCTGAGTTTCTAGCATCCACCAAAAAACCATGAATCAAATGCGTGCAGGATACATGAACTTGCATCTGTGGGGACAAGTCGCATTTCTGTGACACGAGAGAAATCATCAACGATTCCACAGTTGTCCAGAGCCTCATCATCAGCTCCATCATCAGTTCCATTTTCCTCATACTCTTCATCTTCATCATCACAATCATCTATCTGAACAAAATACATTTCACATAATGACTTCACATCAATCTCAAAGACTTCTGAGAAGGTGAAAGATAGCTCCACCTGCTAGCTGACAGAGCCTCTGAAAACCAACTACATGAAAGGAAGCTTTCATTACAGCTTTCAAACAAGAAAGGCTCACACATAACCTGAAGCATCTAACAGCGACAAAGACATTGAAGTGGACCTGAGTGTAAATGCAGGGCTGGGGATAAGCATCTTGGTCTCTGGAGATGGCATGCATGGTCAGTGACAAAAAATTGACAGCATAACCGCACTCCAAGTCATCATCACTCAACCACACCAACCGTCTGCATTCAGCCAGGCTCCTCATAGTCAGTCAATTTCCCACATACACAAAATGGCTCCCAGAACATCATCACAACAAATCCCATCATGACCTTGTTGTCCATAGGGATATACACCCAAACTGGATGCCAGGATTTTGGCTAGTACAAGGGCAATGTCCAAACTGGATCCCTGGATTTCGGCTAGTCCAGGGGTAATGCAACTTGACTTCGTGGTCAATTTTACAACAACATGAATGTCATCTTCTTTTATGTTGTTGCTAGTGGAAAAATCCTGCAATTTTTGTTCTCGCAAAAAAAATTCCAACCACTGCTTTGAATTTTTTTGCTCAATACAAAATGCATTCAGCAGCCTGATCACATGCTTCTATAACATGGATGCATGGCAGGTGCTATTGAAGGAGGGTTAGGAATCTACAGCAGGTAAGTAGAGATAAAAAGAAGATGCAAGCAAAAGTGGGAAAGAGACCAGTCACGTAAAGAGTGCCGGGCTGCTGCACAGAAGACTCGCCCAACACAATTCCCACCGACGGCTGAATATGAGCAACGCTCTCCTCATTCCCAGTGTCCAGACATGGCCCTCCATGTTCACTTCTCTCCGTTACAGAAACTAAACCTCCTGCCATCTCTCCTCCCTCTTCTCTCTCTTACTTACTCCTCCAGCAAACAATTTCAACAGAAGATCTTCCACGTAACAATAAAACAACCAAAAAAAGCAAAGAAAATAGGGCAAATCCAAAGAAACTTTTCTTGCGTCTGCAAAAATCCTTCTGAAAACTCTTACAAACTCACCTGGTTCTTCTCTCTCTACAACAATGTTCTGCAACAGGGAACATCGTCGCGCAGCATCGTCGTGCATCCCAAACCCTAACTCCCCGCAAAACAGAATTAGGGTTTGGGTTGCACTCGAGACCCTAACTCCCGAGAAACAGAATTAGGGTTTTGGGGTGCACTCGAAGCCCTTACTCCTGAGAATCAGAATTAAGGTTTTGAGTACAGCACGCTGTTTTGGGACCCCATTTTGAGGGCCTAAAACTTTTCAAGGCACAGATGCGGTCTCAAAAGGGACCAGTGCATGGTATTATATGTGTTAAAAAGTCTGGAAGGATAAACTAGAAATGATTCCAAGTTCAAGTCCATAATTTAAAATGGTAAAATTTTCATGATATGAAAAAAGTGTGCCTATAATGTTTTCAAAATTAGCAATTGCATCACCCATCTGTCTGCATAATCTGCATAGTTTGCATCATCTGCTGCCGATTACAGTTTGTAATGTTATCCCAGACTGTGACAATCATTGACTCACCATTGCTAGATCAATGATGTGGAAAAATAGGTTTTCAGCAAGCAACTAGTTGGTAGGTTCTCCCCTCTCACAACCACCTGGTACACTTCTGTGTGCTTATCTAGAGTGATGGCAGCTGAAATCAGCCAATAGCTCTGGTACTTGCAGCTCGGCTAGTAATGTGAACACCAAAAAGCTTGTGGCAATTGTTTGCAGGACTGCTCACGTTGCATGCCGGCAACAAATTGTAATAGAAGAACCACAATCACTACTTGACATCCGGTTACCCTTGCATGGTGGTGGCAATCATCAGCTATGCCTCTGCCTGCACAACAATTATGAGCTCTTGATGCAAATAACTCTCTTCCCAAGCGTCTGCAACACTCAGCATCATGCAGAATGCGCTACAGATGGCCCATAATTGAGTTACACAACTGTGTCTCTAACTACCTCACACATCTTCCTTCAACCTCCACACTCAACAATTACATACAAGCATGTATTTGAAATTTTCTTACACAATAATGCTACAGATCCAAGACATACCGAGTATCTACTGCATGTGCACAAACAAAAAGCTACAATCACAACAACCCAGTTATCTTGCTCCATAGTTTTTAGCAACTATATTACCCACCCATCATGTTCATCCTTCTCTGAATAGATACAGAAAACCCCATCAAGTTTTTTGTTTCCCTACTTCACATAGGTCAGGAATTGCTTGAAGGAAAACGAAGAGCAGATGATAGATACCTACCCATTAGTCTTTGGGTCTTCTATACTCTTGATGGCTCCCAAGCATAAGATGATCCAAAGGAGTTTACATCATTCACCACCTGCAAGTTTTGTGAGAGTGATAACCCCTTGTTCCAAACACCCATACCATACTTGATTGCCAACACTGGGGAAAAAAAAAGAACTGAATAAGAAGAAGAGCAACATCAATTTCTTTAACCAACAATTAGCATTCTTGGGAAATCATTATATCATACTTACAAAATTGCTCTCACCAATGTCTAGTTCTGAGTTTGAATATGAACTATAGCCCATGAATAAGTTAAAACCACAAGATCTCTCAAATGGACAATTTGTTGAATTCTCTGGGAGCAGAATACTGTTGTTTACTGCAAAATTGTCTCAGCAGCAGATAGCATGCATGTGTATAGTAGGCTCTCTCACTTAAAAAAGTTGAGCTGCTGTGGGTTTTGGCTACACATGGGAGGAGGAAAGTCTGAATCCAAATCAACCAATACATCTCAAACACTAGAGCTTGAAAAAGATTTCATTTCTCCAGGAAAATCCTGGACACTACAGCCATAACCTCCCAACCCCTAATCCTACAGCTTCAGATGTCCACCAATTGTTGAGAACTCTTTTTCTGACTCAAGCCTGTACTCCAGGACAGGATCTTAAATCTCCAAATCTGCATCCTTTTCTTCAGTCTGTTCTGTCTGTTCTTCAGTTTCAGGTGGTGGAGGTGCTTGCTCATCCTGCAATTTTATGCCCAGCCAATAGCATCAGAAATTAGGCTCCAAAAGATCCATAGATTTAGTTAGAATTTACAGTTGTGTTACAAACCATGCAGTTAGGATCTGTGCTTCATTTAGTGCTGGTTTTCCTCAAAAACCCACCTGAATAGAAGCCTACTCTGTTTACATATCATACGGTGCAAGTCAAACCAGTCATGTAAAAGCACATTATTCCATTGCCAAAAGTGGCCTGGTATCCACATAGAGGCAGATACATTGGGAGAATGATATATTGCCCACAGACCCACAAGACCTGCTCCAGATACAAAACTCCATATTTTTTTGAAGGCAATACCTACATCCATGGTTACTAGAATATCATCATCAAGCAGAGAAGGACATCAAGATGTTCCAGGTGGTAGCCTCACCTCAGGAAGAGGCTCTTCTGCATAATCATTCTCAAATGCATCTGTTGGCACTGAGTACAACCTGTGTAATCCCACATAAAGATTTAGGGCCTACATTTAACAATTTTGGTTGTCTGGTATGAAGCAGGAAAACCAACAGTAGCATGTATCCAGTGCAAACAGCACTCATGGGTTTAGGGTTTAAACCCTAAAC
>Ga0209611_10010091_pt1 | contig 14015 bp, 13 predicted proteins | sample S1TSphgellanicum_3_FD_187693 | JGI IMG/M metagenome (GOLD analysis project Ga0209611, IMG submission 187693) | Host-associated microbial communities from peat moss isolated from Minnesota, USA - S1T2_Fc - Sphagnum magellanicum MG (SPAdes) (version 2) | ecosystem: Host-associated > Plants > Peat... | reverse complement strand
TGAGTTTGTGTGAACTATTAATTATAGCTTTGAAAAATTGCAAAATTCCACAGCCAGTTGGAATTGTAACAAATATGTCATGCATGATGGCCGCGTCATGGGTGTCCTACACATGACCACAGTGTAACAATCAATGCTCCCCGTTCTTCGTTTTCTAATGGTACTACATGAGCTACTGGATTCATGTCTTTGCAGGAATTGCAGAAGCTGAGGATGCATTACAAGTCGAAGAGAATAATATAAAGGTGGAATAGCTGCTGATGAACTTCAAGGCAATTTGAAATTCATCTCTTGAACATATCCAAGTCCAAGTTTTAGTGTATGTCATGTATCTATGACGGAAGATGGTTTGTTTGTTTTGTTTGTCAAGTTGAATTCTCCCAAATCATGGCACCTCTTGCCGCACTCTTGGTCCCATTGGAAAGCTCCACATGAGTACTGGTACACCAAGTTAGTTTCACAATGTTTTGGCCTACTGTAAAGAAGATATCCAATATTGAACACTGTTTTCACTAAATAATTCATTTAAATAAAAAATGAGAATTATAGGGGAATTTGGGCACACTCTTGTTATTGTTAGAAAGCCTAAATTATTAGTAGGGTTTAATGAAGGTGATTTGGAAATTTTTAAGCGCTTGTGCAGGAGATATTGAATTTGGAGTAATTTTTGTCATTGGCAATTCAATTAAATCATAAAAACGATTTTGGAAGGAAAAGTTAGTTGGGTTACCAGTTCACACTTGGGCCAACGATACAGGCTATACTACTAAGTATATATGAGTCGAGCTTGCAGATTGCGCGTGAGTGAGCTCTTCAAATTTATATCAGTTGGTCTCTAATTAGCATCCATGGAATGATTCAGTAGCAGTGCAAAAGTAGCGTGATAACTCCGTTCTATAGATCATCCCACAGGACTGTTGAATCCAGTACCAAGCTGATCTAATTGGTACCATCCGCGCTCTCTTAATCAATAAGGCTAGTGATCTAGAAAATTTAGGGAAACTTTTTTTAAGTAACTTGCAAGCACTTGGAGAAATTTTATAGTATGTTTGGAGCAGGTTTCTTTTTTCTTTTTTCTTCAATTTGTTTAATTGAAAAATTGGCGAAATTTTCAAAAAAAATAGTAATATTAGTCAAATTCACACTAGAATAATAAGCACTTCCACATTTTTCCAAATTTTCTGGCCCAAAAAAGGACAATATTGGTTGAAAGAAATAGTAATTTGGAGGGTACCTTATATATTCATGAATCTCTTTCATGCAAATCTCTCTGCTAGAAAAGAGGAGAAATCTCACGCTCAAAGTGAGAGAGAAATTATGTCTACTTGTAGGTGTAAGAATCTTTGCATTCTCAAGGAGTAAGTGTAAGATTGAGTCTGTGTAAGTGTAGGGTAGGGCCTGCTGATACCCTGGGAGCCAAGGTTTGAGCCCAAGCTTCAAGGCACGATGCCCAAGCTCTCAGGTGGTAATGCCCTGACAGCAAGGCCTTACCGAGAGTTAAGCACTAGGCAGGAAATGCAGAGTTTGGAGGTGACTTTTTTTTTAATGTAGGGAGCTTACACCTACTTTGCAAGCACAAGAGGCACCTTATGCCCCTTAAGTAGGTGTAAGCTGCCTCCTCTTTTCAAGAAGGCTATATTCCTGGATTCAAGGTGTCGTCCATTTACATTAAAAAAATCTACCTGAGTGCTTTATGAACATAGGAACCCTCCCTATCTTACACCTTGTGCTCTATTTATGCTTAACCTCATGATAAAAGTTCACCTTGTGCTTTATGATGGGTTAGGCCCCCACAAGGGAGTACATTCCCCCAATCTGGGACCAGACTTACTACTACCTCAAGCTAGGCCCCTTATTTTTGAGTATGTCCCTCACCTGGGGCTTCACTCACACAAAAAGACCCCTAGAGGTTTGACAAATCAAGGGGACTTCCGGCCTGTTTTTGGGGCTCACATGTTCTTGGGGACCCCCAAACTGTGGAAACCCTAATCCTCCTGCAATCCAGCCACGGCATTCGTGAGAAAGTAGCCATGTGTAGCATATGGAGGCCTCCACCAATGTCATTGGGCTCCAGATTCTTTTTCGGCCCACCAGCTAGCAGTCTGGTTGATGGAAGCACGTAGATTTTCATCCATTTTCATCCAGTTTAGCCTATAGATGAAAAATTGACATTTCTTTAAAACATTCTCGTACACTGGTCCAGAGAACGTATTAGAAACACGTTCTCAAGACCACTACCCATGTTTTTCTGTAACCAGGGTTCCGTAGTCTGTGGGTCTGTATTCCACAGAGCAATTGAGTCACTCTGTTTAATCCAAAGCTCCATTGTCAGTATGTGCTGAGGGATTTGAAACTAGGTACAGAGCTGCCACTTGATAGAAATTGATCCAAACCCACCTGAAAATCCTAAAGTGCAAGATAGTGAGACATCTTGTGTTGGGCATTGTTCACAGATGGTGGCATCAGAAGTGATAGCATGGAGGCAACAGCAAGCCTAACTTGCTTTTCAATTCAGAGTTCACTTAATGGTAGCTGATAAAAGAGATCTCACAGAAGTCACTGCTAGGAACAGAACAGTTCAAAGAAAAGAAAAGCAAAAGAGAATATAAGCCTCATGGCCAGCAGTTAAAATAGACACCAACTAAATGAACTCTAGATCAGAACTCCTGAACTCTAGATCAGAAAAAAAAACCATCGTTTGTAGAATATAAGAAGTTTCTGAGTAAACTTCCTACTAATCCTAATTAATCTAGGTCTCCCTAATGACTAAGCTGCGAGCATATTAATCTTCAACAGTCGCACGCAACATGCATGGTGTGGAGGGCTTTGTGTGTGGATAGCACGGGGGATTATGCAATAGCAAATTGTCAGAACCGCTCGAAGATCTGTTCTACACTCACTGTCCCTTCTGGTCCATCTTGTTGCGTGAGGCAGCTTTAAAGTTCAAGAGTTCTGGGCTGGTGTACCACAATTTGCATGCAATTCATGGGACATAGTATCACAAACAGCTTCCACACAAAAGATCTGGGCCCCTGCTGCACCAGGGGCATCGGTAGCATTATGGAGCTGCAATCCCCATCAAAGAACAAAACTTCTGTTTTGGTGCCTTGAATGGAAATGATTTTGCCAATCCTTCTATTGGAAGGGAAGGAATGCACTAATTTCTTCCTTGGCTGCCATTGCTCCCACTTCATCACAAACATTCCACTTCTACAACATTGACATTGTGACATAACACATAACACATAACAATTGCGTGTCAGAATTATCAGAAGCATGACTAATTCCGTAGTTCACTTGTAAATATTGATGCATATTGCATGTGTTTGTCACATCCCCATTTTCAGTAAATTGTTCATTCTTTCCTCTCCTAACAATTTCTCTGCTCTCTTTGATTTGCCATTGTGCCCATGGATTCAACTTTTGGTTTCACATGCTCTACAGAATTTTTGCACAACTCCTAGATTGTTCATCTCCCTTGATCAAGTCTAGTCATCAATAGCTGTACAAATTACCAGTTATTCGTATTTGCAGAATTCTGATCCCATCTTTGTCATCATGTTTGTCAAATAGGGTTGGAAGACATATTAAAAAACATTTCTTCTCTAATTCTTTCTTCATCACAAATTTCCATTCAATGCAGCTCACTAAGGGAGAGCGCAAGTTTTGGATGTGTACCAGTGTTGGACGGGTATCAACTTTTGAACATTTGAGCTGGACCTACTGGTATTGAATCTTTTTAATAATTTCATACCAGCTTGGTACTGGTATTGAATCTTTTTAATAATTTCATACCAGCCTCGTACTGGTATTGGATCTTTCTAAAAGCTTTCATTCCAGCCTGATCCTGGTCTTATGGTCCAAGGCTGATTTTTGGCTGGTATGTGGCAAGTATATACCTGGTATTCAGACCGATATAACCGCGGTCTTAAGCTAGTATTATCTCAAGTGCTTACCTGGACAACATTGGTGTACTCCAAGTTCCAACCTGGTACCCACCCAACACTAGTGTAGATGGATTTGAATATATGAGCTGGGTATGAGTGTTATAATGTTCAAAAAATATATGAGCTGGGTATGAGTGTTATAATGTTCAAAAAATATATGAGCTGGGTAAAGGTATATAAGATTCGAAAACATTTCCAAACCAGATAAAGGTATACAAGCTTTGGAAAATGAACAATTTCGATATGGGTATAGGAGACTGACCAGTGTTTTTTCTGGGTGAAATTTTGCCACTTGGTGATGAATACAAGAGGGCTGTGAATCCTATAAAGGATTTTAAAAAATTGTTTTGCAAAATTCGCCATGTTTTGAGAGAAAACTGTCAAAGGTTGTCACATTTAGACACTCCATTCATGGATGTCGCCGGTACAAAGCAGGATTTTGAAAAAAAAAGGCTACAGCCGACCCAGGACAATCGCCATTTAAATGCTAAAGTATGCTGGGGGTCCTCACCACTGAACCTACTCGAGCAATTTGAAGAAAAAAAACCCTGAGACTGACCCACATTCTTACCTTATTCATAGAGTAAAGGCAAATTTATGTATCATTTACCTTATATTTACCCTATAGGTTGCCCTATAATTTGAACTACTCCATAACCATGTGTAGGGCAAACCATGCTAGTTGATGATTTCGGCATATACTCCTTTTTACCCACCCCCAAAAAAACCTCCCATCAAATAAGGGTAAAATCCAAATATATTCTAATGAAGTAGTATAAAAACAGGGTAAGTCGGAAAGATTTACCAGCTGGGTATGGCAATAGTAGGTAGCAGGAAAAAAAAAACTATGAACCGGTTAGCATATGTAATTTACTGATGGGCATTATCAAGGTAAAAGACTCACCTGCGGAATATTGGAAAACGCCTATCCCATACAGCCTGTAATTTGGGCCTATGGTCAAACTGGCCTAGTAAGTGTTCCTTCATCCATTTTGTCAAGCACCAGCTCATCCAACACATTAGACCATATGTGTTCCTTCAGACCATGCATCCTCAAAATTTGAATGGTTTTTTCATTGCTCTGTTTTGGATGATTTTGAGCACGATGAAAAAGTAAGAATTATCAGCTGAAAATGTCATTCTATATATTTTGTTAAACATTTCGAACATAATATGTCAAACATTCTTTTCAACAATGTCAAAATGTGTTTTAATCTTTGATTCTTTCCACCACAACCTTTGAAAACATTAACCCTCATAACAAAGATAATGTAACATAAGAAGAAACCTTTACAACAATGACATTTCTGGTCCCACAATTACATGTGCCCTTTCCATTGTGAATGCTCCATTAAAAAAAGCAAAAGAAAAAAATAAATCAAAAGCCCATTATAAGTGTATTAGTGTGATAGTTCATGTTGTCAAATTTCACTCCAAAATAAATAAATAAATCTTCAAAGTTATGTTGTTTTGGATGGAACCAAGTAAGTGTGAAAAAAGACCATAACAAAGTTCAGCACCCCTCCTAATGGTGCATTCACACTGGATGTTAAATCAATGTTAAATGAAAATTTAGGTGGCATGCTAAGTGGCACCAAATGTTAAATGGGTGATAGCTTAATGTTAAATGAATGTTAGTTTAACATTAAATCTTCACGATAAGTAAGTTTAAGTTTTAAAGGACTAGAATGGTGTTAATGGACTCAACACTAGAGTCCCTAACACCAAGTGTGAACGCACCTTCAGAAAGAGAGACATCCAATTTTTAAAAACTACTTGGGAATTAAAACCAAATTACAAATCAAGTTACAATTATGAGGTCAAAACTTCTTATGCATTTCATGAAGGGGAGGATTTCATTTTCTCCCAATGGAGATGATAATTACAGTGCCCGGAGAGTTGGAGTACACTGGGGGATTTGGTCAAGCTGGCATGAGGGATTCAAACAAGGCAAGTAGAAGTGCAGGTTGTGGGGAAATCTAGTAAGTTGTTCAAGGAGGCATGTTTGAATCACAAGAGAAAAGGGAGAAACCTTCATATCTCTATTGAAATTGGTTAGCATCAAGTGGATGGTTTAGTTGATGGAAGGGCTTCTAGGTCTGTGATCTCCATTAGCACAGTAAGGGAATTAGAATTGATGCATTTGGTAGTGGGCTCTAAAAGCTAAAAGAATGTGTTAGGCATAATCACATAGGCAATGGGTCTGGTTGAGAATTTGCTTGGTGGGATTAAATGTTTCATGACATTCATGATTATAAACATTGATGAGTACAATCTATTGATGGGGCTTGGACTTTCTCATGAAAATCAGGGCTATAGTGGATGTTGAGAGAGGTCTTATCCAAATCAAAAACAATCCCGAGCTAGATGTCCAAGTGTTACCTTTAAATATCATTGATGTTCTTTCTTCTATGAGTGGTGATGAATCTGGAATTACAATAATGCCCATGTCTATTATGTGTGAAGAAAGTGAAAATGGGAGTGACGACGAAATGGATGTGGGTTCTGATGATTGGGAGGGATGCAATTGGTGGGTGTGTTGCTGCAAGACCAACACAAAAGGATCCAAGAAGCATTTGAAGAAGAGGAGGATGACTTCTTCGACTGGATTAGCTAGGTTATGGAGGAAGAAAATTGCAGGACATAAGGGCTGAAGTATAAGCACACATCTGATGGTGAGTCCACACTCAAAGCTATTTTAACCACTCAAGCATTGATGGAAGGAACTGTAGCAGTAGGAAAGAAGAAGTACAGTGGCAGGAAATAAGAAGAAAAATTCAAGTAAGCCCTAAACTGGATATGCAAAAAGTTGGTGAATTGTGAGAGTTGTTGAGTGATCTTTAGGATGTCTTTACATGGAACAAGGGAGAGCTTGGATGCTACCTAATTGGAGAATACTCCATTGACACACAAGGCTTCCCTCCATGCCACACCACACCCAACCCTCTCTCATATTGGGAAGAAGGGGAGGTTAAAGGAACAGATTGAGGCTTTGATGCAAATTGGGAAGATGTGTGCTAGTCATTTGGAACATGCCTGCAAGGTGACATTGCCAGCAAAGTGGGTAAATCCATAACATTTTCAACTCTTGATCTGCAATCCAGCTTTTGGCAGATTAGAATGGCTCTAGAAGAAATAAAGAAAACAATAGTGATCACCAAGAATGTACTTTTTGAATGGCTAGTGATGCCATTTGGCCTAAAAAGTGCCAATGGCACCTTTTCCAGGGTGATGAATGAGATTTTCAGGGATGTGTTTGATAGTTTTGTGAAGGTTTTTATAGATGATCTCAACATCCATAGCTTGGACTGGAAGGAGCATCTACAATATCTAATATCTACGCAGGGTGATAAGTTGATTAAAAGACATGAACCTGAAACTTAACCCTTCCAATTGTAAGTTTGGAGCTTCTGACATTGTACTTAATAGATGCTGCTGGAATTTGGCCTGATCCAAGCATGGTGGCAACAATACAAGTCTTTCCAATTCCTACAACTCCAATAAACATGAGGGCATTCCTAGGGCTCACAAGTTACTACAGGAATTTTATCAAAGGTTATGCTCATGTGGCAAGACCTCTGTTCAAACTGACATGCAAAGTTGTGTCTTTTGTCTGGATTAAGGCTTGTCAACTGACTTTTGAGGAGTTGAAGGAATGCCTGGCTTCAGTTCCAATCTTGGTGAGACCTGACTTCACCAAGTTGTTGATTTTGGAAGTAGACTAGTCCACCAACAGAGTGGGGACTATTTTGTGTCAGAAGGATGGGAGAAAGGGAGTGGTTGTGGCTCATGCAACTAAAGACCTGTCCAAAAGCCAAATAAACTATCACCCACAAAAGGAAGTGGTTGTGGCTAATGCAACTAAAGACCTGTCCAAAAGCCAAATAAACTATCACCCAATGGAGGGAGAATGCTACACATTGATCTGGGCTATGATGCACTTTAGGCAATATCTACACCACATTCACTTTATTCTTAGTATGGACCACAAGCCACTTGAGTGGTTGCTTACTGTGTTAGACGCCCATGGCAGGAGAAGACACTGGGTGGATATGCTCCAAGACTTTAGTTTCAAGATCATCCACATGACAGGAGGCAAACACACATGTTGACAATTAGAGTAGGAATCTTGTTGGTATGCCTGAGGAGGATGAGGACTTTCAAGCTGAAATACCAGATATGAATGTGATGATTTTCTCCACAGTAGGAAGGGAAGAAAAATGGAAAGGGATGAGATGTGATGACTTGACATTAAATAATCACAACAAGTGGCTACATGTAAATTGTTGCTTTGGGGCAAATCATCAGACTATGTGATGAAGAAGAACAACATATTCCAAATATCTTTACCCTTGGTTCTGAGGGTGGCATTGAAGCTGAGGTGGCTTGGAGAGAAGAAGCTGAAACTGAAGTTATAAAGCAGTAGAACAATGATGGGAAGAGGATCAGAAGGATTGGAATGCAACTGGTCAGTTGTGGATGGACAAGGAAATGCAGTGGCAGTTAGTGAACGAAGCACAGATGCAGGTTGGTGAGACCATGGGGCAGGCTGCCATTAATGTTCCTCACAGAACTGAGGATAAAGAAACCAGGAGGCTAACCAGGAGGCTGGACATATGGCAGGATTAGGCCTGCATGGCCATGTTGAACTCTAGAGAAATTCCTTCTGTTTGTGAAGAGTTGGAGAAGGAGCACATCAGGAGGAGGACACTAAATTATTATTGGCAGGAGGCTGAATTGTACTACAAATGCCTGTCGGTGCCCAAGCCTGAAGAGAGAAGGTGGTTGGTGGAGAACATGCATGGTCAACTTGGCCATTTAAATTAGAAACACACTTTGGATGAAATCAAAATACGATATTTTTGGCATAATAGAAGTGAGACCATGCGTGAGGTGGTACAGAACTGCAAGCAATGTCAATTGGTTAAGCACACAGGCATTATGCCGTCCAGTATGGGGGAGCTCCACAACATTCGAATATGTGAATTCTTTTACAGGGTGGCCTTGGACACCCTTTGCAAGAAACTAAGAAAAGGAATAAATATGTTTTAGTGGTCGTGGATTACTACTCTAAGTGGCCATAAGCTAGGGTGGTGGCAGATCATGGTGTGGCTGCTACTATGAGTTTTTTGAGTCAGAGATCATATGTTGGTTTGGGGTTCCCAAGTATGTGTTGACTAATATGGCTCTGAGTGGGCTGGGAAATTTTCTCCTTTGTGTGATAGCTATGGAATCACACACCAACACACATCACCTTCACATCTCAATGGGATGGCAGAAAGGCTAATCAAGATGATCAAACATGGATTAACAGTGACTGCGGCAATACCTGGGCATGAGGAGAACTGGGATGCATAGCTGTAGCGAGTCTTGATTGGCTAGAGGTGTGGGGTGCAGGAGAGCACCAAATTCTCCCATTACATGATCTTGACACAGAGGAATCCTCAACTAACAGATGACAACAGACTTGCTGACCTGTGTGAACCTATGCAGAAAGTGGATGGGTGATCAAATTGCTGAACAAATGGTGCATAAACTGCAATTGATTTCAAGCATCCATGCTGCACAAATGTGGAGAAGAAGCAGTGGCATACATATGTAGCCCATGAAGGAAAACAACTATTCACTGGATTACAAGTGGAAAGCTGAGTATAGATGAAGCGGCCTGGTAAAAAGAAGGTATGGAATGGTCTTGGGAAGGTCCTTACAAGTTTGTAGGTTATCAAGATGAGCAAGGTTTTCAAGAGTGTGATTAAGGGCAGAGAGCACTTGCGCCTCCAAGTCAAAGATGAGCAAGTTTGGACAGACATTCAGATATTACAATCTGCAGCTTGAACTGAAATTGTAAGGACATAATTTTTAAATCAGGGAGCAATGAAATACATAATCAAAAAACATGGATGAATTGAATTTTTCAAAATTTCTATCACTGGTTTAGGAGCTCTGGAATTTTTTCATGGAACTTTCTGGATGCTTTGTTGTTTTACAATTGTGAAAACCCTCATCTGCATGTTAAGAAAATTTTGGAGGTAGTGGCTTGTCCTAATTAGGATAATACTTGGGTTAGTATGTTGCTTGGTGAACGTTTTGCTAGGTAATCTTTGGGAGGGAATTTTCCTTATGAAAGGAAGAGTCTGTCTTATTGGGGCTAGTATCCAAGATTTTCTGAGGCAGTAGAAGATTTTCTTGTGATCAGATCTTGGAGATAGTGAATTGAGTATGAGTTTTAAGAGAGATTAAGTCTCCAAAAATGTGAGAGAGGTGAGAAATGGATCTGAAGCTCTGAAGCTCTGAAATGCTGCTTTTTATTTTCTTGATTGGTGGGTTGTCATTGTAACTTATGCACTATGTGCCAATGCCCATGATTTTGCAATTCAATGTTTGGAAAGGTGGTTTGAAGTTGGAAAAGTTGCATTAGATAACACTCGATATTTCCTTTCTAATGAAACTTGATTTCAAGTGCAGGAAGCTCAGTTGGATATGTATTACAATCCCGCAATAATTCATCGTTATTTAATGGTTTATTTTGACCATCAAAAAACTCAACGAAACTTCAGATGCATTATTTGATTTTTTCTTATGAACCCTTGTTAAGGTCAGTTATTTGGTCATTAACTTTTGATCACATATGGAAAAAGCAAATGAAATTTTAGTGACAAGAGATTTCAAAGAACTAGTATATGAGAGATTTTGCATAGTTTTTCATATGATCGTCCTTGAACAATTCCAAAAACAACTACCTCATTTCCAAGCTTAACTATCTCCCTTCTTTTTCATACCATGTCAACAAATTAATTGTTCCTTTAATTCCCATGATATCTATATTAATTCAAATTAACTTTGGCATGAACATAAATAATGATGAATCATTGAAAACCATATGTGAACATAAGGGGAAAAAAATAGTTGATCTTCACCCATAGTGCCTAGCAACATGGAGCCCGAGTTTTATTCATAGATTAGAAAATTCAAGTTTGTATATTCTCAAACATACAACTTATGTTTTCTTTCCCAAAAACAACTGCATACGTAAATGAAGGAATATATTTTTACCGTGCCCAAATGTGAGGTGATGCCAAGAGCATAAATTGTAATAACCTTCTTTTGTAATGCTAGTGAATTTTAGCCTATAGCTTTAGTTCTGACAGGACTCAAGAATGACAAGTTGCCCAAAGTGAACAAATGTTTGGGATTTGAACCAACAATAATCCAACAATGTGTCTATATTTCAGACATAGGAATTCGGATTTATGGATGTTCAGTGCAAAAGACACTGGATATTATATAATGAGGAACTTTTACTATCTAGATAGATGTTAGTCAAATAATAAAAGTATGGCCACTTTTGATGGATTTGAAAATAAAAGTAATTTAAGACCTTCAAAATTCAAATTATCAGAAGAGTCCTAAAATTATCAGACATTTAAATTGGACTATTTTGATAAGTATGGCAAGGTGGTAAATGGTTTGGTGGCTATCCACTGTCTAGTGACTATGATTCATTGGGACTAGTTTTAAGTAGGACAATTTTAGGTTTTACAAGTTGTCCTTTGGACAATTCCAAATTCATTTAATCATTCTTAAATTAAAAAAACAATGAAAAAGTGTCTTTTCAAGATTATTTTTTCAACACCATAGTTATGAGCAAACTTTCAATTTTTCTGCATCCATTTGCATTCCATTCAATAGAATTTGAATTCCAGTTGCATGTAATGTCATTATATGTTTTCATTTGAATGAAATTTAATTTTCTCAAAATCAATTCTTTTTTTTTGGGACAATTGATTGTCTTTAGTAGTGCACAACAACATAGAGCCCAAGTATTATAAATATCTTGTATATTCTCAGTCATAATAAAATTAACAAAAATACAATAACTTTTATGTTGAAACAAATTCAAGTTACAAATGATTTTTATTTCCGAATCAATTGCAAATTTGAGTACAAAGGATGACCAATTTTGGTGGCCTATTCCAGCACTTTTTAAAGCTTTTTCGTAGGTGGGACAAGTAGCCCTTTGCGAGCTCCACTTTTTGTGTTTTGAATGTGTCTTTTCTTTTTTTGGGAATGAATGACTCCTAAAAGGACTCACCAATTTTAAAACCATTGACTACTGACCAGACGAAGATCCCATTGTAACCTAACCAAATGATTGTTCACGCTACTGGGATAATCCTATTCCATAGTACATTAGATTGGTAAAGGAACTTGATGTCCATTTTCTCACCATTTGGAAATATGTACAGATTTACATATTATGTACAGGAGTCGTGACAGGATGCTTGCAGTTTCTTCCACACCATATATTATGTTGTAGAGAGTTGGAGCTGGAAAAAAGTGAAAATGTAATTTTTTGGGAGCTAGCAATTACTACTACTGTGTGTAGTTGCAAACCTTGAAGACGGGACATTGTGAAACTAGGAAATGAAAAGTAGCTACAGTGACCATTTATTATGTTGTGGGAAGTTGGAGCAGGAATAAAGTGAAAATGTATTTTTTAGGGAGCTAGCAACTACTACTACTAGTAGCTGCAAACCTTGAAAGCTGGACATTGTGAAACTAGGAAATTCCAAAGTAGTTTCCTAGTTTCCTCACTTTTAACTAGTTTCCTCACCCTAAACCCTAAACTAGTTAAAAGTGAGGAAACTAGAAAACTCCTTTGGGATTATTATGCCATATATTGTTGAAGGGAGTTGGAGCAGGAATAAAGTGAAAATGTATTTTTTAGGGAGGTAGCAAGTATTACTATTGTGTGTAGATGCAAACCTTGAAAAGGGGACATTGTGAAACTACGAAATTCCAAATTAGTTTCCTAGTTTCACAATGTCCTTTTTTAGGGAGGTAGCAAGTACTACTATTGTGTGTAGCTGCAAACCTTGAAAAGGGGACATTGTGAAACTACGAAATTCCAAAGTAGTTTCCTAGTTTCACAATGTCCTTTTTTTTAGGGAGGTAGCAAGTACTACTATTGTGTGTAGCTGCAAACCTTGAAAAGGGGACATTGTGAAACTACGAAATTCCAAATTAGTTTCCTAGTTTCACAATGTCCCCTTTTCAAGGTTTGCAGCTATACACAATAGTAGTACTTGCTATCTCCCTAAAAAATACATTTTCACTTTATTCCTGCTCCAACTCCCTTCAACATAATATATGGTGTGCAAGAATCTGCAAGCATCCTGTCATTACTCCTATATAATATGTAAATCTGTACATGCTTGACTTCATTCTAGCTCCTTTGCAGTTTGGCTCTTGATTCACTTGCTTCTTCTCCTGCACATGATTTCATCGCTACTGTCCCTCCTGAACAACTTCTTATTCTTCATCTTCAAGGCTTTGTTTGTGGCTACAACGACGTCTATACCAGTGGGCTTTGTTTGCTGCAGCAGGAGGAGCTGAAGGAGGAGGGGAGGAGCTGCAGCACTACTGTCGATCGTCTGCTACTGCTCACAAATTGATTAGAAGTCTCCACCTCGACTCATGGCACCGGTGATCAGCTCCAGCCATGAGCTCCAGCTGCTAAATCCAAGCCCGCAGTTCGTTTATGATCCACATGCGGAAGTTCTGATCCTGGTTTTCCTCAGTCTCGTGCTCTTAGTGCGACTGGCAAAAGAGTTGGTAAAACTCCTCCGGTGTCTTCTGCTGCTTACTCGAGATTTTGCTGCACGTGGGCGGGAGCCAATTATCATCGCTCCCCGTGATGCTCAGTTACAGGCAGTCGCAGAATCAACGATTGTAGAAATCACGGGTGAGTACTGAATAGTTAGTATGATCGATTTCATAGCTGGAGAAGATGACGAAGAAGATTGTTATATATAGTCCACAGCTAGCTCATTCGGATTACACTAGAATGTCGCATGATGCAGGCCGCGTAATGGATGTCCACATGTGAGTATGTAGAATCACTACCCCCCGATCTGAGACTTGCCAATCAAAGATTCTTGTGGGTCTCCCTGAATTCGTATCTAATGGTGTCTCTGGGTAATTGTCTTCGCAGGAATTGGAGAAAGGGATGCAAACGGCGAGGAGACAAACGTGGAATAGATCATGAACAAGAACTGGCATTTTCAA
>Ga0209611_10010090_pt1 | contig 14015 bp, 10 predicted proteins | sample S1TSphgellanicum_3_FD_187693 | JGI IMG/M metagenome (GOLD analysis project Ga0209611, IMG submission 187693) | Host-associated microbial communities from peat moss isolated from Minnesota, USA - S1T2_Fc - Sphagnum magellanicum MG (SPAdes) (version 2) | ecosystem: Host-associated > Plants > Peat... | reverse complement strand
CCACTAAATAATAAAAACAAAAAGTGAAAATGCCCCTTTGGAATTATAATGTGACAAACATCACTTATAAAAAAATATTGAAAACAATAGTACTACAAGTAGATTACCAATTTCCTTACAAGAACTCACAAAGTTGGGAAAGAAAAATGGCAACCCTTGAACACACAAGCATTAAAGTTTTTGAAAAAAACACAATTTAAAAAACATAAATCAAAAATTTTTTTAGTGAAAAATATAATTTCAAGAACACAAAGAGTTCAATTACTTCATATCAAATCAAAGTTCAATGATAAGTCTCTCAAGCTTCACAAAAGCTTTGCACCTAAGGTAAGGTTTTTAGGTCCAAATTAGTGGATCCCATTGAAAATAGGTAAAACTTTAAAAATATCTCTCGAAGATCAATAGAAAAAAAAATCCTATCCACCATCTAAGAGCATGATTTGAAAATCTAGATCAAACTCTACAGTTTCAATATTAAAAATAAATTACAACTTTTGGTACTCAAATTTTGATAACAAGCTTTTTGGTACTAAAATCTCTAGTAATGGATTTTCAATAATAAAATCCAGCAACACAATATCATTCACAGTTTCTGTACAAAAAATCCCTAAACCCTAATTCTGATCTTCTCCACTTAAAGGTCTTCAACTCTTATACAGGAGGAGTACTCTGTCTCATTGGTCGTCATTAGAATATGTGTAAGAAAAAACCATGTCAAGAGTAAATAGAGAGAGAGTTCACAGATCATGGCAACAGCAGCAATGAACATCCCCTGAATTCTAGCAATCATACTGTAAGGGTTCTTCTTTCTCTGGAACATCCGACACTTCAATGCACAAAAATGAAACAGAAACAGATGGAGATGAAACCACCATGCATGTTTAGTCTTTTAGGGTAAGGCCAGGATTTTGGATATATAAAAGTGGACTTTCTCATGCTGGTTGAACAACACTAATGCATCTTGCTTTGGCATTAGCTCGTGTCTACTGTACTAATGGAAGGGACCTCAGAAAGATGTTTGTCTGTATTTAAATACTTTGCAAGGGCAAACCCTGCATGCATACCATCAACAGCAGCACTTACAATTCCACCTGCATAACCTGCACCTTCTCCAATAGGATACAGGCCTGCCATTGTCACAGACTCGAAGCTCTCTGGCATCCTCTCTATTCTTACTGGAGAACTGGTTCTTGTCTGCAGCAAAACACTCCCATCAAAGCTAAACCCTAAACCCTAATCTGCCTAGGCAACATAGTGTTCTTGGTTGAACCATGACACACACAAAAGGAGAGAGTCATCACGATCATCCTTATGAAGATGTAGAAAACACCATGCTCAAAAGCACATGTGTTGGAAAAGAAAAGATTCTTACCTCAACTCCATGAAGGAGTGCGCGCTTGTCTATGAAGCCAGATAACTGCACCATTCCCAGAATGTCACACCAGATTATGTAATCAGTGGCCAAGTATCCACTCTTTCAAGCATGTATGTCAGGCACAGGCAATTAGATACCTGATGCTATTATTGTTAGAACACTGATGTGAACTTGTAAGACCATTCAAAGATACCCAAAAAAGAGGAAAGGAAAAAGAACAGTGGGGAGGAAGGATATAGTCTGGACTAAGTTACTAAGTGCTATTAAGTTTGAAATCTCAATGATCTAGGGGCTAAATTAAAAGTTAGACTTCAGCACATAGGATATCTGAATTGGCAAGGGATGAGGGCTCTGCAAGTGGTGGAATTCAAGAGGTAGCGAGCCCCACTGCTGCTGCTTGACTTAGAATTGCAGAGGCTTCCATCTTTTGAAGAGTGATTGAAACCCATTTTCTAAGTGGTTAGGGCCATAGGACTTTATACATGCTATAAACCTTTTTGGCTGTAGTCCCCACTGAGGTGAGCGAGAGAGAGAGAGAGAGAGAGATTCACTAACTTGGTCATTGAAGTGAATGAGACCCCGCTTCAGAGCAAGGGTGAGATGGGCTGGGAGAAGATCATGGAGAGGAGAAGACTGGACACCAAGACGGTAACTGGAAGCAGGCAGCTCGTGCTCTGCAAAGCCCAGACACACCACCACACTAATCACCAAATCAAAGGCAAGGCAGTGCTAATGCTGAGGTGAAAAGATACCACTCAGTTCAGAACACAGCATTTAACCTGAGTGCATCACATGTCATTGCCCATTACCAACTCCAAAAAAATTGAGAAGGTGGGGGGGGAAATCATTTCATCCTTTTCGATAAAAAGCAAAACAAGGGTACCTGAAATTTTGTCATTCAAGAAATCTGGAACTGTCTGTACTGGGGAAACTAGCTTCCCCCCTCCACGTCGAGCAGCCTCCCTTTCAATGCTTCTCTGAATTTATACACATCTTTGTTTTCAAATTGGAATCAACTGGATTTTCTTTCTCTTTCTACATCAGAGGAACAAACGTCTCTCCAAGTAAAAAACCTTCATTCAATGGCACTCCAACAACATCTCAAGGGACCACCTGCTAATTCTTTTGCAAAAACTAGGAATCATGTGCAGAGTCCCAACAGAGATGATTAATTGGCACCATCAAGCAAGAATACCAAGTCATTATACATCTTGACAGAGTGAAACTGCCATTTTCACATCATGTATAATTTCCCTTCACTCTCGACTGAGTTTACTTTTAAAGGATATCATAGCAGGACCAAGCATCTGAGAGAATGAAGATGTTTTCCATTATACCTGGAATGCTATGCCAGCAAGGGGTCCATGATTTGCTATCAAGGGTGAAAAATCATTGGCCGAGACAGTGACAACTAGTGCAGCATTCGCCCATCTGGATGAACGTTTGGAAAATGACATTCCATTGATGCAAAGTTCAGCTTCATCAGTGCTTGTTGGCACAATCTGCCACCAAGAACAACATCAAGCACCAAGTGTCAGGGCCAAGGCCAGAAACAAGAGGGTATATTGATCCACAATTTCCACAGTATTTGAAGTCCCTTCATGCTTCCAAATGTCAGAAGTGCCAGAATGGGTGATGATTAAGAGGTTGTCCACACTTCACACAATTGAAACTAAACTGAAGTTTAGTATCTCCCCTCGTGGCATAACCCACTCAAGGCAACAGGCCTTACAAATTAGCTGAAGACAGTGTTCTACCTGTATACAAAACTAAAATTCCTGTATGCAGTATACAAGGTAGTAAGTCTGAAGGGATGGAGACAAATAATGTCTGCAAACTAGTTTAGAGATCTGAGGATAAAATTAACATCTCTGGAATTATGAAAAAAGCATTTAATGACCTGTACTCAGCACTCAGGGGAAGTGTAGCCAAGTGGATAAGAGACCTGGCCACCAGGACACATGCAGAATGAATAGCAGCCTTTGTGAAGGTGCTCTTCAGCATCTGAAGAAACATTGAGCTCATTCAGGTCTACATCTGCAGCCACCTTGTAATCGGCAACTGGTACTCGTCCCTTTCCTCGTTGAACTTCAGATGCCCATCTGTGATACTGCCACCAACAGACCACGAACTTATTTTATTAGTCTTGCAAGATTTTCTTGGATTCGTTGCATTAGAATCTCTCACGTAGCAGAATAGTGTACCACAAATGAAGCTTAAAAATGACTGGAAACTACACCGACAAGATTACAGATTGGAACCAAACAAGATTGGAAAAATGTGGACCCATGGAAGAAGTAAAATGTACCTGGATCTCGTTTATGAGCTCTTGAGGATGCTCAATACGAAAACCCACCTATGAAGTCAATATGTTCAAAAGACATTATAAGCAGAATACATGTACCCTGCAAGAATTTCAATCTGCATAAAACAGTTACTTGAAACTTCTAAACATTAGCCCTTGGGAAGTCCTCCCCAAGGACCACTTACTACAAGATAGTGTGTAAACCAATGTAAAATGTCAAAAAGAGTGAATCGCATCCATGGCCAGTACTAGAAAAAGAAAAAGAGTACACTGATCTATGGATTACAAGGATTAAAGGTCATTTCAATCAAGAACTTTTAAGAACTTTTGAGCCAAAGACTAAACAGAGCTAATGGTGGTATCTCGTACAGCAAATGACTTACTGCAAAATCCTTAGGAGACATGAGCACATTGTGGGAAAGAAGGCTTTCATAAACATCACGTGCAGAATGGCCAACAGCCAACACTACTGCATCTGCTTCCACCACACTAGAGATTCCCAGACAACCTGATGCTTCTGTAACACAACACGTTCTTATGCCCACAACTCGCTTGTCACGGACAACGAGGTCCTCCATCCTCATTCCAAACATGATTTTCACCTGTCCAACCCACTCTTTCCATCAGCTGGATATATACAACAGTTATATATCCAAAGTATTGATTCTAGAATCAACTGCCAAATTTAAAGGTGTTTGCAGAAAGTTCTGGATATAAGCTTCCCAGAATATACCAAGCAAGAATAAGTGGACAAGAGGGGCAGAACAGAGGACACTAAATCTTACCCCCAAATTTTGGAGATGCTGGCGGAAGGCACGGAGTATGTGGATGAGGCGATCAGTTCCTACATGAGGTTTTCCATCAATTAAAATATTGGAAGGGGCACCGAGTTGGACTAGTGTTGCTAGCACCTGTGAAGACCCACTAACATATTAGTCTCCTCTGGTGTCTGTCCAATGCAGCAGTAATTTGAAGGTGGCATGGGGACTCAGAGGTCAGATGAAGGTGAAACCCATACAGACAACACCTTTCACAAAGCTTCTGTGACGTCCATTACAGGTAAATGATGCTCACAGTTTGCACACTGCCACCATTTTTCCCAATACGGGTTGTCAACTTGCCATCACTCCATGTCCCCGCTCCCCCCTGCAGCATTGTCCATTCTTTCAGTCCCAAACTGTTCCTATACATAGGAACCTGTCAATAAGGATACGTGAAATTACATAGAGAAACTCCATAAAACCATGTCAGACACCTAAGAAAAGAAACAAACATAACCTTGGGACCATCACTCACAAAGTATCAAACCATCACCTTCATCATGAATAGCATTGACTAGCTCCCATTACTCCCACTGACTTCATGAGTTTTCAACATCATCAGCTCCTGACAGTGGGTGTCAAAAACTACATAACCCTGGCTAAACATGAGTGATGTGAAAAATCTGCACCCTGAGTTTCTGTCACATTTCTGGAAGCAATGGGATGACTTAATCATGATACCGGCTTATCACTAAGAGGCATGTGGATCTTTCAATAGTTAATTTTTTTCGATTTTCTAACTTCTAAAAGAAGACTTATGTGTCCAACATTCAATGGCTCCAAGAGCTAAACCTCCTCACTGGTAGTAAGTGCTTGGTTGCTGGGAGGAGCCTACATGCAACCTCTTTCCTTGCCAGGCATACAGTCTCAAACTTTCTACAATTAACATAATTAACATTTTGGAATTGAAACCTTGCAAGGTTGCAACAAGGCCACTGACCAGCAGGTCTCACAGATTAGGGTTTAGGGTCTAAGTTGTAACATGACAACTATTGTCAGCAGAATTATGAGTGAACCAAGACACGAATGATTATTGCATAGTGCATGCCAGGTCAGTTATCATGTAATTAGCTCTGATGTAACTCATGCCAGGTCCTGATTGAAATAAGGTAACAATCTGTGCACATGAAGTGGCATGTCATTGCTGGAAAGAGATTCAGACTCTGCAAAGAAACAAATATAGAGTTTCATTTACAAACCTCACCATAGCAAAGATTGCTTTCATGGTCAAGTATGTGCCGATTCATAAGTGCTCCAATATCACGTCCACGGGTCTCTACAGGTTGACCCCTCTCCACCAGCGTAACCACCACACCACTCTCGGCCAATACAAGAGCAGCAAAGAGCCCTGCTGGTCCACTACCCACCACCACGACTCTCGGCCTCTCCTTTACATTCTTCCCACCAATAGTAGAATGAAAGCTCTTCATGGCTACTCCGGGTTGCCTCAATTGTGAAATCAAGTCCAATGGTGCCCAAGGGATATTGCAAAACTCCAACTTGCTGGGCTTGTTCCGTAGCTTTAACAGAAAATGCCTGCTTTCAGGCTTAGCCCTTAGACATTCTGCTACATCTAATTGCAGTGTATAGACAAATTTTGGGTCCTGGACACATCAAATGAGCTTATTAGAATCAGCCAATTGAAAAACATTTCTGCAAATATAGTTGAAAGATTGGAGCATACAGCCCAATGTGCTCCAAACTTTGGAGAATCCCTTTTCGGAATTGCTTCTATTCTGTAACTAAGAATTGGGTTATGCCAATGGACAACATTTTCAGAATCTGTATCACAAATTTCTGACTTCAGTAGTCACTTGTAAGCACACCATTAGGTCAAAAGGATTCTTTAGAGGAAAGATTTTACCTTGCGGGCATCAAAAGATTTGCGCACCACAGAGAGAGCAGTCCTGGGCAAAACTCCTGTCTGCATTCAACTGGAAACTATAATGAACTTTGTGACACACATTCTGTAACCATAGAGATTTCAATGAACTAACACTCTGCTACAGAAAACCAAAAGGCCAAATTTGGTTTTCTCCTTTGGCTGTCAATAGATAATCTTAAAAACCTGACCTAACTTTTCCTTTGTATTTGGAGGTTCCTTACCAAGCAGAAACTTTGTCATAGATAATGACACACACCTTACCATGCCTCCTTACCAAGCATAACCTTTGTTGTAGCTAATGAGGCACACATTACCAAGCATAACCTTCTCGCACAATTTCAAATTAGGTCAGATTTTTAAGTAGGTGAATGGCACGTCCAGAGGGTATTCTGTTGTTTGAGGGCATGGGAACAAGGGCCTTGCTTACTTCAAACCAAGTAACACCACAGTGCTTAAGGGTTTAGGGTTAGTTGCCAATTTAGTGATCACCCTTTGCATATTCCTCTACTCGTGGAATTATGGAAAAGCTAACCTTGCAGCCCAGTGCTGCTGCAGAAGCTTCCAGCACTGCATCAGAAATGTCAAAATTGTCTTTGCCAAGGTCCAACTCCAAAGGCACTTCCAATCTGAAAATTTTCCAGTACCCATCTTCCAAGAATCTGGAACTCTTTCCAGCCAATGATGGAATTGTCCTATCCGGTTTTTGCTGTTTTCTCTCTGCAGACGCTTCCGAATGCTCGTCTTTCCTGACAAAATTACAAACCCTTTGTTTTTGTGAGCCCTTATTACTACCCATTTCTGCATACCTCCCTCTATCACTTGTCCTGAGCTCACTCGCCACTGTACTCACAATTCGAGTTTGCAATTCTCTTGCCCTACTAGGAGTACACTCCCTGTAGTAGTGCAATTCCCCAAACCGTCCTCCACTGTAGAATCCACGCATGAGTGAATCATGCGAAAGCTGGCAGAAAAATCCAGAACTCTGTGTATTATGGCACAGCCGATGATATCGCCTGTTCCTACTCCTCCTCCTCCTGTCTATTTGCTTTGTTCCAAGGATGTCAACCAGATGAACTTCACTATTGAAGGTGAGGAAAAAAGAAGCAGAAGAACAACAGCGAACATCCATTGCAGACTGAGAAGATACAGCCGCAACGTGAAGTTGTGCTACGTATCCTTCACATCATCCTTCCTGTCAACCAGCTGCTAGAGATATCTCAACACCACAACAGTAAAGTGGGGTTCAAGGGTCAGTATTCAAAAGTGTAGACCGGGGTGCGAGCATTCCCAAACTAAGGGGCCGAGAATGTGCCCACTCATGAGCATACTACATGAAGTAGGTGTAAGAGGCATTTGTATAGGGGAGTGAACCCCTTTGCGGGTCTACGTGGCCCTTAAGGCCAGGAAATGGGTCCTCAGGTGCCATTCCCGGGGTGGATTTAAGGGCCGGGAATGGCAGCTGAGGCAGCTGCAGTGGAGGTCAATTGCATTAAGAAAGGGAGTTCTGGGAGTACTGATGTTGTGTTTGTGCCTGAGTACCAGAGCTTAAGGTGAGCATTATGACACCATATAACTGCTTGCCAGGCTTTTTTCTATTTGACTCTCCAATTACCAATTTAGAGCCTAGGAGCAGTTTGAATCTAGCTCTCCATGGACTTTGAGTCTAGACTTTGTACTGAAGACTTTATAATCTATTAGACTTTCAGGATTTGGCTGGGCCCAAGCTTGAAGAAGCTCATTCTTTTACACACCTCTGGAACAAGAATCTGCTCAAAAGGTGATTTCCTCTTTGTCCTCCTCAATTTGACACCTGATTGTGTGAACTATCACACCACAACTGTGATCCTGTCAAACCCTAATTTCGATGCAGCTCTTCCATGTACATGCAATAGTCACACTACTTTCCTTACTTGTTGGTGGGGATACTGCTGTTATTCCTATAGAGGATGTAAGTTTTTGGCCTCAAATTTCTGGAAACATATCAATTCCAACATTTCACATGGTACACAGGATTTCCCACAATACACCAGATTTTGCTCCAAATGCATAAAAAGTAAGCCAGAGGCAGAGTAGGTATCCAATCCTGTGGTTTATCCTTGGTGCCTGCAGGTTTAGCAGATCTTCAAGAATTGTTCCAGGCTACAGTGTTGGAAGCTAATGCAATGCCGGAGGCCAGTCATCAGATGATCTCAAATTTGCTTCAGAAGCACAAGCCAAATAAACTTGCGATAGTTGGAAAACCCACTGGAAGTGAGCTTGCAATTTTTAGTGACAATGGTGTAGTTTAGAAGCCTGGAATGGTCGGTGAGGTTAGCATTCAAGGTCCAAATGTGACAAATGGCTATTGAAATAACTTTGATGCCAATAGGACAGAAATATACTTTGGGTGGTTTCATACTGGTGACTGGGTTTTTGGGATAAGTAAGCTAATCTCACATTGACAGGCTGCATCAGAGAGCTTGTTAATCATGGAGGTAAGTGGGTAAGTATGAAGACACAGGGGAATTATATATATTTGGAAGGATGACAAATTATCTCAAGCTTGTGTCTCTCTTTGTATGTTGTTAATTGTACTGTAGTTGGTCAAGAAAACATGGTGATTATTACTTGGACAGTGGGAATCTCATGGTTTTGATCTGGAACTCCCGGTGAAGTGCTCCAATTTCCTGGTGTAATGTGATAGTTACTTTCAGTAGCAGAGCAAGTTTGTGTTTAGGGTTTTATTGGGTTTCCTTTAGAGCTCCAGATGCACATTTTGGTGAAGAAGTAATTGTACCAACTTGCTGTTGACAATAGGCACTGGTTCCATGAGAAAGGCTAGATTAAGATTCACATAGTGCTGCTGCCTACCTCTCTCTTCAGCATTGCTCTGTTGATCAAAATTGGCATGATGACATGTACATCTCTCCAATGTAGTGGTTAATAGCCAATGCCAAGCAACTATTTGCCACAACTCTCAAGTTGCCCATGATAATTGGTATTGAGCTTCAGCAAAAATCTGATTATGTGTACACTTGACTTGGCTTGGAAAGAAGAGTTGAGTTATATTATGCTAATGGATATCAAACCCCTCTTTCTGGAGTCAGGTTATTGCAGCAATTGTACTGATCAAAATGTACAAGAATTCTGCAGGAAAAATTTGGCATGATTCAAGACATGTGTATATTGTTTGCTGACAAACTGTCCCACATGGCCAGTGGAAAACTTCAGTGTTGCATTCTTGCAGAACATTTTGTCAATGATATGTCTAAGGAGTCAAGCTCAGGTTTACAAAATTTCCTGTGTTGTACAGAATTTTTTGATGATATGCAGGGTTAGTCTAGCAAATAAATCTGCTTCATGCTTCATCATGAGCAATCAGCTGGGTGCTTCAGGCTATTTAACAGGAAAGCCTGGTTTGCTATCCACAGCATCGGATACTGGCTGTCTACAGCGGCTTGCAGGGATAAGTAGTGCAATGATCAATACATGGCGCTTCATGTTCGTCTCAGGGTCAAGTGTGCAGACTTACATTGGAAAGGGGATTTCCAGGAGCTTGATCAGATGGGGATTGTAAAGCCCTCATTCTGGAAATGCACACAAGATTTCTGAGATTCCTGGAGTTATTCACAAGCAGTAGCATCAGCAGTTGCTGGCTGACCTAGAGGTACTTACATCAAGATATCTTCAGATGTTCTACACAAAGATGTGACAGAGATGAGGCAAAACTGTTGCTTGTGTGTGTAGAGCCATCAATTTTGATCTAGGCTAGAGGGATGGCTCTGAAGGAGCTTTTGGTTGGACACAAGGAAATGACAGAAGCAGTTGCTCTTGAAATGCTAAGGAGCCTTGACAGTTTCAGTAAGGGGGCCATGAACTGATGTGCTTGAAAAGTGATCACAACCAGATGTATGGACACTGTAGGTTATACCCAGTTTCATGCTTTTGAAAATGTCTCTGATCTTGAATGCTGAATATCATTTGCATTTCAATGAGAGCTTGGTTAATTGATATTTTGAAACTCATTACCTGTCTTGTTCCTGAACATGTTTGGCTTGCATGCTGCTCACAATCTGGATTGAGTGAGGAAGCCCAGAAGCCAGCTGTGATCAACATTACAGTTGACCCATCTGATGGCTCTGAAAGTGTCTGAATTGGATATCCAAACTAGGAAATATTTTGTTATGTTGCTAGTTGCCATTGATTCTGTTCTTCTGGCTGATTTGGGAAAAACTGACTTCATGGGTCCACTCTTGACAGACTGTAAATTGTGCTTCCATATAGGCCAGCATTCTTTGCATGCTCATAAGTACTGTTGCAGCAATGGGGCATGAAGATGGACTGCCTGCATGTGCATGCACCACCGAATTGAACCTTCAGCTGTTGAATATCTAATTATTGGAGTGGGGGCAATCTCCTTATATGCTTAAACCTTTTAGCGTATTGGACTCAGTTATCTTGTTCTGTATTTGAATATTTCAACTACCCAATTCTCCACTTTCTCAATTAATCATTTGTTGAATTGGTGTTGCAACTTAAATGATTCCCTCCACAATAATTGTCCACCCTTTGAGCTTTGGAGCATAGGCTATGTTATCTTTGGGCGTCAATGGACACTTTTTTTCCCCTTAACAGCTTGTGCCGACCAATTAACTACACACAATTGAACATCAGTAGAACAATCATAGTTCAAATAGGTCCAGAATAGGAACTTTAGAATCTCCTTTTTGAACTGGTGCTCTGCCCTTTTACAAGGCTGAAATGTTGGGAGGCCATCCATTCTATGACTATTCCCAGCTGAAAGCTCTTAATGCCAGAATTCTCATGTGAACCATTGCAGTCACTCATACAGAATTTTGAGGGAATATTATGTCATTTTTTTTAGAGTTCTTCATATTGCATAAATCTCATCCAAGGTCATCATCAAATTACATGTCTGTATCTCATATCCATGATTTAACATAATAGTTGAATGACCTTGTCAACAAGGGTAGTAACTAGTTGCTACCCTTGTTTCCTGCCCCAATATGATGGAAGCCCCTCTAGACCTGCTCTTCCTTTACACAATAGGGGCTGATGTGTAAATTGAGGTCTGCAACGCCTTTTAATGCTAAGAAGTAGCTTGGACCTTATGGATGGAAATAGGTCAACATCAATCACACTTATATAAAATAAGTAGTAACTTGGAATTAAGTTCGGAGTTTAAGTACTTTGGACATAAAGCTCTAGAAGTATGTAAGGGGAGGCAAATGATTTGATATTCCACCTATTTCAAAGATATTCTCTATAGTTATGCATAAATAACCGAGTTCCCTAATCTGAAGTGCAGTGTGTTTAAAACTAAATCAAATCAAATGTAAATATTGTGGCAATGCATGCACCTTTCTGGGGGGGGGGGGGGGGGGGGGGGGGGCGGGCTCTTACATTTTTGCAAGGACCCATTGTCTTTTCCTTCGACAATTAATGAGTAGGATCTTGACGGTTAGATATGAAAAACAATCTCTAATAGCTGATTGATTGTTAGGCTACTTCTTTTTGTATTTTGCAAAAATAATACACCATCCCTCCTACAGCGAACCAAGGCTCAAGCGCCGATATGTTTCTTTTTCTAGTATTCTATTGTTTGCACTTAATTGGACTGTGCCACTTTCTTCTGAACCAAAGTTTTGACGGGATGGGATCCACGAACACACACGACACTCGTCTATCTGCAGAGGGTGAGCGTTTGGCGTCTTGCATCCAAATAATGGACTCCTTTGCAGTGCGGTTGATGATTTGGAGAACTCTTTGGGTCCCACTCCACCCAAAATTGTTCATCGTAATTATTTCAACACGATTTCAACACGGAATAGTCCTCCGCCGGTCCGGTCCCACGTAATAATTCCACCACCAAGGGATTCGGGAGAGGATAGATCTATCGCCACCGGCTTGGAAGCGCCCTCATCCTCAATTATTTTCTTTCCTAGCGTCAGTCTTTTCACCGACTTTCCTGATCACTTGGAGCAGTAATTGCTAGAGGTCCCCCCGCCCATCTCTTATCCAAGAGATATCAAAATCCTACCAACCAATTCCTAGCTGCGCTTCCCTTGTGAGAATTATACCAGCGGTAACACTCTAGCTCGAAGTAATCCATGAAAAATTGCAAACAGTTGTAAAGAAGCTGTAGTAGGTCGAGGAGAGAGACGTCGCAGAACAGTTAAAGACCCCAATGGAACTTTGCGGGGTGACAGAAAATGGCCTTGGTCGTCCCTAGCTGCACAGTTCTGCTACAGGGTTTGACTAAAAATTTGAAACCTGAGAAATAAATACAAATTTTGATGAATTGTTAATCCAAGAAGAAAGTGGACTATGAAATTATTGCAGAACACATCATCACAACATCCATCGCGCGGTTCTGCGCAAAACGATGCAGGGCACAAAACGACAAGACTTGCAAAGTTCGATGGGGGAAGGGGTGTCTCACGTCCCCCAGAGAGACCAGCTACTGCTGATTGGTATCTTTCCACTCCAATCCATTTCGTGGTTTTTTTCCACGCATTGGCATGTAGCGGAAATTTCGGTGTCCAGACATGTCTGCAGGTACACTGCCATTGTCTGACTGATATGGGGTTGGTCAGGAAGTCAGTTATATAGAAAACGATTCTTGTCCCATGAGTCATGGCCCATGCATGAGATGCATGGTGGAGGAGCAAAATTTTATGGCCGTGACGTGATGGGTGAAGACTCAAGACTTTTTACACGATCAGTCAAATATGGTCAGAAGTATGATTCCAATCTCACGTAGATATATAGAGCGGGAATCGATCACAGCTGGATTGGTACCAGTGAAGATATATTATTAGTGAGCATCAACTCAAGTCCTTAATTGCCACCGGCCGCGTGTGGACATTAGGATGTCAGACCTAGTTGTTCGGCATGGCCGGAGCTAGTGCATGATGATCTCAAGCACCGCGTAGTCTCAAGTGTCAAGTGATGACGAAATCTGTATGGAGGACCTCAAAGTGAAAGACATCATGAGTACCACCAGATACTGTAATCATTAATCCTAGTCTTTCTGTAAGCTGCGAAAGCATTGGAATCTAATCTGTAATCTGCTGGTCTACAACTTTCGGATTTTGGTTGGCCCAGTACAGCAGAAGACTTGTAGCTGTACTACTTGTCTGGGATTTCTCTCAAATGCTTCTTCCCCTTTTGTGCATTCATTCCAGCACTTACTGGATGGAGGCGCTGCATGCATGCGCCGCTGGGTGGTGAGATGTCCGCTTGTAGTGGTATTCTGTTCAGTGAGACTCTTCTTCCACTTCGTCTTCTTGGATTGAAAGCACTTTCGTCCCTTACTTTTCATGATCATTATGTGCTGCTTCTATCCTACTACGTCACTCTGTTTGAGTTTCCTTTTGCATCCCGTAGAACACTCTAGCTCTTCTTGTTTCTCTGCCGACGTTGAAGAGAGGTAGCTTCTAGTGACTTTAGAGAAACCACACTTGTAGAACCTGCAATTATGCAGCTAGCAAGTCTGCCGTAAAAGGTAGCTTACAACCTCCAGCAACCCTACTTCAATCTTTGTTTTTTGCAACCTATGAGTACTTGCTTTCTATGGGCTTCTTTCGCCCTTGCATTGCTTCTTGACAATAGGACACATGATGATCT
>Ga0209611_10010089_pt1 | contig 14015 bp, 12 predicted proteins | sample S1TSphgellanicum_3_FD_187693 | JGI IMG/M metagenome (GOLD analysis project Ga0209611, IMG submission 187693) | Host-associated microbial communities from peat moss isolated from Minnesota, USA - S1T2_Fc - Sphagnum magellanicum MG (SPAdes) (version 2) | ecosystem: Host-associated > Plants > Peat... | reverse complement strand
CCGCCACTTGTTTTGACGTCGGCCTGTATAGTGATGGCGTAGTGCTGAAGGCCGGCGGTTACGTCGCGAATAACAGCACATCCGCGCTAATTTATGGTCTGCGCAGCGGCGTGAATGCCTATGGATCTATGAGCACGGTCATGAATTCCGGCACGATCGCCGGCGGAGGAAAGGGCACTGCCCTACGTGCGGGCGTCTACCTCGCGGATGGCGGCTACGTCACCAACAACGGCACCGGCGCGCTGATCAGCAGCAGTGAATACGGGGTGCTTATCAGCAACATTTTCGGTGCGGCGCCCGGAACGGTGACGAACGCCGGCACGATCTCCGGTGCCGATGGAGCTGGGGTCAGACTGATCGTAGGCAGCTTGGTCTCGAATGTCGGCACATCGTCGGTGATCACGGGCGGCGCTTATGGAGTCCGGGTTGATAGTTTAACTGGCACGGTTCTTAACGCCGGCACGATCTCGGGGAACGGCGCCGAGAATGGCTTTAATGGCGTCGGGAATTCTGGTTTCGGAATCGGGATTTTTCTCGGCGGCGGTTATATCATGAATGCCGGGACGGCCTCGACAATCTCCGGCGGCGAATTTGGGGTTGATATCGCATTCTCCGCTGGCACGGTCGTGAACGACGGCAAGATTCTGGCGACTCTGGCGTCTCGCTTCGTCGGTCCGGAATACGGAACCGGTGTCTATATTCTCTCCGGCGGTGACGTCACGAACAGCGGGACGGCCGCGTTGATTTCCGGATACGACAGGGGAGTCGGGATATTAGGCGGCACAGGGACTGTCCTGAACAGCGGCACGATTCTGCAGACCGGCAGCACCAATCTCTTACGCGGAGACGGAGTCGAACTCGGCTCTGGCGGTTACGTCACGAACAGCGGGACGGCCGCGGTGATTTCTGGAGACCTCCTGGGCGTCTGGATCTTCGGAGGCGCCGGAACCGTCGTGAACAGCGGCACGATTCTGGGGACCAGCGACAGCGGTGTTTGTCTTCAGGCCGGCGGATCCGTCATGAACGTCGGGACGGCCGCGGTGATTTCCGGATACGACGACGGCGTAGCTTTAGACACGCTGGCCGGCACCGTCGCCAACAGCGGCATAATCACCGTCACTGGCACGGCGGGGATCGGTGTTTTTCTTTCCGGCGGCTATGTGGCGAACCGGGGCACGGTTACCGGCGGCGCCAGTCTTTCAGGCGCCGGCGTGGTGTCACACGTCGCCGTCGTGGCCGGCGTCGAACCGCCGCCGGCGACCGTTGTAAACGACGCAACGATCTCCGGCGGCGGCTGGGGTGTCGAGCTACAGGCCGGCAGCGTCACCAACAGCGGCACGGCCTCGATGATTTATGGCGGTCATGATGGCGTCTACATCGGATTAACCAGCATTGTCAGCACGGTATGGAATGAGGGGACGATCGCCGGCTTCAATTATGGCGTCGCTCTCGCAACGCCGGGCCGGATCACGAATAGCGGCACGGCCGCGGTTATTTCGGCGCGTTCCACCGCTGGCGGATCAGGCATTCGTAGCGAAGGTTATGCTGTCTCGGTTCTGAATGCCGGAACGATCTCTGGCAATGGCGGTGTCGATCTCAACGCTGGCGGTACCATCACCAACACCAGCACGGGCCAGATTTTTGGCCGCGGGACCCATGGCTACGGCGTCTTCATCGTTGGCAACGGAACGGTGCGGAATTCCGGAACGATTTCCGGCGGCGCCTATGCCGTGAAATTCGATCCTGGCGCCGACAGCGTTCAAAATTTCGGAACGATTTCCGGCGGAACTTTTGGCGTGAGTTTCGATGGCGGCGAAAATACCGTCGATAATTTCGGGAGAATCTCCGGCGGGACCTTCGCCGTGAGATTCAATGGCGGCGACGATCGGGTGATTGCCCATCCTGGCGCGGTTTTCACCGGCACCGTGGAGGCGCTGGACGCGGCAACGGCAACACTCGAACTGGCGGGAACCTCGCCGCCGATGGGAACAATTACCGGCATCGGCAGCCAGATTGTCGGTTTCCCGACGATCCAGTTCGACAGTTTCGCAAGCTGGCTGGCCGCCGGCAATTTTACCGGATTCGATAACGATACGATCGTCCTGCTCGGGACGGCGGATGTAATCGATGTGACGGATTTCAAAGCCGATGTCGACACAACGATCAGCTTGGACAGCGAAGGCGTGCTGGCCATTGCGGGAACCGTCGGCGCCAACGCCGTCACGCTCGATCTGACGTTCTCCAGCGCCGATATCGGCGATGTTTTCACCATCACGCCGGACGGCACGATGGGCACGGATATTTTCCTGTGTTTTTGCGCCGGCACGCGGATTGCCACACCGGACGGTGCCACGGCGGTGGAAGATTTGCGGCCAGGCGATTTGGTGCGCACCGCCAGCGGCATAAAACCGGTGCGCTGGATTGGCGAAAGCCCGGTTGCCACGCACTTTGCCGATCCGCTGCGGGCGCTACCGGTGCGGATTTGCGCCGGCGCGCTGGGTAAGGGTTTGCCCCAGCGGGATTTACGTCTCTCCCCGGACCACGCGATTTTCCTCGCCGGCATCCTGGTGCAGGCCGGCGCCCTGGTGAACGGCGAGACGATATTCCGGGAGAACAACGTTCCCGCGAAGTTCACTTATTACCACGTGGAGCTGGCAACCCATGAGCTACTGTTCGCCGAAGGGGTGCTGGCGGAGAGTTTTGTTGATAACGTGGACCGGATGCATTTTGCCAACTGGGACGCAAGATCCGCGCCGGCCGAACCGATCCCGGAGATGCAATACCCGCGCGCCAAGGCGGCGCGCCAGGTACCGCGCAGCCTGAGCCGGATGTTGGCAACGGCGGCGGCGTGACGGCGCGGGCCTTGCGGTTGTTACGGGAAACTTGCCAACGGCGGCGGCAACCACCGCGCCCAATGGCAGAATGGTTTGATGAATCGTTACGAGATCGACGATGTCGCGCGGTACGCGCCGGTCCGCGGCCGCCGCCGCCTTATTTGCGGCAAGGTCGGCGGGATGCAGAACATAGCCGAACAATGAATCCTTTTGTGTTGGAAAGAACCGGAATTGCGCATCGGTGACCCATTCCAGCAGGACGCGCTCGCCGTCTTTTTCAACGATTGCGGCGCGCTTGCCGGTGCGCTGGCCTGGCGGCCAGGTCACCGTATAGCCCCCGCCGCCGAGTGCGGCTTCATCCGCCGCTACCGCCGCGTCGAGACGGGACTCGGAGTCGTGAAAAATGTCGATATCATTGGAGATGCGCGGGCCGTTTCGGTTGATGGCGATGCCGCCGGCAATGTAGCTGTCCGGGCTACGCGACGCGGCAAGCACGTTAAGCACCGCCGACTGGAAGCTAGTGAGCGGCATGGCACGCCGCTTCTATCCGCTCGGCCAGGCGCCGCCCCTCCATCCGGCCGTGGGTGCGCAGCGCCTGGGTGATCGCCAGGGCGTCGGCAGGCGTAGGGTGCTCAGCGGGGCGGAGGTTCCAAAGTGCCAGGGTCCCGAAGTCCCGAAAGGCCTGGGCGTAAAGAATGGCGATTTCGGGGTTGGCGGGCTTCGGCATGGCGCGAGTCTTGTGCCAAATCAGGAAGAAAGCAAGTTCACCAAGCACGCCATTCGAATCATAATATTCCCAAAAAATGCCAACTCACATAACTAAATTTTGATATCAAACCGCTCACATGTTATCAAAATCACGCCGAAACTCAGCCAGCACTACTGCCCTAACACCCCCCGTTTGAACCCGCCGCGTTTCCGGCTAACACTCCCGCAACATCATCGAAAAGGGAGTCAAACATGGAAATCGACAAAATTTCAGCCATCGTCACCGGCGGCGCATCGGGCCTGGGGGCCGCCACCGTGCGGCTGCTGGCCAAACACGGCGCGAAGGTGGCGATTTTCGACATGAACGCCGAGCTTGGTGCCGCCGTCGCCACCGAAACCGGCGGCGCCTTCTTCGCCGCCAACGTGGCGGATGAGGAAAACGTGGCGGCGGCCATCGCCGCGGCGGAGGAAAAACACGGCACGGCGCGCATCCTGGTCAACTGCGCCGGCATCGGCACCGCCCGCAAAACCGTCGACCGCGAAGGCAAGCCGCACCCGCTTGGCGCCTTCCGCAAGCTCATCGAGGTCAACCTCATCGGCTCCTTCAACGTCCTCTCCCAATTCGCCGCCAGGCTCGCCGCCGCCGAAATGCTTGGCGAAAGCCGCGGCGTCATCATCAACACCGCCAGCGTCGCCGCGTTCGACGGCCAGATCGGCCAGGCCGCCTATTCGGCCTCGAAAGGCGGGGTTGTCGGCATGACACTGCCGATCGCCCGCGATCTTGCCCAATACGGCATTCGCGTCGTCACCATCGCCCCCGGCCTGTTCCTCACCCCGCTGCTGCAAAGCCTGCCGCCGGAAGCGCAAAAAAGCCTCGGCGCCCAGGTGCCCTTCCCCAGCCGCCTCGGCCATCCGGATGAATACGCGCTGCTGGTGGAAAGCATCATCCGCAACCCGATGCTGAACGGCGAAACCATCCGCCTCGACGGCGCGATACGCATGGCGCCGCGGTAGCCGTAAACGGCCCTTCAGGCCGCGGCCATGGTTGATCGCGGCCATGAAACAGTTCTTCCCCCGGCGGGACGAACCGCCTATATCTGCGGTCGAAAGCGGCCATCCCGGCGAGAGGGCGAGATGTTTACTGTGTCTTACCATGCTCAGGAGCAAATGAAGCGGCTAACCCCGCGCGAACGGCGCGAGCTGGATGATCTGCTGGTTGAGGGCGTGAAGCCGGAGAACACACAGAGCGTTGATGCGTCAAACCGATTTGTCTCCCGGTTCGGAAACAATAAGCGGGTTCTGTGGGAGAAATCCGGTAGCGGGGATGTGGTTGTACTGACTGTCCTGGCGGCATAGCAAAACGAACCCGTGAACTTAAATTCGATTGCGTTCGACGTGTCGAAGGCGAATTCGGAATTTCGGTCCTTCAAGCTTTGGATGACCGCCAATGATTATTTCACGGAAAAATCTGTCGTCGCTGAAATAAAAGCGCGGCCGCACATGGCGTGCCTGCTCGGCTTCACGATCATGATGCCCACGCCTGACCTCATTAAGTTCGAGTTCAGCATCAAAGGCATTTTCCGCGCTGACTTGGTTGTAGGCAATGACAAGTCCCGGAAATTTATCCTCGTCGAATTTGAAGACGGCAAAAGCGACAGTCTATTTGCCGGCGGCACAAAGGGCTATCGATACTGGTCGCCTCGGCTCGAACACGGATTCGGGCAGGTTCTGGATTGGGGCTGGGCAAAGCACAGCCATCCGGCGGACGATGTTTTCACCAATTCGTTTGGTGGAAAGGTTATCGATGACTGCTACATCGTTATCTGCGGCAGGGCGCCCGAAAAGGGGAGCCTTGAAGACCAGCGCTTCGACTTCAGGCGTTCCCGCGTTCAACTGAACGGCATACCGGTTCAGTTCTACACCTATGACGATATGGTGAACGCCATGGGCGACAATCTGACAACGCTGCTCGCCCGCTGAGGGTATGACGCCACTCTAGGTAGTTTCCGGCCCTCTCCACCGCCGGTTGCGCGGCGTATGCTCCTCCCAAACTGGACGGAGCTCCGTAGACGTGCATCTGGCCGAAATCCTCATCGGCCGCAAAGTGCTGCCGATTTCGGGTGTGTTCACGGCACTTGAACGCCAGCACCGCGAGGGCGGCAAGCTTGGCGACAACATCGTCGCTCTGGGCCTGTTGACCGCCGAGCAATACGCCCGCGAGCTGGATTCGGTCATCTCCAAAACCCCGGCGTTTCCCGTAACCATCGCCGATACCGGGATTTCGCAGCCAAAACTTCTCGCCCTGATGCTGAAGTTCATGCATCTGGACTCGCGCGAAACGGTCTCCAGCCTGTCCGAGGCCACCAGGCTGCCCCGGCAGATCACTCGCCAGCTGATAGAAGACGCCCTGCACCGCAAGCTGGTCGCCGCCCTCGGCACCACCGCCTCCGGCGCGTTTCCGGAAATCCGCTACGCCCTCAGCGCCGCCGGCCGGGCCGCCGCCAACGAGGCGCTGACGCAGAACCTCTACATCGGCCCGGCACCCGTCTCGCTCGCCGCCTACCAGCTGCAGGTACGCAAGCAGCTGATCAAAGGCGAGAGCCTGACCGACGCGCATCTGCGCAAGGGCCTGAATGGCCTAGTGGTTCCGGAAGCCTATATCCGCAAGCTGCTGCCGGCAATGAACGCGGCCAAAACCCTGCTGCTGTTCGGCCCGCCGGGCAATGGCAAAACCACCGTCGCAAGCCGCATCGCCAATCTCTTCCAGCAGGTCGTGTATATCCCCTACGCGGTGGAAATCGCCGGCCAGATCATGCGGGTGTTCGACCCCGGCGTGCACAAACCCGTCCTCTCCGAAGCCGAAGGCAATAGCATCGCCGAGAAAGAGGGCATGCAGAACGAGGTGTTTGACGACCGCTGGGTCGCCTGCCGATGGCCCTTCGTGACCGCCGGCGGCGAGCTGACGCTGGAAATGCTGGACCTGCAGCACGACCCGGAATCGAAATTCTACGAAGCCCCGCTACACGTGAAAGCGATGAACGGCATCTTCCTGATCGATGATTTCGGGCGCCAGCGGCTGCAACCGGTGGAGTTGCTGAACCGCTGGATCGGGCCGATGGAAAATCAAATCGATTACCTGAAACTGCACACCGGCAAAAGCTTCAGCCTGCCATTCGACGTGCTGCTGATGTTCTCCACCAACCTGGACCCGCAAGACCTGATGGACCCGGCGTTCCTGCGCCGCATCGCCTATAAAATCAGACTCTACCCGCCCGACAAAGCCGAATTCAGCCGCGCCTTCCACGAAGCCGCCAAATCCCACGGCCTCACGCTGCCGCACCAGGTCTTCGAATTTATCGTCGACACTCTGGCCGTGCAGGGCAGATTCGGCCTCGCCTACTTCCAGCCGAAATTCATCTGCGAACAAGTCGCCGAAGTCTGCCGCTGCTTCGCCATGGAACCCGTCATCACCAAACCCCTCGCCGCCGAAGCACTGGCCAATCTGTACGTCCAAATCGAAGCCGCTGCTGGTGGGTAGGTCCATAGCAAGTAAGGCAAGGGGGCAAAGCCCCCCTTGCCTTACTTGCTATGCGCCGTGCCCCCGTGGCTATTGGTCTCGGGCAGCCGGGGGGTTGTTGCCGCGTTTTTCAGGAAGGTTCTTAGTTCCGTCATTGCGTGGTCGGCGTTTTGCGCGGCGTGGCGCAGGCTTGGGTTATCGAAGAAGCGGTCGGCACGGAGGATTTGCATGGCCGGGCCGACTCCTTGGCGGTCGAGGATTTCCAGGATTGATTGCATGCGCAGGTGGGTTGCTTCGTCGATGATTTGCGGGCCGACCAGTTCCAGGCCGATTCTATTGCCGAGCGCCCAGCGGCGGACGACGTGGAACATACCGGCGCCTTCCAGCCTGACGGTAAGCTGTTCGGGGACTGCCACCATGCTTTCGGTTTCGATCATCAGGCCGAAGGGCGATTCATCGAGGACATGGCAATCGATGGTCGAGCCGGAGAAGCCGTAGATGATTTTCGCCCGTTTGATGACCCGTTCGCGTTTGGCGCGGCGCTGGTCGGCGCCCGCCGGTAGGTCCGAGGTTGTGGCTTTTTGCGCCATCGCGCTCCCCCACATACAATGTAAGATGGCAGAATAGCAGCCTGAGGTGGCAGGTCAATTGATGCAGATCAATTCTTACACCATCGTGATAAATCCGCTCTCCGCCGCGCTTTTGGCCCGGATATTGTCAGTTACGCAGCTTACGGTATGGTGAGAAAAAATAAGGAGGCTCGTCTGACCCACCCATCCGTTCATGCGGCCGTTACGCCGGACAAAATCGCCTATCTGATGGCCGGTTCGGGTGCCGCGCTGACCTATCGGCAGCTTGATGAGCGGTCCAACCAGGGCGCGCATTTGTTCCGCTCGGCCGGGCTGGCAACGGGGGATTGCGTCGCGATTTTGATGGAAAATTGCCTGGAATTCCTGGAAATCTGCTGGGCGGCGCAGCGCGCCGGGCTGTATTATTCGCCGATCAGCCGATTTTTGAAGAAGGACGAGGTTGCGTATATCATCGCCGATTCCGGCGCCAAGGTGCTGGTTGCCTCGCCGGCCATGCTGGCGGGCTTGGGCGATGCGGCGCTGCCCGCGGGGTTGATTGTGTTCAGCACCGGCTCCTCCTGGCAGGAGGCGCTCGCCGGGCAGCCTATCACCCCGATTGCGGATGAGATTGCCGGCGCCGACATGCTGTATTCCTCCGGCACCACCGGCAGGCCGAAAGGCGTGTTGCAGCCGCTGAAACACCAGCCGATCACCACGCTGCACCCGCTGCTGAAGCTGCTGGCGGTTGATATGATCGGCATGAACTCGGACAGCGTGTATCTCTCGCCGGCCCCGCTGTACCATGCCGCCCCCTTGCGGTTTTCCATGCTGTCCGCCGCGGTGGGCGCAACCGCGGTCATTATGGAAAAATTCGACGCCGAGCTTTATTTGAACCTGGTCGCGAAGCATCGCGTCACCCATTCCCAACTCGTGCCAACAATGTTCGTGCGGCTGCTGAAACTGCCGGAGGCGGTGCGGGCGGCGGCCGATATTTCCTCGCTGCGCGGCGCCGTGCATGCCGCCGCCCCCTGCCCGCCGGATGTAAAGGAGGCGATGATCGCCTGGTGGGGGCCGATTCTCATCGAATATTACGCCGGCACCGAGGGCAATGGCTGCACGGTGATCAACTCCACCGAGTGGCTCGCGCATCGCGGCAGCGTCGGCCGGGCGCTGGTGGGCAAGCCGAAAATCGTGGATGACGAAACCGGCGAGGTTTTGCCCAACGGCAAGATCGGCAGCGTGTATTTCGCCGATGGGCCGCAGTTCAAATACCATAACCTGCCGGCGCAAACCGCGAAGGCGTATAATGCCGAAGGCTGGTCCACGCTGGGCGATGTGGGGTATCTCGACGATGAAGACTACCTGCACCTGACTGACCGCAAAGCCTACATGATCATTTCGGGCGGCGTAAATATTTACCCGCAGGAGACCGAGGATGTGCTGATCATGCATCCGGCGGTGCAGGATGTGGCGGTGTTCGGGATTCCTCATGCCGAGATGGGCGAGGAAGTTAAAGCTGTCGTTCAGCCGGCGGAGGGTTTTGAAGCCGGACCGGCGCTGGCGGAGGAATTAATGGAGTTCTGCCGCGCCCGCCTCTCGCCGCTAAAATGCCCCCGCAGCATAGATTTCGACCCCGAACTTCCCCGCACGCCAACAGGCAAGTTGCTGAAGCGTTTGGTGCGGGACCGGTATTGGGCAAAAGCCTAATCCGCCTCGAATCATCGGATGGGCCAACCCTGCGTCGCGCATATGCGCGAAGCAGAGCGACAATCGGGCTCATCGCCGCCGCCCTCATCCTCCGCCTCGTCTTCGCCGGCTGCACCGGGCTGCAGGTCGATGAATCCTACATGGTCGCGTCGGCGCATCAGTTCGACGCCTCGTATTTCGACCATCCCCTGGCCAGCTGGTGGCTTGAGCTTGCCGCCCGCGCGCTCACCGGCTCGGTCGCCCCGATTGTCCTGCGCCTGCCCTTCGTGGCGCTCTCCGGCGTCACCTCCTGGCTTATTTTTCTCTCCACCAGGCGGTTGTTTGATGAGCGCGCCGGGTTCTGGGCGGTGGCGGCCTACACGATCGCGCCGGTGTTCTCGCTGGCGGGTTGCTGGGTGCTGCCCGACGGCCCGGCGGATGCAGCACTTGCGGCCTTTATCTACGCGCTGATCCGCGCCCTCGGACTGCCCGGAGACAAACCCCAGCCAGGCTGGTGGCTCCTGGCCGGGCTGTTCGCGGGCCTGGCGCTGGATTCGAAATACAACACGTCCCTGGTGATCGCCGGCGCGGGGCTTGGCATTTTGTCGGCACCCGGCTTGCGGCGCGCGCTTTTGCACCGCCAAGTCTGGCTGGCGGGGCTGATCGCGCTTGCGGTCCTCTCGCCGGTGATCTGGTGGAATGTCCACCATCATTGGATCAGCCTTCATTACCAGGGAAGACGCGTGGCCGGGCTGCATCTGCGCCCTTACATGCCCTTCTACGTGTGGGGCGGTGAAGCCTTGTTTCTCCTGCCCTGGGTCTGGCTGCCCATGATTGCGGCACTCATCAGCACCCTGCGCGCCGGGCCGGCGCAGCCCGGCCCCTGGCTGCTGGCCTGGGCGGGGCTGATTCCGGTGGTGCTGTTCGCCACCATCAGCCTATGGTCCTCCACCCATATTTTGTTCCACTGGGCGGCCCCTGGCGAGCTCATGCTGCTCCCCCTGCTCGGCCGCTGGGCGCGCGATTCTGCTCCTCCGCGCCTGCGCAACAATACGGCTTGGCTCTCGGGCGCCTTGTTGGCAGGGGCGATGCTGTTCATCGCGGCGGAGGTGCAGTTCGGCTTCATCCCCGATATCGGCCTTCTCTCGAAACCCGGCAAATCACCCTTGCTGCAGACCATCGACTGGACCAGCCTTGCGGCCCAGATCCCGCCCGGCATCGACGCCATCGCCGCCCAGCGCTGGTATGATGCCGGCAAAATCGGATACGGGCTGGAGCGCGCCGGAGACAAAATTCCGGTTACGGTGTTCGCCGGCGAAATCCATGAATTCTTGTTCTCCGCGCCGCCGGAATCATTCGTCGGCAAGAATGTACTGGTGCTTTCAACGCCCTGGAACATGCAACAAACCGCCTCATTCTGCGCCAAATTCTTCAAGACTTTCACTCCAGGTCCGGTCCTTGCGGTAAAGTTCGATGGGCAGGTCTTGCTCACCATCCCCACCTATATCGGAACAAAAATGATCTCGCCGCCGGTGCCAGCACCGAATTCGCCGGGCATCACGCCCTTCTGAGCCGCCAACCGAACCTACGCCTCCACAATCAGCGAAGCGGATTGCCGGCGCTTGTTCCGGGCGCCGGGTGAAGTAATACTGACCGGCATGGACTTTGACCCGCTGGCTTACCCACGTCATGCCGGCCGTTATCCCGGCGAAGGCCGGGACCGGCATCCACGACTTTCTCTTAACGACTCTGTCGTTCGCCACGATCTAAAGCCCAAGCCAGTTGGTATAACAGGCAAGTTCACGCAAGGATGTCACGATTGGTCTATATGATTCCCCGTCAACGCCGCAAGGTTCCCGCGCCGCCCAAGCGAGCGTGGGATGGGCTTCGCCTGGCCTCGAGAAACTTTGGACGGACATATTAGGATGCCGCTGAATGGAAACATCAGAAATCGAGGACATGTTTTCGGCACTCGGGCCGGTGACGATCAAGCCAATGTTCGGCGGCAAGGGCATTTACCACAACGGCAACATCATCGCGGTCGAGTTCCAGGGCGACATCCTGCTCAAAGCCGACACCACCACCGCCCCCGCGTTCGAAGCGGCCGGCGCCACACAATGGGCGTATGAAGGCAAGGCCGGCAAGCCCGTAAAAATGCCCTATTGGTCCATCCCCGCGGACGCGTTCGACGATTCTGGGATTATGGCGAGGTGGGTAAAACTGGCCCACGAAGCGGCGTTGCGGTCGGTGAAACTCAAAACGAACAAGGGCGGATAACCCTGGCGGCGCGGTTTCACCAAACGTGGCGGAAGGCCTCCGGCTTTCGCCGGGGTTTTCCGACGGTGGGCTACCATGTCGTGCGCAGGCCAATCTGCATCAAGATCGGCACGTCAAATAGGGCGATGAATGCTTCTGGCTCCATATGATGGGGTGACGAGATGGCCAAAATGAAGGTCACAAAAGAGGCGATAAACAGCAGCGCACCAGCGGCGAAAGCCGGATCATCGGGGGACCAATGCCGGCGGCGAAGGTATATCCCGGTGAAGAAAGCTGTGACGCCCTGAACAGCGGCAAAGTAATATTCCGCATAGGGCACGTGATGATGCCAAAAATATAGTGCTGCCGAATTTATGATGAACAGAACGATCAATTGCAAAACCATTACCATCCAGTGCCAGAACAGGACAATGAACGTATCGAGGACGAAGCGAAGGTCGATCGGCCTTGCCCGCGGCACCGGGCGCGGGACGGCGACGCGAGGTTTGGACTCTCTTGGTTCGCGGAGGGGCAATGGAGCTGGCGGAATATCGGCCAATTTACTGGATCGGCCCCTCGAAACCCATCGGCTTGCCGACATGCTGGCAAGCACGATCAGCGAAAGGCTGATGGCGACTAGCAATATGCCGCCTCTTTCCCAACTGTCGGATTGGCTGGCGGCAAACGCGCCAAAGAAGGTCACGCCGAACAGGAGTGCGCCAGCGAAAAACGCAAACCCGCCGATCGGCGGTGAACGCCGGCTTAGCGCGTACCCGGCATAACCGGCACCGACAACCAGGAAACCAATGAAAACAGCTGCCGGAACGACAGCATGGTGCAACACGATCCTGGAAAGCGCTGCTTCGACGAAGGACAGGCCGTACCCAATTGCGACGGCGATCCATTGCCATATGAGGACAACACCCGATCTCATAAGTTCCGGCAGCCAGCGTGTGGCTGCGACCTGACCTGCCGTATTTCCGATGCGCAATAGAGCCGCCCTTTACCCAGTTATGCCATAATGTTCGCGTCCAAACTCACATTTCTCAATGGGTTTATGACGGGTTAAGCGCCAGTGACACCGATCGATTTGCGCGGCGGCGAGACATGCGATGGGCTTCCGCCCATTCTCCTCCGCCAGCTCATCCATCGCGGCGCGCAAGTCTTGCAACCGCGCCGGCGGTATATGCGGGTGGTCTCGTAACACCGACCTGATCCATTCATCATGAACATGCGCCGACCATCTTGCTTGATACAAACCGGTCAGGGTGAGACGCATCAGCAAATTGCGGAGTGAAACAGGGTAGAGAACGCTGGCATCCAGAAAGGCGCGGCGCAATCCGCCCATTCAGATCAGCCCGAGTTCCTGATCGAGTGCCGATAATTTGTCGAGCACCGCGCCGCGCGCGCGCCGGTTTTCGTCTCTGTAGGCCATGACATCCGTGAACAGCACCCGCCGGTGCGTGCCGACACGGTGGGACGGTATCCGGCCTTCATCCAACAGCCGAACGACATAGGGGCGCGAGACGTTCAGGATTTCCGCCGCCTCCTGCGTCGATAATTCGGCGTTGTGCGGGATTAGACGAACGGCGTTGCCGCTCGCCATTTCGTCAAGCATATGGACAAACATCCGAAACGCCGCCGCCGGAATGATGACGCTTTCATCGGCACCACCTGGCTCTCCGACGCGCAATTCCACGGTCGCGTTGTTTTTTGCAAGAACCGGCGCCAGTCGCCGTGCCGACTCGCGCGCCGCCAGCGCCTCGGCCGCCGAGGGCGCCTCTGACTCGCGGATATCACCCGTAAGTGCCGTCATGAGAACCTCCAGCCGGTCCCATAGGCCGTAAACAAAATAAACGCAATAGACAAAATATCCGAATCAGCCGCTCCTCGCCTTCTCCTGGTTCCGGAGCAGGAATCGTTGCAACTTCCCACTCGCCGTCTTCGGCAGTTGTTCCGTAAACTCCACCTCCCGCGGATAGGCATGAGCGGACAGCCGCCGCTTCACATATTGCTTCAACTCCTCCGCCAGCGCCTCCCCAGGCTCGTACCCCGCCGCCAGCACAACAAACGCCTTCACAATCTCCGTCCGCTCCGCATCCGGCTTGCCAATCACCGCCGCCTCCACCACAGCCGCGTGCTCAATCAACGCGCTCTCCACATCAAAAGGCCCGATCCGGTAGCCGGAGGAGGTTATCACGTCATCGGACCGCCCGACGAAGCTTATCCGCCCATCCGGTTCCAGCTCCACCGTGTCGCCGGTGCGGTAATAGCCGCCGGCAATCGCCGGCGTCGCCTGCTGCCAATAGCCGGTGAACCACAGCAGCGGCGAGTGCTGGATGTCGATTGCCAGCATCCCCGGCACGTTCGGCGGCAGTTCCTGGCCCGCATCATCCAGCACCGCCACCCGATACCCCGGCATCGCAAACCCGGCGGAGCCCGGAT
>Ga0209611_10010087_pt1 | contig 14017 bp, 8 predicted proteins | sample S1TSphgellanicum_3_FD_187693 | JGI IMG/M metagenome (GOLD analysis project Ga0209611, IMG submission 187693) | Host-associated microbial communities from peat moss isolated from Minnesota, USA - S1T2_Fc - Sphagnum magellanicum MG (SPAdes) (version 2) | ecosystem: Host-associated > Plants > Peat... | reverse complement strand
AATGGAACTTGCAAAATGTTATACATAAGGAGGATGATAAGGTAATGAAAGAGTATGGATTTCCATGAACTTTGAATAATCTTTTCATTGCAAAACCAAGTTAGATTTCTAAAGATTTAATTACAAAAGTTTGTGACTACAATTTACATACACAACTTTATAATTCTAAACCATGTATAACAAGTACCCATAAGATTTTAACCGATTTAACAACTCATTTTGCTTATCTTGTTCATTAAACTTTGTTCATGACACTAATGTGTATTTATTCATGAAATCGATAAGACATTTGGATATAATCCTAGTAGACAAAATTATTAAACCAAACTATGGGTGGCCCAACTTCATTTAATTTCCAGCCTTTAAACTAGTTAACTTTGTTTGGGGGTAGCTTAGACAGTAAATGGGCCAATACAACCACTTCATTGATCTTGAAACATACATTGGATGTATAAAATATTCATGATTTTACAAATTGAAATTTTTCTTGGACTTTACATTACCAATTTGTGTGATTTGAGTTATATTTGAATTTTGTGGACTTATGTGCAGTAAGATATCATAATTTCTATTATCGTGTGTGCCATCAACATAGGTCATCCATACAAGTGTGTGGGCAAGACTAACTAGGTTTAAGTGGTGATTTAGCACAATGGCCCATCAAGGAGTGTGTATAACACAAAAGGATGTAGATCTATAGTTGTCTACACCAATTGGACCTTTTTTAGCGTTACCCTTACAACTATGGATTGTTTTTTATTTTAACCATAATCATTTGGTTTATAGATACATATTTCAACATCTATTGTGTGATGATCCAAGTATGTATCATAAGGAAATCTTACTACTAATGTATCTTTTGATGATCTTGTATATTGATCAAGATGATATAAGGTGAATGTTTATGTTGATCATGTAATCACATATTGGCATCATTCAAGTACAACTCAAAGTACCTCATTGCATAAGGTCATGTTTATTATATTGTTTGGTATTCTATGGAATGTATTTATTTTATTTTATGGATAGTGTAGTAATTACAAGTTGGGAAATGATCAAATTAAAATGTTGGAACTATTTGGACTTTTTATGGACAATCCATCATAGTTTATCTATCTATTGAACGTGGTTGTGTTGATGTGGTAGTGACATCAACAAAGGAAATTGACTACCAAGATTATAAGTAGTCAATATATTGTTAAACAATAGGTATAAATAATTGCCCATCATCCCATGTGTAAAAACTCTTTAGCACATATTGTAATAAGTCTATTGTGTTTATTATGCACCTTTATTCATGTAGTTGTCGTGAATTGGTTCTTTGAACATTGGATACTATATAGTTCAACTCCCCCATATGATGTTGAATATGTAAATTAATTAGACATTGTTTTCTAAATCCACCATATTTTTCACTTGTGAATGTGGGAGTGGAACCAACCAAGGAGATTGATTTAAAAGTGGTTATGGATTATTATGTTCATCTACACAACTTTCAACCACATTAAATAATGTGGCAAACCTATTGAGTATGTCAACTTCAAATTGGGAATCCTTATAAGTAATTAATGTTAGAAATATTATTTTAAAAAAATTCCCAATGTTGATGAATGTGTTAAACATACATCAAAATGATGAATATATTCACATCCTTATAGTAGTTAGGTTAATTGAATAGTGATGGCTAAGGTTTAAAAGTGGAGGTTACATTAGGGCTTGGCGACGGCTAGGGTTAGGGTTTGATGGTGGCTAGGGTTAAGGTTTGATGGCGGCTAGGGTTAGGGTTTGGTGGCAGCTAAGGTTAGGTGACAACTAGGTTAAGGTTAAGTGGCAGTTACTTTAACGTTAATAGATAATATATATTGGAATGGTTTTGAATTGTCTTTCATTATTTCCTTTCATGGTTTTGAGTGCACATAAAACCTTCAAGTTTTGTTAGTTGTTGCAAACCATAGTTTTGTGATTATAACATTTGAAACATATAACCTTTGTAATATTTTTATTAATTAATACAATTGTTCCATTTCATGAACCTGAAGTTTTTCATTTCTTGTTTGTTTGCAAGTTATTTCCAATAATTAATATATTGATCAGGTACGATGAAATGTTGACGCGCTTCGAAGTCCCTAGCTAGACCCAAAACGGGCCTAAGTTATTCTCACAGCGGAATTCTGAAGGACTTGGGGTACGCTCTCAGCTTTTAGCACTATAAGGGGTAGAAGGGCGTGCTGAAGTTTCGGGATGGGACTAGGCAGAATGACAAGCTATTCACTTACTCGAACCTGCATCAAACCAACCAACAAGTTGGTTAGTTCACCTTTTGGAGCACCCTTGGTGTTAAGACAAACCACGGGCAATTTTAAACTCACTTGATTCACCATGGCCCGAACTCAGGGGAAGCCACCACCTTCCCCCATATAGTATATTCTGTGCCTCTCCATGGCACCCACATCCGAATGGCTTTTTGTCCCGGGACTCCCAAGGAGGAGTCTCGAAATTGTCCCGGTTTGGACTCTCGGGGCTTTACACAATCATAACTCTTTGCTCAGACCTCTGATTGAAATGAGATCTAAAGCAAACTTGTATCTCTCCTCAAGAGCTTTCCAACGGTGTGTCGCACTTGACCTACACGCACCGGGGTCGAGTCGATTCCCAACTTTTAGTAGTCGGGAATCAAATTGGGCCCTTCTTTTTGCCATAACTTGTGCTGCAGATGTCCAAATGGTCCATGCGAGGCCATTTTCGACATCTGCACTTCAATAGCTTTCTAATAATATAAAGAACGCCCCCATGCGAGGTGTTTTGACCCTTGTAATCGAACTTTGAAATTTCAAGAGTCATGAAGGACTCCCAAATCCCCATTTTGAGAGTGTGAGTCTCATCCTCACACTCTCCCAAGTAGGGTTGCAACAAATGCCCATTCCAAATTCCAAGGGTGTCACCAATGGCCCTAGAGTGGATTCAATTCTTGGGTTGAAAAAAATAATTATGGTTAATATGTGCCCCATGTATGGCAATGTGTTTCGAATTCAAGATTCGACATTTAATGCATAATGACCACTAATATTGGGGAATTCAACATACAATCTTAAATAGTGAAAGATGGAATAACTTAGCCACCAAGGTCACCCTTCGCTTTTGTTATCTCATGAGAATTTTCAAAATTACAAGTTGGTACTATACACATATTTCAGCATGGCCATCTCAACAAAAACAATGGGAGCAAACCATGATAACTAACTAAGCTTTAGTTATAAGAAACATCTAGGTGCTTATGTGTTATAGTCTCCAACCTAGTAGTGCCATATTCCACTAGTTTAGCTTGAGGTTAGAACTTAAGAACTTAGAACATTAGGCTTTATAGTGATTTGATGGGTAATGATGTCGTGTCATGTATAGGTGTATTAACATAACACCACTTTAAAAACATATTAACATTTTTCATTTGATGTTCAAGATGTGAACTTTGCTTGCAAAAGAATAAAATGCTTAAAGGCCATGTGGTTACATCATTAATGCAAGCCATTTCAATTATATCTCATTTTTGGCATGTATTGCTTAGTGCACACATGATGAGTTCTACTAATAATTTATTTCTAGTGGAGTTGAAATGTTGATGGTCATTACAAAATTCCCATGTGAAAAAATTGGTGACCAATCATTGGTTGGTCCAAAACCACATTCAAGTTTGACCCAGTGAAATCCACATCCTTCAATACATTATATTGTCCCTAGATGATAGTGGATACTCAATAAAGTTCATTAATTAAACATCGTAAATTTCCACCAAAAAATGTTATAATACGTATGTATGGTCTAAACTAGACTTCACTAAATTATAAATGGCCTTCATTAAATTTTATTAAACTCCACTATACATATTAATCCAAATTTATTTTGGTATTCGTAATGAATATGTTATTGTTGCAAGTGGATAGGATGTGGAATTCAATGGACCAAACTAGTGCATGGTGAAATTTCAGAGGGGTCTTCTTAGGCATTCCAATTCACTCATACTTCCACTGAAAATGCATTACATTCTACCAAGGTGGAGTTGGGCCATTTTTGGTGGAACTTTGGTGGAATGTTCGATGGATTGGGGATAAGTTATGTAGTAGTGATCATCATTATTTACTGAAGTTGAAGATAATAATTCCTCATAGTTCTACCAAACATACCACATAAAAAAGTTTGAATTGATCATTGGGACAAATAGATTAGACATCCAAGGATGGTACACCAATCTTTTCAACAACATCAATGCATGTTATTAGCCAAATCCCATTCTTGTAATTAAATCTGTAAACCAATTTCAACCTGACCCTACACAATCACTTTAATCTTGGTAAGCTAGTATCCTTGCAAAAAAATCAAGCTCATAATAACATAAATTTGTTGTTGTTCATGCACCAATTGCTCTGCAAGCAATAACTTACCTAAATTATAAGGGCTTAGAAATACACAGATAATGCAGTTGCATTTCAATTCAATTGAAGTTGATTTCTCAAGTATCCATCCTTTTCTCATTCTAGATTTACCACATTTGAATATACAAGAAGAAAATAAATGATGCATGAAAGGCCAAGGAAAATTATAGTTAGTAAAATATGCCAATGAATTAAATATGTTACATAGACATTTGATTAATGTCGTAACTAGATCATGTGCATGCGTGCCTAGCTGAAAACAAAACATGTGAATCAAGGGGTCCCATAATCACATGTGCAATAATATAAAATCAGTTTCTTATACTGAAGTTGATTATGAGAATTTTTCCATAACTACCAAGCATACTAGTTAAGAAAATATAAATTAATCATTGGGATAAAGAGAGACTACATTCAAGGATGCCACATTGAGGTTTTTTTTAACTTCCAATATCTTAATGGCCATCCCATTTTTGCAAGTGGATACACAAACCAATTTCACCACAATTAATCAATGAACAATGATTTTTTGACAATCTAGGTATATTGGAGCACATGAATTAATAAATTGGAAATTTTCTTCCCATGCATTTCATAACTTTGGAATGGAAGAAATATAAGCAACTGAAGTAGAAGTGGAATTGTGATAAAAAATATGTCCATGTTATGTTAACTATGCATACTTGACTACTTTAACACATCAACAACATTAAAAATGCTACCAAAGTTGATTCAAATACCCATTATAAACATGTGTCACAACCTTAACATTGGGTCACGACTAAATGTGGAATGTAAAGGCCTATGAAGCTAAGAGAGTGTGTTTAGGTGTCAAACACATTCTCACAAATGGGGGAGAATGCAAGGGATGATGGAGCCCAATGACTCCTAAGTGCACTCCCACTTTGGGAATTGCACTCATGCAAGAGTTGCAAATGTTCAAAGCCTTGGTTGGAAGGGCAAAAAACACCAAATTGGGCCCCTAAAACACCAATAGAAAGTTCTTTAAATGTAGATGCTTAAAGTGCCCTTGCATTGTTCATTTAGACCTAATTTGCATGAGTTATGATCAAAAGAAGAGGCGAGAATCAAATTGGGAATTTGACTCCTAACCATAAACCCCTTGAAATAGGGGCCAAACAAGCTCTGATTGGGGCGTGCTATACACTACTGGAAAGATCTTTTTGAGGGCTAAAAGATATTCTACTCGCATTTTTAAAAAAAAAACTTGATTTGAAAAAGATACGAGCATCCAAAGTTTTGGGACAACAAAAGCTTCAATTTTGGGACTCCCACTTGGAAGTTTTGGGGAAAATTGACATTTGGATGTAGTCCTCACGGAGAGGCACAAAGTATACTATAGGGAGGGGAGTGGTGTTTTTTTTCAAAGGTTGTGGACTATGTAAAGCTTATGTTTGAAGTTGTCCTTACTAAGTCCGCCACACCATTTCCATTCAACTTGCACTAACCGCCCTCTTTTCTTAGCTGTGCAAGTTGACATCATATTGAACTCTCACTTGTGAGTTCATCCTAGTCACATCTCGGAGCTTTAGCACGCCCTCCTACCTTCGAAGTGTTACGAATTAGAAAACGTGCCCCAACTTTCTTCTTTTTCTATTATTTCATTTTGGGACCCACATTTGGGTCTCTTAATGAGTTTGGGGGCACATCAACATGTGTACGAAGGAGTTGCATTGTTGCAAAATAAGAAAAATTCATTGAACATGACAATACATATCTCTTGTTTACAAATAAGATGTTGCCAAACAACTTCATTTCAAAATGTCTATGTACAAGTGTTGAAAGTGAAACATTATCAATAGCTCTTAGTAGTAGAACAAGGTCAACAACATACATTATGTGCAACATACTAAGTTTTAGTCACTAGACCAACCTTACTAATTTGTACAACCCTAAATAAAAGTTGTAGAGGGAGACACAAAACATATGATCAATGTTTTGATCAACAATACCAACAACATTATAATTCATGGACCCATTACTTTCAACTACATTTTTCCCTTTGCAAATGGTCACAATAATGGAATATGGGTGAGGAAATGAGAATTGTACATGATCTTACATGTGCATTAGGTTAAAGCACACCAAACCCCCTAAAAATTATAGGCACAAGTATAATATTTTTGAAATTAAAATTTTTGGTAACATATGGACATCACATCTTGGATTATTTTTACTTGTTTTAAGTATATTTGATTAGCTTAAGACTTAATCTAATCAATTATTTCAAAAATTTCAACAAACATTGAAAAATTTAAATGTGTGGAATATATTTGTGACCAAATAATATTCATCATAAAGTTTGAAATTTTGAATATGTATTTAACAAGTAAGGTTGTCGATGGAATTCTTGGGCGATTTTTTTTATGGTGCATGATATTGATATACATTAATTAAAAATTAAAAAATTTAGGGTTAAAAATTTTTTGGATGAAATTCCATTGAAAAAATGTGTTTTTTTGCATTTTTTTTAACAATGAATGCATAATAATAATTTCCTTGCAAGAAAAAAACCACTACCATATCAAAGAGGAGATTTTATAGATGGGCATTGCATTATTTTTTCAATTTTCTTTTGTTTGGTAATGTTTCATGAATCACAAACATGAAGCCCTATGGCCATTGAAAAACTATAAATTATACTATGTGTACATTGATTTTATTCAATCCTCTTCATCTAAATATTGGATCAAGATTAATTTTGACTCAGAGTAAACTTTGAGTTCCAAAATGTTGTTGTGCAAATTCTAAAGTTTTTTGCTTGTGTTTAGGTTAGACAAAGGATGCCATCAAGATTTTAACTCATTGCGGACTATAATACTTGTTATACATCACCTTTTTGAACGAAAGTGGCTCACCTTTAGTGTGCTTTCACCCCATTATAACTTGCCCACTGGATTCAAAATGTTATGGAGCCTACTATAACCAAAAAATCATTTGATAATTAAAATTATGACATACTAGCTTGGAATCCTGAACACAAAAATGATTCTAGGTTCAAATGTATGGAATAAAACCTTCTGGCAAGACAATTGAACAAGTTCCACAAAGTTGTATATATGCCTTCTACACATCATTACCTTTGATTACTTTTGAATTGGCTTGTTGTATGGTGTTGATCTTTTACAAGTTAAGTGCATATGTAATAGCTATAGTATGAAGAGATGAAAGGTAGTCCTACAATCTAGACAATCCCCTCCTTGAAATTCAAATATGTTTAATCCAGCACAAAAACCCTTCATTTAATTTCATAAGGTTGTCATGGGGCATAACTCATATATATCCCCTAAGTATCAAAGTTCTTGTAAATATCAATAGTAAATAATCTTTGCAAATATGTGTTGGCAAGAAATGAACAAATGTGTTGATCCCCCAACCCCCCTAAATGATAGCTCAAGGAAACGAAAACTTGCTTGTTCACATAGACCTAATGCACTAGGATCTCAATTGGAATCTCAAATGGAAACCCACATAATCACCTACACATCAATGACATAACTTCTAACAACTATTTAATCCATTTAGACAAACACAAGATGATTTCAAAAAAAGGTTGCACAACATTGTGCTTTTTATGTTATCAACATGATTTCTCATATTTGCATCTCCATTGTTGAGAATTCAAGCTCAACTAGTTAGGTTTCATTAATTATTGGAGTAGGAAAGTAACTAGGATACTTTCACAAGGTTGAATTACTTTCGTTACTTATTTTAGTTTGGTTATTTGTGGTTTGGTCTTTTAGTTAAATACCTTGGTGTTGATGGTTTGGCTCTTTTTTCTTCATTGCACAAGTTTGTTATTTCATGTGACAAGAACCTTGGAGAGTTCTTGATGTTGTGTTTTGTGTTATGAGCATTATGTTGTAGTTTCCTTTCAATAAAGATTTATGTTTGCACTTGAGTAGATCTCCTATTTGTTAACATCCATTATGTTTAAAATAAAGGAAAAAACTTGCATTTTGCAGATTGCAAAGCCTTTCAACACTACTATAAAAAACATCAAGACTAAAGGAATTAAAAAACGAGCATACACATGTCTATCATAGTCAATTTCATAGCAAATTTATAATTATGCCATGGTGATGTTGCACTTGCTCAATGAATCAAACTTAGTCACAACCTTGAAATCAATCGGAATTAAAATGCTTGAACATTAATTTGTCAAACATGTAGCAACCTAAACTTATAACTGCATTCTACCAATGGACCACTTGACCTACTCAAACAACCTTGATGACCTTCAACTCACAACTTTGTAGTAATTCAAATATCAAAACTTCTCTTCTGTAGGGAGGAAATCAAGATCGTGAACATTTACTTGTTTCACAAAGTTGTTTACTGGCATTCTAAATCAAAAAGAAAGAACTTGTAACAAATTCAGCAGCATGATGACGTTGCGTAGAAGATACTTACTAAGAAACTGCAAGGCAAAGCTTGAATTGAGCTAGTAGGGGAACGCATAAGGTGGTAGTGCATCTATTCATCAAACACTTGTTTGCTTAATTCCCAGTGCCACAAAAATATTTCAAAATTAAACCACCTCATTAATTTGAAACATCAAACTTATCAAACATTATATTTTCATAACCCTAAAGATCGTGATCCAATGGTTGACATGTAAAGAGAACCGAGTATGCAAAGTAAACATACTATGTAAGATGTAATTTGGCAGCCATTTGGACTCGCAAGGCCCCTCCACTTGGGGTGGCGTGAAATGAAAACAAGGGAAAGCAAAATGCAGAAAAAAAATCACATCCAACTCAAGGATGTTCCATTATTTCATTTGACACCTTTCATTCATCAAAATATTTAGTACTATAGTTTTTATGGCTTATAAACCTTAAAAAACCATATATGGTGACTAAAGTGTTCTAGCAAATGTGACAAAGTTCTCAAAATTTTCGGGATTTCTTTTTCTTATAACATTGTTGGTTTTCACCTAAAATTTCATACAAATATAGCCTCACTTTTGAAGTACATTTCTATTTTTTCATACTTTGTAACAAGTATTAATTAGTACCAAATATATTCATCATGATTTTTTTATATCCTTTGTTCAATTTTTTCAAAGATTTGATTAGGTCAAGTATTAAACTTTTCAAATCTACCTAAAGTTCACATTATATTGCCATCACATTTGGTGTCCACATCTTCATATAATTTTGAAATGCAAAAAAAATGTTCTTTGTGACTATAATTTTGGGGGACTCTAATGTGCTTTCATCCAAAAGTCAACCTAGTTCTAGACTTTTACTCCCTTGAAGATTCTTCTCAAAGGCGCTTGGATATATGGTCTTGAGAAAAATCATGGGTAGGATGCTTAGACATTGAATCAGACATGTTGCCCACACCTTGACTCCTTTCACCCACAACCCCCGCCTCCCAAGTAGCAATTACCATAGTTAATTGTAGCCTTGCAAGGTTGAGGCAATTAGGCAAAGGAACTTGTAGCATGCAACGTCCTTACCCTTCTTTCCCACATTGAGTGGTGCACTGAAGTTCTTCACACTAATTGCAAATAGCAACCAAAGACTAAGAACCCATTGTGGCAAACAAAGAAAGGTGGAAGAGACAATACAATAGGATGGCAAGGGCCAATTTATATTCAAGTTCGACTCTATTGAGGAACTGGAATTTAAATTGATTACGATTGCACTTTCCCATCATTTTAATGCAAACAAATTTCGGTTGCAACTTGTCCACATAACAACCAAAATTCGATTGGCACAACTTGAACATGCATGGTCACTCAAGGAGATGACAAAAAAATTGGTGGCACTTTTTAGACAAGGCCGATCACTACTTGGATAGGGGTGGACAATTTCAGTTGCACTATTGGATAAGGGTGGACAATTTTGATCACATTCTTGGATAGGGGCAATTGCTCACTAAGGTGATTGAAATTTGGTCACACTCCTTGGATAAGGTTGATCATTACTTTGATAGAGGTGAACAATTTTAGTTGCACTTTTGGACAAGGGTGATCATTCACTCATTCGACCAAAATTTGGTTACACTCTTTGGACATGGCCAATTTCTATATAAATAGCAGTGGACAATTTTGGTCTCACTCTTGGATAGGGGCGATCGTTGGTGGGCGCGACCAAAATTCAATTACATTCTTAAATAGGGTCGATTGCTCATGAAAGTGATCGAAATTTGGTCACACTCATGGATAGGGGTGATCATTATTTGGATATGGGTGGACAAATTCAATTGCATTCATGGACATGGGCGATTATTACTTAGATACGGGTGGACAAATTTGGTTACACTTGTGGATAAAGGTGATTATTTTTTGGATAGGGGTGGACAAATTTGGTCTCATTCTTGGACAAGGGCAATTGCTACTTCAACATGGGTGGACAAATTCGGTCGCATTCCTAGATAGGGGCAATCACTACTTGGACAAAGGTGGACAAATTTGATCCATCCATGAACAAGATTAAATATATTGCAATTGAATTTTAGTCATAATTTAAACGGTTGAGACTAGTTACATGATGTTACAAACCATTAAGATCAATCTAGTTGATTAGATGGACAACTAAGACTTTTTTATTTATAAAAAAATCCAACATAGTTTTCTTGTTGCGGCATTTAATGGGTTCAACATTTTTTTTAAAAAAATTTTTCAACCAAGAGTGCACATGTTGGCTCTGCATGGTAATTTTTTTACATAGTCCACACATGTTATGTCCGTAAGGGTAACTGTTTTACCCATGATACAAAAATTATTGTATTTAATATAATTTGACCATAGGTTGACCTTAAATCAACATGACATATGGTTACATCGGCATTCGAACTAACATTATTGACATGATGTAACAAGGGCAATGCTCATAACCTTAATAGTGCCATCAACACCATGGGACTAGTTGAATCTAAAGCCAACTAATTCTCCATTAAAGAAGAAATCACACACCTATCAACAAATGTTGATCATGGAGGGAGGAGATGAAAAAATGGAGGATGATGTTACTACACAATAGGATGACGAATAAGCACAAACAGAATGTGACCAGGTTATGGAAGATAGAAGGGAAACTAATTTTGAATAGGTAACAAACTAACTACCTTCACCTTTCCAAAAGTCTCATGTTCCAACAAAATTAATTAACAACTTGTTACCAATTGGTATTGAACTTGGTCAACTAGTTTGGTCCACACCTATTTATATTTTTCCTAAGGCATCTATAACCTATGCCCATCATGAAAACCCTAAGTAGATTACATTTTTCTTTGAACAAGCAATTTTAGTTACACAAACATGGTTTCTAAAAGTAGATAATTTAGTTGATTTCAGAACTAGGTACAACCCTACTAATAGTTTACCAAATGATATGAACAACCAATTACAGGCCCATTGCCTAGAGTTAATTAATATGTAGAAAATACTTCAAAATCAGAATAAAAAGTTGGTTGCTACAAAAGCCAAGAGCATCAAATTACAAACCAAAAACAAACATCTAGTTGCCAAAACTACTAAAGTTGACAAGGTAATTAGGAAGGTTAAGGCTTTATAACAAGAGTATAATGAACTAAATCAAGGGTTGTAATGATCTTAAGCTCTTATACATTGATTATGGCTGGTTGATGAGAAATTATCGCAAAATGGAAGTTGTCAATGTTCAAAAATAGAAGACATTTGTGACTTTAGAAAATACTTGTACCTAACAATAATAACAGTTAGTGGAGGTCAACATGGAGAATTACATTCACGAGCTTCTAGTGTAGATTTAAGAATTGAAAGGCAAATTGGAAGTAATGCGCCAGTCACTTGGTAAAACTTTTCAAATCACATATATGGATAATAGTTGAAGGAATTTAAAGAGCTACTATTGGATATAATGCCTTGCACAAGGTGTAAAACCAAACTTTGGTAGACAAGAATCCAAAGTGGCAGGAATGGTGGAAAATAGTACAAGGGATCACGAAGGAGTAGATTCAGGACAATTTGGAGCTTGCACATGTTGATGAAGAGGCATATCTGAATGAATTAGTTGCCTACATGTTGAAGTTTCAAGGATATAAGTACAACTAGTTGATTATTAAATTGATTGAAGAACATGTCAAAGTGTCTTACAAATTTTTTTTATGTAACCAATACCTGCAACTATGAGTTTTCAAAACGAACTTATTATTACAACTTCAAAAATACTAGCACACATAAGGGGAGGAATTGAATTTGTTATTACTTCCTATATTGTCTTTTTTGCCCATAAAACTTGTTGAAGCACCTTTTATTGTTGTAAATGTTGAGGTAGTTGATTTGCAAATACCTATTACTCCCAAATTTGTACCACTCGCCGTACCTCAAATTGGAGTAAGTGTAAAAATAATTATGACTGCTTTGCATGCATTTGAAATTTTTAGGACTCCAAAGAAAGTGTTGAAAGACACACATGTTATTGAAAAACCAAAACTTGAACCAAGTACTCTAGTTGAACATGCTGATGTGTCAAAATGAAAAACATGTTAATGACTTAGCACCATGTGTAAAACAAATAGCTGTTAGTGATTGATTTCAAGGACAAAATCTCGTTTTCAAAGGGGGGTAATGTTAACTCATTTTTTTACTTTATGTACTTAGTAACTAGTTGTTACCAATTGGTCACCAATGATGCAATATTATTTTGAAGACTATTTTAGTTATTATTGGATAACATGTAACCAATGTATTATGATAACCAATAACATGTATTTAAGTGAATTGGTTTGTTAAGTTAATCAATAGTTCTAATCTATTAGCATAACCGGTTGTTGACATAACATATTTGTGTTTAACGTATGGTCAGTAGTTGTTGTAGTTCAATTTTGAATTAGTTGACTATTGTATTAGCTAGTGATTATTTAATCTAAAACAACATTGTGTTAGGTATAAATAGGAGGATTTGAAGATGATGAAAACTTTGGACTTTAACTTGTAACTCTTAAGCTTTTATTTTCTAATTTGATTCTATGAAATTTATTTTGGATTTGTTTTTGTCCTTGTGAATAAACATATTCACTTTTTTGTTTTTATTTTGATGATTTCATATTTGAATAAAATTATACATGCTCATGTTTTCTTTGCAAACTAGAATTGGACAAGTAAAAAATAAGCTCTGTTTAATTTGAAGGAATAAAAAACATTCATGACATCGTGTGTAAAAACATTAAGGTCAAAAAGTAAGGACCAAGGCTTCAACCCTTCATATGTTTTCATTCTTTGATTTTCGATATATATATATATATATAGAGAGAGAGAGGCTTCCTTTCTCAAACTAAACCCTAAAAGTCAAACCACCATGGATGAGCATGGATTCTTGCAATTCTTGTGTTTTTCATGACCATATCCCAAGAAGAAAAAATAAAAATTCTCTCCATCATTCACAAACAAGCACAAAACCTCACTAAGAGGAGGAAAATGAAAAAGTAAAAGATATAGGGTTTGGTTTAGGATTTATTTTGATCCTACAATGTGAATTTCATCAAAACAACAATACTTTATTGCAATAACAAAAAGGGTTCCAAATTGGCCTCCCAACTTGATATTTTTTTTTTTTTTTTTTTGCCTTGGGGCC
>Ga0209611_10010086_pt1 | contig 14018 bp, 12 predicted proteins | sample S1TSphgellanicum_3_FD_187693 | JGI IMG/M metagenome (GOLD analysis project Ga0209611, IMG submission 187693) | Host-associated microbial communities from peat moss isolated from Minnesota, USA - S1T2_Fc - Sphagnum magellanicum MG (SPAdes) (version 2) | ecosystem: Host-associated > Plants > Peat... | reverse complement strand
AACACAAGCCAAAACATCATCTTTCAAAAATCCTCTTATAAAAATAGACCCATTACCTAGGGGCCAAAAACCCCTTAGGCTATTATACTCTTTAATGAATCTAAACACAATATCCTTGGCTCCGTAAGCAAGACCAACAAAAACAAGTGGTCATATACCGTATATGGGCATAATTGTCCCTCAAGAGAGATTGTACCCTTCCCACTAAGCTTCGTAGGCCCACCAATTGCCCGAGATTGTACCCTTCCCACTAAGCTTTGTAGGCCCACCAAATTGCCCTTTTCCAATGCATTCAAGTGCACATAGAACATCATACTAGCCCAATGGAACAGTTTTGGACCCTTAACCAAGATTCTGAAACATCCAATAACATGCGTCAAAGAATCAGCCACACTGAACCAGCACCCACCAGCACACTATCAAGGATGAATGGTAAGTGGTCAGGGAACAATTTTCTGTTGGGTTCCAGTTCCCTAGCTAACCATGATGGTTACCTCAGTTGCTTTTTTTTTTTCCCCTTACCTGTGTACTAACAACCCACAAGTAGGTCCCTAGTAGGTAGTAATAACAGCCCTTACCTATGTGTAAACCATCTACTTACCTATTTTCCTACCTATCTACCTATATATGAGACCTATTTCCTACAGAATTGGTTACCAAGGTGATACCAAAGATTAACTCAGTTGAGGTTCATCCAAAACTGAGTAATAATGGGCATCCAGTGGGGGTGTGCTGGTGGGTGCTGGTTCATTGTGGCGCAAAGGATCTAGCCTAAACTGTTGGTGGTCTTTCATGAAAGCCGTTGGTTCTTTGCCAATTCTTTGAATGAAAACCGCCAATTCTTAGAAAATCTTCAAAAACCCAGAATTCCAGGCTTTTTAAATTTTGAAATCATTCAAAAAACTGGAAGTGGAAGTTATGTGATTCTGAATTTTTTATTAAAAAAAAAAACCAGAACCAGAGATCACATACTTTTTTTCGTCCATATTTGCTATCCACCATGCTTGTGGTTGATATCCTACTTATGGAGAAAATAGATGTTGGAGCAACTCTAGGAAGAACTTGGAATAACTAAATTCTTTTGCAACTTGAATATTTTATATACACATTCCATACATACCCTACTACTTACCTTTGGCAACTTTGACACTAATTATATTGTTTACAAAAATGTGAAAATTTGAAAAAGCAAGAATTGTGAAGGAAAAAGTATTAAATCTTCAAGAATATTCTATTTGTTGAAATGAAACTTTCAAAATAATTAATTATTCAATAAAGATGTGTAAAAGCTACCAAGGTACTACATTATTTACGGACTAATTTTAATTTTTTAAATTTTTACAAACGCTTTTGAAAGGCACATTGTCCAAATAAATTATTCAAATAGATTTTTAAATATCTAACATGAATCAAAAGTGGCCAATAGATATGAATTTTATGCATATATTGATAAGAAATGGGTGGCTGAATTTCGTCCATGAATAAGTAACATGATGATGGATGAAAAATAATATTTATGGATGCATTCTTTTCATAAATGATGTACTAATTTTCATAGATAAACTTCATCCATTATGAAAAGTGGATTTTTGTGTATAAATCTCATATATGAACAACAAAAAAATTTATAAGGAATTGTATTATAATGTATATGAATTGATGATTTTTTTTTAAAAAATAGTTTATACATCATAGAACATCCATTAGGGTAGAGCAACCAATGAGCCAAAACTTAAGGGTTCAAAGAGTTTATGCATCTTAAATGTTGTTCCATTGTAGCAAGAGCTCAAAGAAAAGTTGTAGAGCTAAAAGTTGTGCATCCAAGGACGCTTGAATTGTAAAAAAAGCTCAAGAAATGAGCAAGTTATGCATATTTTGGTATCGAGGGGTCAAAAACAGACAAAACCAATTCTTGATCACTTGAAAACGCATGAGCATCATCCTACTCATGCATGAGCAAACACTTAATGATCCATGACCGAACACTACCTACCCTCCTCACAAATATTGAATGCAACATAAGGACTAACAAAAAAGGGCACCAAAATGTTCATCTTTGGTTTCAACAGACAAGATTTTTAAAAAATATATTTTTTCAATCAATGGTGATGGGGGCAAAAGAGAGTGAAACCCTAATTTCTATGGCCAATCTTGGCCACTGCCACCTCCTCTTTCACCCATGTCTACCAAAACTTTCCCTGAATTTTCTCTTTTTGGAACTCAAGTGATCATGATGTTACTAGTATAGCTCTCGAACTGAATTGCTTCAAGCTCAAGTACTTCAAGCTTGTTCCCTCTTAGCTGTAATTATTGGTGATCTTCCTGATTGTGGTCGTGATCTTGATGATCAAGGTCGTCCTCCTTTCTCTCTCTTGGTTGTAGCTACTAGTGATCCTCATGGTTGCAACCTTGATCATCATCTTCCTTCTCCTTTTTCTTGGCTGCAATTGTTAACAATCCTCTTGGTCGTGATTTTGATCTTTGAGGTCCTCCTTTCTCTCTCTTGGTTGCAACTGCCACTGATCCTCTTGGTTGTGATCCTCCTGGTCGCGATCTTGATTGTTGTATTCCTTCTCTTTTCTCTTGGTTGCAGCTACTACTGAACTTCTTAGTCATGACCTTGAACTTAGTGGTCCTCACCATTTTTCTTTTATGGTTGCAGCTACTAGCAATCCTTTTGGTCGTGGTATTGATCTTCGTGGTCCTTGTCCTTTTTCTTTTGTAGTTACAATTGTTGGCGATCCTCTTAATCATAGCCTTGATCTTAGTGGTCTTCATCCTTCCTTTCTTATGGTTGTAATTGTTAGCAATCTTCTTGGTTGTGATCACCATCTTGATTGTCATCTTCCTTGTCCTCTTTATTTGTTGTAGCTATTAGCGATCCTTCTGGTTGTGATTTTGATCTTGGTGGTCCGCATCTTTTTTTCTTTGTGGTTATAACTATTGACGATCCTCCTAGTCGCAATTGCCATCTTGATCATCATCTTCCTTCTCCTTTCTCTTCATTGTAACTGCTAGTAGTCCTCATGGTTGTGATCTTGATCTTGGTGGTCCTTGTCATTTCTCTCTTATGGTTGCAATTGTTAGCGATCCTCCTTGTCACGACCACCATCTTGATCGTTGTCTTCCTTTTCCTCTTTCTTCGTTGCAGTTGTTAACAATCCTCCTTGTCATGATCTTGATCTTAATGGTCCTCATCCTTTTACTCTTGTGGTTATAACTGTTAATGATCTTCATGGTTGTGATCTTGATTTTGGTGGTTCATGTCCTTTATCTTTTGTGATTGTAGTTGTTGGCAATCCTCCTAATCATGGTCTTAATATTCAAAATCCTCCTCCTTTCTTTCTCTTGACTATAACTACTAGTGATTCCCCCTGGTCATGACCTTCCTAGTTATAATCTTGATCATTGTCTTCTTTCTCTTGTCTTTTGGTTGCAACTATTAGCAATCCTCTTGGTCTTGATCTTGACCTTGGTGATCCTCGTTTTTTCTTTCTTGTGGTTGTAGTTGCTGGTGAACCTCCTAGTCACAGTCGCCATTTTGATCATCATTTTCCTTATCCTTTTTCTTTGTTGCAGCTATTGACAATCCTCTTGGTCATGATCTTGATCTTGGTGATCTTCATCATTTCTTTGTTGTGGTTGCAGTTGATGGCGATCTTTCTTGTTGTGATCTTGATATTTGCAATCTTCATCCTTTCTTTCTTGGTTGTAGCTACTAGTGATCCTCCTAATCATGGTCGTGATCTTGATCTTGGTGGTCTTCATCTTTTTTTTCTCTCTTAGTCACAAGTGGTGGTGATCCTCTTGATCCTCCTAAACCCTAAACCCCCCTTCCTTCACTCTAATTATTTAGTAGAATGAGGCAAACACATTGCAACATGACTGTGAGCAAGTAGTCTCACCTTTACTTGTAACCTTGACTCCCATTGTGTTGGAAAAAACCTTTAAAATCTTGTAATTGGATTGATCTTTGGCCCTTGTGCAACCCAAGAAGCTCATAGATGTTCATGTAGATGCTACCTTGCTTCCCTAACAACTATTGTAGACCATTTGTATTCAAAATTTGCTTTTACACTTCTAGTAGTTACATGCTAAGATGCTTATTCATCTACAATGAGGTAATTTGTAGATTTTCTAACCCTATTTTCCTCCTTTTCCTTGCGATGTGTTTCCCTAATTACTTTTGCAACTACATTCTCCATAGCTTTCTTACACATAACTTCTAGGTAAACTAGTAGAAAATGGCCTTTTTTCGATTGGTGTCTGCGACTATGTTTTAGTAGCATGCAACAAATACGACTAAAAAGCTTTTAGTCGCATTGGACAAGTCACATACATCAGTAGTCGCATGCGATATTGGATTATGGACGTAAAAAAAAGGTCAACCAAATACGATTCCATCCTTTGACTTCTAGTATACATATAGTCATTTGCGACTTGCAATGCAACTTATTTGGTGAGTAGATGCAACTAATAACATGCTGCCACATGGAAATATTAGAAATCATTTCAAATATGGTTTTATTACAAATTGTAAAAATCTGGGCCGTCAAATGTAATTTGTGACAATCTATCAACATGGCACACACATGAATATTTCAATTATTGAAAGTTTGTTTTAATTTGGAAAAATTTGGATCGTTCAAATTTGGTGATCGAAATTGTGCCACATGACGTTATGTCCTTTCATCATCCTCTTCAAGATCTAATGACCAAACATGGTCCATGTGGTTTTTAATTCATCAAATCTACTGTGGACACATGGCACATTTTGGAGATTTCACATATTTATTTTCTTGTAAATGTGTTATTATATGAGTTGTTCATCTCAACGTTTTTTTATTGTGACATGTGGCACAATTTTGGAATATTTTATAAACTGATTTTTTCGAAAAACAATAATTCTACATCATCCATTTTGAATGGTCACGATTGTGACATGTGGCATAGTTTGTGATAATTTGATAATTTTTAAAACCAATTTTTGAATATATCTGAACTGTTCATTTCAAATGGTCACAATTGTCACACATGGTTTGAAATTATGTGTTTCATTTTTTGAATCATTTGGTGAAAGCTAGCCCATGTGCCAATGTAATGATGACACATGGCATAAATTTCATAATTAAAAAAAAACTGTATTTGAAAATTGTTAGGTCATTTGATTGATTTTTTATGATGCTAACACGTGGTTCAATTAGATCAACCATTTTAAGGTTTAATTAGGTTTAGGGTTTGATTTGGACAAATAGTAGGGTTTTAATCATTTATGTGTTTTTTAGTATTTAAACTATGGTTTTGAATCCCATTATATATTCAAATTTGAGCTCAAAATGTTTAATGGAAATAAACTCATCAACAAACAACCTTATCTAGGTACCCCAAACTCCAACTCCCAATTGTTCAAAGTTTAACTTGATACCTAGTTGATGGACTCACTATCTAAATTACAATTTTTGACCTGAGAATGATCAAAATCAATCTCTTTTGAAGATGTTGAAATATGATGCATATCTCTATGTGGTTGATTGTTGCACAACTCTAGTTAATGTGAATTCCTTTTGTTAACATTATTTGTAATTGGAGATTTTCTAGTTCTAGTTTTTCACTTTGTTTTACAAAACTTGATATAATGAGTGCATGCCTACAACTGATTTGCCTCAACATAGGTGCATAATATGAGATCAAGTCTTCCACTGTATTGTTCAACTTTTCAAAATAAATGGGTCATAAAGTAAATTGATTTCCTCCTTGATAATGTTGAAGGTCAGTAAATGCCTTCAATAATGAGATTTGTGCCCCACACTTGCTTTAGTTTTGATGTAATAAATTGATTCCTTGCAATATACATGCACAATACACTCTTGTTTTATTGTTCTTGGATCGTAATAATCAAATGTAGTCTATTGTGATTAAGGCAAAACATATTCCTACAACATTTGACTATTACAACATAATAGTCGTTCAATTGTATTGGCTCTTCTTGAATAAAGTCTCTCTACATTGAACAACTTGATGACCCATTTATAGCAGCAAGATAGGTGCAACTTTGATTTTCATAATTTCCATTCAGCTTCATTTTAAATACACTCCAAAGAGAAACCAATGTTTACAAACTATCTAGTTTGCACATAAAGTTTAGTTTGTGTTAATATTTCAAACTAACTTTCAATCTATAGCTTGTTTGTAAACCATTTTCTTGGCATAGAAGATTCTATCAACATGTTCATTAGGAAGAATGTGCATAGGATCGACAACTTTGAGACCAAGGTACTCCAATAGCAACACCTGATGAAAAACACCAATAAAAATTTCTTCAACAATGAAGCCTAGGTCTATATATATATATGTATATATATATATATACACTCTTCCATGTTGTTAAAAGAGACTTGAAGCCCCACAAGATCATCTTGCTTTGTGGTGATCTTTCACAATAAGGAAGTGTTATCACTAAATATCTTTATGGTTATGTACTTTGACAATGCCATATATATGAAACCATAGACCATCTAACCATCTAACCATCATCATGAATACTAGTGATGAGTTGCCATGATTATCCATTATGACAATCACAATTACCATGGAAAAGGAAGAAATGGGAATTGTTATACTTACATCTACAAGTAATACTTGCTACACCAAAAAATGTATGGAAAACATCCACACCATCGTCAACTTAGTTAAATATTCTTGGGCATTATCTGAGTTTGTAACACACAAACAAAATCAAGAGTTTGGGATCTAAAATACTTATCGCTTGCAGCATGCAATCTAGGACTACTATGGAATGCAACCCCTTTGGCATATAGAAATGATACTTATCACTTGATTATAACATTAACACAAACTGGAGATTTGTGCAAGAAGTTGTTAGCCACATGGGATCTTGCAAAGGGAGAAGTCACTTCAATTTGACATTTGCAAAAGATAGTTACTAGTGAGGCAGTTGATGCACATGTGCAGTATTAGGCAAGACTTGTGAACAAGTAGTGGATCCAAACATTGGTAAAATTGGCCATGCTTCTTTTGAATTTGTTGATTGCACACACCACATCAAAAGCATAAGTGAATGGTTTTTCTCATGAGTGCAATTATCATGTTGGTCTACAATTAAATAAATCATCCAAATATGTGAAATTCTTGATAAGTATATAAAACACAACTTGTGTAACTTCATAATTTATCCTAAAATATATGCGAAAACCATTCACATCTTTCAAAACCCTCTTCATGGTCTAGGTTGTGACAACACACAAAAATCACTAATGATGTCCCATTTGTAACAAACGTAGATCTAAGATAACACCACTAAACCTTTTATTATAAGGTCCTCTACTCTCATACATTATATATATATATATATATACAACCAACCTTAAAAAAGGAGCCAAGAAATTATTTCACTAGATTTCTCCTTAATGAAGAAATCATAGCATATGTATTCAAACATTATGATTAAGAGGCAAGAAAATTGTATATTTATGACCAACATTTTTTTGTTCTTGAGTTTTTTATCTTGTTATTAGGGTCATTTCATTAACATTGAAGCCATTTATTGAAAGTGGATAGGAATACTTCAATATGCAAAACATTGATTGGTTTAGCATGACTCATCAAATGGTTTGATTTTAAGACAATTTATTAAACCATTGTCAATTTTAATCATTGTTCTCTAGAAAAACCAAGACAAGCCAAAAGTAGAGTAGTGCACCTTAAAATCACCCTCCTTTGCAATTTTTTTTAGCTTGGACCTTAAGAAGAGCAAATGCGTTCAACTATAAAACATGCAACACATGTGGATCCATTTGGTACCACGTGAGTTCAACTAAGTTATGGATTCCTAATTTCATAGCAAAAATGTTAATTCAAAAACTTTGGGCTTGCAATTTGAACATATGCTACCCATGCTAGTTATGAGTACCCTTGCATATAAACAAATGACTTCACAATCTTAAGCAAAGCCTAGCATGATTGCACATGAAAAAAATTGCAAAAGCACTTCCAAGTATTTTGAAAGCTCCTACCACACACCTTAGAATATTGCATTCAAATGACTAATGGTACAATGAAATGCAATCAATTTTGTGACAATTGATGGTTCCATATCTATGAGGCCACAATTTTAATTTAATCAACACTTATCACAACCGCTTCAAGGCTTGCACACATACTTGCTTAACTTGTGGAAGATCCAAAACCAATCTTGACCAAATTTCTAGTATCAACTAACCCTACACCATTCTAGCAACATGTTATTATGTTCACACAAGATTAAAGAATGGACAACACTACCAACTCTTACCTTAATCCCTCAATGGCCTACTACAAATTTAAGTTGTATGCTTCATTACACAAACACTTTAGCTATTGGCTATGGTGACTAAGATTCCTTAAGCAACATTCATGGAGGAATCTATAGTCATCAACCTATAGTTTGCAACACCACTTCTTAGGGTGCTACACAATCCTTGACACCTAAATTAAATGTCCATACGTATAGATTAAGGAGTATATGGCACATGCCTTATAAGAAAAGCACTAAAAAATTACCATAAATGGAAAAAAAAAATTGGTTATGTAAATCCAATTAAGCTTTTTGAATAAAAAAAACCTTTGGTTTCACACTACTCTACAATAGTCATATCAATTCAAACACTAGTCCTACCTTTGTTGACCATTCACAATTCATTCCATAGTCTAATAATTTCATACCTTTTTAGATGACACAATTTTGTTGTACACTTAGACAGACCATGAAAAAGCTTCTTACTACACAAGTCAAGAAACATTATACATATAATCTGTCCGCTTCAATAATAAATAAAAATTAGCTTCTAAGTGTTAATCCTTTACTAACATACATCATTTCTCACAATCATTAAGTTGTGTTCAGTAATTTTAAGACCAAACTACTAGCTAAATGATAGCTTTGAGCTCATTGCATTAAGGAATGCAAAATTTTGCATACAATGTTCAAGCTCTAAGCTTTTTAGGCCTCAAAATTTCAAATTGAACATATTTGACTACCTCTTGCCATCATTGTGGAAATTGAACATGAACAGTTGGTTGAAAAAATCACTTTGATTTGAATGATCGACCACCTTTGGCATGTGCATGTCTAATTGTCTTTGCAACTGATGTTCTTTCATGAATAGGCAATTTTGATGTTCGACCAAACTTCTTACAATTGGGTGATCCAAATTTCTTCTTCCCCTTGAATTTATCTTGCTTACCCTTTTGCTCTTGAGAACCAAATTTGCTTTTCTTTTGAGGTGGCTTTTCAATCTCTTCATTGTATTTAGTCACATTTGTCATTCTTTTCCTCTTCATTTGATGTGGTCCATTATCTCTTGATATTTCTAAATAAGAGTGCAATGATTTAGAATCTGCATCATCTTCTTTCCTAGGTTCACTTTCTAGATCATCCATTTGCAACTCCTTCCTTGCATGCACAAGTTTCTGTTGTGATGTTTGTTTAGTCCCCATAGCTTCAACATTTGACTTAATTGTAGGCTCAAGCACACTTGGAGTCAAAAATTGTTTGGGACTAGTAATTTTAGCAAGCATCATCTGCTTGTTTGGCAATTGGGCTTCATCATCTGGATGTTGCCAACACTTGGGTTGACATCAATTGTCTAGTGTACTTAGTGTGGCATAGGGACATTGCCAGGATATAATGGCATACCCTCAAATTGCAATGGGTGAGTTCTTGTTATGCTTATTGATGCACATTCTAGCTTCTTACTCCTATGCCTTGCCATAACAAAATTAGTACATTTGTTGCTTCAAGTTGAATGAAATTCAACCTTTTCAAACTCACGTAAATATTGAATAGTACTTGTGTTTGTTAAATATGCCCAACTAAGTCAATTAGAAGATAATTGGCGATGGACTTTCGTGAAATGATTCAAAACCTTAAATTTTAAAAACAAGTACTTCAATGTACATGTAACACACACATACAAAATATAACAAGATTATGAGGACTTCCAATGCACAATTCGAGACTTAGAAAAAGTTTTAATTGTCATTTAAGACTCTTGTAATACTTTTATGGACTTCAAATTGACAATTGGAGACTCAAAAAAACTTAAAACATACTCATTTAGGACATTAGTATTACTATAAGGACTTCAAATGCACAATTGCAAACTCAAACATAATTAAAACGTACTCATGTAAGACATCAATAGTATTATAAGACTTCAAATGCACAATTGCATATTTAAATATAACTAAGACATACTCATGTTGGACTTATTTAGTACTACAAACTTACTAAGTACTAAGTAAGTACTACAGACTTATAACTTAGTACATAAACTTACTACATACTTACTTAGGACATACACATATTTAGTACATAAACTTACTACGTACGTATTTAGGACACATTCATTCAAGGGGATTGCAACAATTTTATTATTTCAAATGTAAGACCAAATACTCCAAGGAACAACTAAAACACTCATGTGTAAATTGTTGTTTTGTTATATTATTGCCCTTCTGGATTTAGTAAGTTACAAATCTGGAAGTACTAATGGAAATGTTCAAACCATTTACAAACATCACAAATGCATACCATATGTTCTACATTTATAAAAAAAAGAATTCAATGCTCCTAAAGTACATAAACTAATGATTAGAAACCAAAGGAATGGACTTAAAGATATTCATGCCATACCTTGCCACTTGGGTGGAAGATTTTGAGGCTATTGGAGTTGGTTCACTCCTAGGCTTTTGGATGCCAATAGCTACCCACCATCCATCATGCATATCTTCACCACACAAAGTTTCAATACATTTAGTAGACATTTGAAAATGAACAAGTGCACACCAAACATGATACACATGTTTGCAAGATGTTATATGTCCTGCCTATAATGATTCAAAACCTAAGCCACAGAAAGGACAACGCTAAACCTATCAACAATTTTGGTCCTCAACAACATTGTCTTCCACAATGTTTGATGGCAAAGGAACAACTTTGCATAACCTTAAACCTATTCACACTTTGCTCAAAAGCAAAGATGCTACATCATGATGTCATTTGAAGTAGCCACATTTTGTTCTAATCTAAACATGTTGGAACCCATCCCTTCTAACAATTTATTCATTTTCTCATACATAGATTTTCCAGCTTCAATAAGGCTTTGGAAATAATCAATCATTATTTTCTGTGAATCAATATATTTCAACACAACCTCCTTATCTTCACAATTCTCTTCTTCAACTTTTGAAATCATCTTTTGAAACTCTTATTCAGCTTCGAGAAGGTGGTTATTTCGATCCTTCAGTTGGTTATGAACTTTCATGGTAGACATAAGTTTTATTTGCTTTTTGAGATTCGTTGAAATCAAAACCTCTTGAACTTCAACCAATTTTGCTTCAATGCGAACAATGTAACATTTCAAGTCATCAACGTGATTTGCAAGAATTACATACCACTAAAAAAAAGAAACAACAAAATTGACAATGTCACAAGCCTAATGCAACCTTCAAAATTTTGAAAGCCTCAAAACCTAACATACTTGAAATGCAAGAACTTCAACATTTGACATATTATGATTAAATCTGAAAAAATACCTACAACATTCACGATTGGATTGCGCTCTTCCGTTTCTATGTGAGGAATAACATATTCGTTTTCTTCCTCATCACTCAAAAGCTCAATTTGTTCGACTTGCACCTTGTGTCATTGTTGTTTTTTATTGGTCCACTCCACATATAGTGCCCAATTCATGGGCTTACAATGGATCTTCTTAGATGCTAACCCTTGGGCCATACCTAATGAGATTAGCCTTGACGCTAAGAGGTATGGTTTTTGGTGAACCACCATCCACAAGGTCTTTACTTTCTTAATGAAATTTGGGTCCTCGGTATGAACATAACTACACCCATTCCTATTCACGATGGGTCCAAAAAATTTGTTAACCTCTTCTAATGTTATGTCTTGAAGAACCTTCACACGTTTCAAACTAGGCCCTTCAAAGCTCAACCCATAACATTTAGTGAACTACCTTCGTGACATTGTGCCATTGTCTCCAATCTCAAAAACATCTACATACAATGGAGGTGCAAACCCAAACTTCATTGCCCTACTACAATGCTCAAAGCCTTCTACTTTTACCTTCTTGAAAATGTCACACCTTCCACTACTAGTTGAAGTGCATTTCTTCTTGGAAATGCCAAATATTGTGTTGATAATAGGTGAAATGGTAGATGTTGTTGTAATGTTACCCGCAATGGCGCGTGCCTTCTTTTTTAGTAATCTCTATTATACTCAAGTAGTTATGAATTACGACCATGTTTGCGATTAACACAATGAATGAGTAGATGGTCCCACATGATTCCAAAACCAAGCCCTTCAATGCGATCATGTAAGACAATGCAGAGTGATGCCAATGTCCAAAGTGCCAGAAACCTAAAACACATTTTTGAGTATTTTGAAATCCCACTTGTTTCACTTGATGGCAAAAATCCTTGGGTGGAGATGATCCAATGATTGAGATTTTTTTGTCACTTCTTGCTTGAATTTTTTCCCCTAGGATTTTATTTTTATGGAGTCTTGAAGTGCCAAAAACAATCCACCCTAGTCTACAATTACTCAATGTTGCTCCTCTCCATGTTCTATATGTAGACATCTTAACAAAATTGCATTAGGAATTAGAAGCTTTAAAAAAAATTGTAGCTCATCCTTTATGTGCTTTGGTAAGGAATCTACATACTTGTTAAAGAGCTTATCTAAGAGTTCTACCCAGTTGTATTAGAGCTACAACCAACTTGTTGTTTTGTCAAAATTTTGGGGGGAAAAGCCAAAATGTTAAACTTGGGGGGAAGCTCCTCTTCTGGCATGTTAATAAATGTTGTTGTTTCCCAATGTGTGTTTTATGTGCATTTTAAGGTTTAAGGTTGTGTTCCTTAATGGTGAATTGCATTTTTTAAAGTCTGCAAACCCCCATCTTTAAACCAAACCCTCAAACCCTTGTAAATGTTCCATACAACAACCATTACCAAACCCTAACAAATTTGCAAAGTGAAAAATGGACTCAAAGGCAAATTGCAAAAAAATAATTATAAATTGGTTCACAAAAACACCCATTTTCGAATGGCCAAACCAACATTACACACATGGGTATCTTTTTTGGGTCAAGTAAGCATGCACAACTATTCATCTTCATACCTTTTAGCACACACCATAATCCCTAAAGGCACTCAAATTTTTTTAAAAACATTTTGGAACTACCCTTTATATCAATCAAAGAAGAACCCCCTTAATAGTAGAGGCCAAAAATCAGAACACTAGAAAATTTTGCCGAATGTTCAATAATAAGTACATTAGTGAACAATGAAAAGATATTGGTTGGCCATTCTTTGAGTGTTTGCCCATCAGCCCCCTTGAACGACAAAGGGCTACTCTACCCTAAGGGCATTGAAGGCTTGTTGAAATAGTTTCAAAAAAGTTTTAAAGTTCTTGCAACAATTTTTTCCCCCTTTTTATTGTAGTTTGTTTATCTATTTTTCAAGTTTCATATGTGAAGGCTAGTATGTAAGTTTGAATGAGTAATAGTTTTTTTAATAAGATGTTTAAATTCCATCTTTTCACTTTAAAAAGTTGTGTTACAAGATATCATTTAAAATTTTGTCACAAGACTTCAAATATTAGTGAAAGAATACCATAAAAATCAAGGTATTTGGACTCACTCCTTAGCTTTGAGGTAGCATAAAATATTTTGGAAAAAGCTTCACACCTACAATTTTGGCTAGGTTACTTAGTAAAGAACTTGTTCCTTCAAGTTTGGTCAATATGAAACTATCAGCTCAAATTCTTGGATGTCTAATAAAGTTTAAATATTTTGTCATTATTTGTAAGAAAATATTCGTTGCTAAATTAAATTTTTTTTTGGATAAATTGGTTGTTCTTATATCCATTTTTTTTAATGGCATAAACATTAACAACTGTTAGGTTTTATTTTCCCTTTTAATCAATTAATTCAACAATTTCTCCA
>Ga0209611_10010085_pt1 | contig 14019 bp, 5 predicted proteins | sample S1TSphgellanicum_3_FD_187693 | JGI IMG/M metagenome (GOLD analysis project Ga0209611, IMG submission 187693) | Host-associated microbial communities from peat moss isolated from Minnesota, USA - S1T2_Fc - Sphagnum magellanicum MG (SPAdes) (version 2) | ecosystem: Host-associated > Plants > Peat... | reverse complement strand
TTTTTTTTTGGGAAAATTTTTGAAAATTAGAAAAAAAAAAAAAAAAACTAACGATTCCAATAAAATGAATTTTGATGTTTAGAAAACAATTTGCTGTATCTTGATAAAAAAAACTTAAAAATCACCAAATTTAAACTCTGTGTTCCTATAGGTTGTCAGAACTAGATAGGATTCCAAAAAATATCTATTAATGCACCATGATAGTTGCCGTTCACTATTAATTAATGTCAAGGATCTTAGCCAATGCACCTACTCGAAAAATTTGAATAAAAACATTGACCTATACTAGTTATTATATTTTTATTCACATGAATATTTTGCTTGACATAATTATATTTCAATTATTAGATTAAATGTTATTATAACTAAAGTTTAAATCATATATGTATTTAATGATTAATATTAAATAATGAGATTACATATGATAACTACTTATTGTCCTTACTAATTATCACAACAAATTTTAGTCTCCAATCAGAAAAAATATTTTAAAAAAATATTTTAGCATTAAAGTTTTATATTTTCAAAAATATCAACACTTAATATAAAATTGAAGTTATAGTATTAATTAGTAATTATAAATTAATAAATTAGATAATTGGTAAAAATTACGAATTTTTTCTCTAATGAAAAATATAATACCTCAAAACTTTCATGATGTCCTAAAAACTATTTATAAGATATAAATAATTATAAAAAATGAGAATTTTAATTTAATGTAGTATAATCCTTGTTAATTACATTATTTACTCTAATTATAGTAAATTTGTTATAAATTTTAAAAATCTGATGAAAAATTAAAAGTTCTAAATCATGAATAATTAATTTTAAATTAAAAACTCGAAATTATTGTAGGTGGTCTATAAATACGTAAATTACAATTATTTTAAGATGATTGTAGATTAATTACCGAAATTTTAAAACAAATTATAAATTATTATCTATAAAAATATATGTTATAAAAATATTAAAATTTTAAAAATAGGTCATTATAAAGAATAGATAGAATAATTTATTATACTTAAATTGTCTAATGTACAACAACTGCATCAAATTTCTTAATCATATTAAACTATTATATTTTGAAATAATTTTGAAAAAATACGTTACAAGTTCTAGATTATACCAATTTACATTATAAACAATATAATCAATATGAAATTACAATAATTGATATATTTTTCTCTTATTATAACTTTAAAAAAAGATTAACGTATTTGAATTAAATATAAATTATTTTTAGTATATTAATTATAGAAATTTATTAATTTATAATTTAACTTAATTATTCACAAATTGTAACTTATTATTTTGGCCTTATAAAACGATTTTTAAATTTTATAATAATTTAATGGAACTAAAATAATTCCTTGATCATGTTATAATAAATTAAAAATATTCATTTGTATTTCAAATTACAAATAATAAATAAATTACTATGATTCTAAACTAATAAATGTAATAACTTAATGATTTAAATTACCAAAATTATATTAATTACATCAAATATACAATTACAATGTAATTACCATGAATATATTTAACATTAATTAAAGATAAAAATAAAAAACTATATAGTTATTACAATTAATGTATAAGCATTATAAATTTAACAATTTGACAATAATTTAACATTAATTGTAAAATATATGTTTATTATAATTATTGGAATTTTTTCTATGATTAGAAATAATAATAAATGTTTTTGAAAACTTAAACATTATAGATAACATGTTTGTATTACACATGTAAATGTGAGTATTTATTCCTTTATTAAAATACACCTAATACACGATTTGAAACCCATACACCCTGGAATATGTGGAATACACATTGGATATACATAGGGTTGCTATTCATTTGATCACATTTGTAATTAATTGGACATAGATGGGTCTTCTTGGATGTAAACAATCAGAAGCAAAAAATAATTTTAATAATGAAGAATGGTAGTCACAAATGACAAATAATTGTAAGTAATTACAAGTTGATTGGTCACAAAACCGTGTTTGTAAATTCTAAATAAATACGAATGTTAAAACAAATAACCAAAAATGAAAAATGTTAGTAGTGCAACATTCCATAGGTGTTGATGGCATGACATTCCACCATTTATGACAACAACACGTTTTGGGTTTTGCAATTAATTATATACTAATCAAGAAGGACATATGTGATTAATGATTAATGAAATGTCAAACTCATGTTGTTTCACCCATTTAATTATAAGCGACGTTCAATTATAAAGTTAAATTTAAAGATTAAAATTTAATTGTTTTAAATAATAATGAAATTTCTTGTCATCATTAACCTTGGTATGACATGTAAAATGGATGTCATTTCAACTTAATCATTTTATTTAACGAAATTTTACACAAGATGCCTTGATGGATGGATGACATGTGTCAAGAATTTACAAACACATTATGACTCATTGCACATGGACAAAAGTCAATCTAATTTAACCCATGTAGTTAGTGTAGTCAAAAGTCAACCTAGCCCAAACTAATTAGGTTAACCAACCTAGCCTAACTAAAAATGAACCTAGCCCGGCTTGCTTAACCAAAAATCAACCTAACTTAACATAATTAGGGTAATTACTTATGTTAAACAACCTAACCTACTTAACTTAAACTTATAGGTGGCCTAAATTAAAAATAAATGTTGGACCCCTAACCCAAAAAGCCTAGACTAGGCTACTTAATTTAAACCAAGTGGGCTAGGTACCATAGGTTGCGAAAATGAGAACTAGAACCTTTCACCTTCACTTGGGGTTCAAGTCTTCATTCATCGCATTACCATAGTTTTCTATATTAATTATATTTAACACAAAAAAATTTGCCTAGAATTTACCTTGTTCACCTTAAGTTGACCTAAATCAAGCTACCTATAATCTATCAAACTAAGTTAGATGTAGACCTCTTTAGGTTGATTTTAAATGAACTAGTTCGTCAACCTATATTACTTACTAACCTAACTTAGGTTAACTTAAGCATTTTTAAGCCAAAAAAAACTTAACCTAGGATAATTATGTCGCATCTAGTCACACAAACTTGAGGTGACCGATTATAAACTTGATAAAATATCTTGTAATGAAATTAATTAGGTTGACTTGGCAAAAAACTTAAAGTTAAGAATTTAGGCAAACCTACTTAAATTAAACTATTAATGATATAACGTATTATAAATATTTTTAAACATATTATATGTAGTAATTTTTTAATGTTTAATTAAGTAACAAAATAACCTATATTATGAAATAGGCTTTTATTAAGTAGCCTATATACATAGGTTTAACTTAATAGGTATGTGAACTTAAGCTAGTATGTTAACTAGTTAAAAAATCAAGGAGTTATGTGTCACCTTTTTAAGAATTATTATTAATATTGTAGTCATAATAGCAAATTAACAATAAATTATTTAATACACATACACATGCATGTGAATTCATGATTTCAAAAACTTCATGGCACACCAAAAAATTAAGGCATTTCATGACAAATATTGGTGCCATAAATTCAAAATTCACAAAAACTTATGGTGTCACAAAAAATCATGGATTGCCATGAAAATTTGTGACACCTTGTTGCCAAACAACATGCCATGTCATCATCACATGGAAGATTGAGTCGTTATTAATCGAAAAGGACAACAATATTTTCAACTACCTAATAAATGAAATTAATTCATCAAGTCAATGACATGAATCATCATGTGAAGATAGTGTCAAAAGTCATGAAGTGTTACCACTACTAATCAACATTGTTGCTATGTGGCATGCCACATCAGCATCACATCACCATAAGTTGTCATTATTCACCAAAAGTTGCAAGAATCAATGGAATTTTGTTATTACCTCATTTTGGATGATTAAAATATATTAGAAATACATTTTTGAAATTTGGATACTTGATCAAGTATTTTATTACCATCACATTGCCAAAACATGTATTTTATGACTAATTCTATTCGATAATAGCCATTTTTAAAATTGTTTTAAAAATCATTTATGCAATTTTTTAGTCATTTTTCCTTTTGTAATTGAATATGACAAGTCATAAAACGCATATTGTTGGCATGCGGAGTGCCACATTATCATGTTGTGAGATTAAAAATCCTTAATTTAATTGCAAAAGTCAAAGTGTTTTTAATTAATTAATTAAAATTGATTTAAAGCATATTATTAATACAATTTCAAAAATAATAATATATCTATCCAAAAAAACCCACTAGTCGTCATACTAACTATAGTTGCAAAACCATGACATCACAATGGCTTTTGCAACTACATAATGATTATTATGATTAAGTAGTTATAATTATAATCGAAAAGGATAATAGTCGTTTATTTTACCAGTCAGAAAACCCATAATGTGTTGTTGTGTATGGGTTATGGGTATTTCTGTTTATTAGCACAAGGTTTATTTTCCAAATATTTGATGGAAATTAATTTCACAAATATACACCACTTTCCATGCCCATAAAAACCCCCAAATTTGTTTCTCTCCAAATGAAGTGAAATCTCCCACATTTTTATGCCTCTTCTCCAAGAAATGAACGGCATAAAAATTACCATAACTTGATTACACACACCTTCGGAATGAATTTCCAAAGAAAATGTCAAATTGAATCCAAATGAAATTTGAAACTTATTAATCCATTATTTAAAATGTTCGATTGTAAGGGTAAAAGTATGTAGGATGGTCTAGTTTTAGGATCCAACTAGTATAATGAACAATTATAAATGTATGGTCACCAACTAACCTACCTATATGCCCATTAACCTAATGTTTGACTATTAGTTGGATGTAAAAAAATCCCATTTATGGTTGAAAAGGCCTTTCAATGGATGAAAAAAAATTTACATGACTTTTTTTAAATCCTAAAAATTAAAAAAGAATAGCATGTACCATGTGACACATAACATAGATGAAAAATTTGGAAATTTTTATATTAAAAATAAAATAAAAAATAAAAACATGGTAGGTTTGGATTCAATTTAAACATGACCTTTTCATAAATCGAAGGCTCAAACTTTTTTTTAAAAAATGAAAATTAGAAAAAGAAGGTTGAATCAAGTCCTTTGGATCACTTTGTTTTAAGTTTGCACTAATTTGCCCAAACCTTTCATTGAGCCCAAAATTTAAATGTTTGAGCTAGAAGGGCTTTGAAATTCCTGATGATGGTGATGGGGCTCCACATTCCTATTGTTGTCCTTTTTCCTTATTTGATATTGCAGCAATTATTAATATTAATGTTGTTTTTATGTGTGACCATATTAATGAGGAGGAGGTGGGGCCTCCTTCCCCACCTTGTTAATATCAAAATTTGGTCAACCAAATTTTCAGCTTTGTTAGTGATGATGATGGTGATTTTTGTTATGTCAATGTTGTTATTATCATGGATGCCAACACCATGGAGTTCATTCATATGAATGGTCATGTATGACATGTAATGAACTTGTACCTAACTCTTAGTTTAGTTTCAATTCATTCTTAATTTGTTATTAGTTAAATTTTAATTCACTTCTAATCCATTTTTAATTATGTCCTAGTTCACTTCTAATTAATTCTTAGTTCACTTTCAGTTCATTTTTAGTTAATTATCAATTCATTTCTAATTAACATTTAATTAACTTTTTGTTTATTTTTAATTGAATCTCAATTCATTCATAATTTACACATGTGTACGCATGGGCCACATGTGAATGAACATGGGTCACATGTGAGCTAGATGCCCAATGGATATACATAAATGTAGGATTTCCCATTACCTTTAGTCTATTCAACATTAGTTTTGGGTACATTTTCATGTCATAACCTCATTTTCTTTTGTTTTTATAATAAAATCATGTTGAACTTTTGTTTTGCACTTGTCATCTTCTTGTTCTTGTTTTTCTGTTTCACGATCTATATTTGTAATTAGGCATGCCCTTGTTTTTGTTTTGGTTTAAGAAATCTTATAAACTTGGTTGTTTTCATGCCTGTGATAGTTAATGTTGGTAAAGATAATAACTTGATGAGGTGGAGGACCTTGATCCCCACCTTTACTCCTTACATTTGTTATTATTGTTGTAAAAAATGATTTTTCGACAATTATCGTGAAAGGATTTCCAAAGGTAGGTGGCAATGGTGATGGTTGTGTTGTACATTGTTATTTTTTGGGCACATTTTCATTGATGCAACAAATAGCTAATGAAGGAAAATATATATATATAAAGAAGGGGGAAGGGCCTTTATAGATGGTAGGGCCTTCCTCTTGGGTTGTTTTTTTTTTTTTTTTTTTTTTCCCAATTCCAAAATACCTTGGCCATGTTTGGGTTCAAACTCCCAAAGACTTTCAAAAACCAAATTTGATGTAGAAAACACCAATTTCATTTGTTGAACTTCTTCAAGCCAAGAAGTGCCCTTGTTGCAATTTTATATAACTCAACAAACAAACAAAAAACACAATATAAATTTCACAAAATCAAAATACAACATGATATTTGCACAATTTGTGATTAAGTTCATTTTGTGTTTCATTAGATTTTGAATGAACTTTGACAAATTTACCATGGTGAAAGTGACCAACCCCCTAATGAACATGGATCAATTATTGTGAACAAATGAATTCACTACTAATTAATCATATTCATCAATAATTTATTAATTAATATTTAATCAAAGTCATTAATAATCAATTCATTAGTTAACTTCTTAGTTCATAGCTAAATTATTTAGGCTAAGAACCTATGTTAAACATTTAAAAACTTAGATCATTTACTTACATTAGGTTAAGATCCTAAGCTAATGTAGCCTACCTAGCTTGTGTTAAAAACCTAGCCCATTAATCTCACAAATTTAAAGTGAAAATGTGAAAATTTGAACCCTTCATCTCCATGTTTTAGGCGCAAGTCCATAATAATTAGACCACTCTTCAAATAAATCAAATTTATTATTTGTCATGCCAACATATTGTTATTGCACATTGTTTTATAACATATTTGGGTATTTACCCCATGTGTCTTTCCTAGCTACCTATGTTACCTTGTTATTTTACTTTACATACTTAAATAACCTAGGATAGTAATATACTAGGCTATTCATAATTACCATAGGTTAAGTTATTGGGTTAATCCTAGCTATTTGTAAGCTATGTGTAGTCTACCATAGGCTATGTTTAAGGTACCATTTGTTAATCATAGGCTATTTGTAGGTTACTACGCGTAGGTTATTCTACCATAGGCTATGTTTAAGGTACCATATGTTAATCATAGGGTATTTGTAGGTTATTGCGCATAGGTTATTATAGACTATTCCACCTTATATATATATACATAATATTGAACTCAACATTATTCTAAGTTGTTTTATGTGAGGTTATTTTAGGCTATTCTAACATGTAAGTTGTTATAAGTTATTTGACCTTAAGCTTTTCTACATCACTTACATTACATTGTTTTTTATATTCTAAGCTATTATACCCTGAAATAAAATAACTTGAAATTGGATAGTATATATTTTTATTACATATGCATATGTGGTACAATTTTAATGGCATGTTAATATCACAAGTTATGTTTTATGATTAATATGGATGTTGAGAAATCTAGATTAAATGATCAAATATTTTAATTTCAAATTTTGGTTTTAACAAAAAGACCTTTCAAGTTAAACAAATGTTTTGTCAAACATGCTTATTTTCACAAAACACCCTTAAGTTTTCATAATACAAACTTTTTTTTGTAATAATAAAAGACTATTAAATGAATGTCATCACATTCACAAATCTTTATGACATCTGAATACAATGAAATGTGTATGGAATCAAATTTGTTTTTATAGTTTATAATACAATAAACTAGACCTTAAAATACTTAACATGTTTTAACATGATTTGAAATTGTGACCATTTTTCAAGACAAAACACAAAATGGGAAAATTTTGTACATTTTAAAAAACTCATATTTCTTTTAAAATATCAACATAAATTGTGTGTTATATTGTGGTTTCTATAGATATTTTTAATAGCAAGTTGTAAAATAATTAAAATTCCTTTCTATGAAAAATGTTTTTGTAAAAAATTAAAAAAAAATTGAAAACAAAAAAACACATTGACTTGTGAAAATGTGGACTTAAGTTATAACCTGAAATAGCCTAGGGTATAAGCATATATATCTTAAAATAACCCAAGGAATAACCTAAAGTAAAATAATATTCAATAGATTGTAATAACTTAAGGTATAGTTTAAAATATTTATAATAGCTTACAATGTTTTATAATAACATGAGATATAATAACCTAAAATAACTTAAGGTATAATAACATAAAATAATATATAATATAACTTAAAGTGTAACTTATAATAATTTAAGCTAGGGAAAAATAACCTAAGGCATAATTTATAATAACCTAAAGTATAATAAATTATAATTTAAAATATAACCTGAAATAACCTAGGGTATAGTTTAGGGTACAATAACATAAAAAGGTATAACTTAATGTATTTAAAACAACTCTAAAAAACTTATTTATTGTAATGAATTATTTCAATTATCAATAAATTATGTTAATTAATAGTGAAACATGATCATTACACAATGACCTTATAATAACAAAACTTTAGCCAAGATGAAATGATTAGGACCTAGGGTGAACATGTTTCATTTTTAAGGTCCCATAATGATTTAAATTAGTGAATTATACCCCATTTCAACATTAATGTTGTTGCAACCTAAATCTCATGCAAAAAAATGAACAAAACCAATGCTTAAACAAATTGAATAATAGAATTAAACTAGCTTCATGCTTTTGAGGATTCAAAATATAATTCTTTTGCAAACTCAAAAAAATCCAAACCCAAAACACAAAATGGGAATACATAAATAATTTCCAATAATGAAACTTACATAAAAAACCACAAAAAAAACCTACACCATACAAACTTGTATGTTTTAAAATTTCAAATCACCAAAAATGATTTAAAAACACACACAAAAAAATTAAATCCCAAACAAAATATACTTCAAACCTTGTTCATACTTGAATTAGTTATAGGTTAAAACACAATTAGTTATATTAACCCATGTATTAAAATTAACCTAATTATGACGTGTTCAAGTAATTAACATAACACACCTAACGTAACAAATATTGTTCCATAACATGGATGCACTTATTATCTATGTCATAACCAATGCTGGTCAATTTTTAATTTTTCTTAACCCAAGAAAATAATGTCAAGTTGCCATTTGCCATTCTATATCATAGGGTATCAAATTTTTAAAAATTAAAATATTAGTGGACTTGCTTGGTATCAACTTGCATCTATAAAATATACACCCGACCAACATGTTTTTTTCCCATATGATATTAAAAACTGAGAAAAATCTTCCAAAAATTTAGCAAAATAATTAAATTTACACTAAAAATATATATTTCCCAAAAATTTTGGTTGAAAAATGTTGAAATGTCAACCCAAGAAAAATGTGCACCCAATCCATGGGCATTATTTTGGTAATACTCACCTATTATGCAAAAGGGTTGGTTCCCCTAAATATCCAAGATTTTAAACACCACCTAATGGTGTGGAAATGAAGGGGCTTTATGGCTTGCCCTTGACAATCCTCGATGTTGCACTAGCTCTTCACATGTATTTAATTTTCCAATTTTTGGTTGCATGAATGTTTGTGGTACTACTTGGGCTTCTAGTCATGAAGTTACATAAGTTAGACAACTTCATTGAAAGGGGAGAGATCATAATATGGATTTGTATTCTTGGTGTGTAAATAAACTCTTACAACTTGTGAAGATTTTATTTGAATTTTTAAAAAAGTATACCCATCCATCATCATATGCACACATAATACTCATCATATGCACACATCATCATATGCACACATAATACTCCAAATGTCACTCATACTTTTGGGTGAAGTCCAAAATTTCATGCTCAAATTTGGGAGAAAAAGTTGACCCCAATGAACATAGAAGCACATAAAAATGGTTGAAAAAATAAACTCTACAAATGATCAGCAATTCCAATGAACTTACTAACTAATAAAATGTTTTTAAAATTATTATTTAAAAACAATATTGAGATTTTCTGTCGACATTGCAATGCCCTTCCAGTCCACTGTAATGACCTCATGGGTGAGCATTCTGCTTTACGAAATGTGCCTGCACAGGGCAAGCCTGTATGGCGAGGCCTGGTGTTGGTATGGTGGAAAATTACATTTCATAATGTTTGTACTTGTTGGAGGCATGCTTTGATCATTTTGCCATGTAATGCCCTGCATGTCTCCAGAGCATTATACACAGAAATCCTCTCAGCTAAACCTGTGGGACAAGCATGATGGCACCTGCTATCATTTCTCAAGTCCCATGACAAACCAACTAACCAACAACTAGATCCATCCAAGTTCACACTCTATCTTGTATTTTAATCCACCCAAGTTCACACTCGATCTTGTATATTTAATCCACCCAAGTTCACAATCTATCTTGTATTTTAATCCACCCAAGTTCACACTCTGTCTTGTATTTCAATCCACCCAAGTTCACACTCCATCTTGTATTTCAATCCACCCAAGTTCACTCTATCTTGTATTTGAATTCATGGGACCAATTCATACAGAAACAGCCTCAGGACTCATTCAGGACTGCCTAATGAGTGAAAGCAATAATAAGTCCCTTCAGAAGAGAGCACAACCTCCATTGAAAACCCCTCAATTTGTTTGTCTGTTTGTTGTTGGGCCAGATGGAATGAGCACCCTCCAACAACTTACCCATGCAGGAGATGGATGGTGTGTGTGTGGGGAAAGGAAACAAATTTTCGTCAGATTCCTGTCCCATAGCTAACCAGTGTGAGCTATGTACTAACTACTAAGAGCATCTCCAGTGGTGCTTAGTATCCGACCCTGCAAGAATATTTTTCACATCCAAGTCGTAGTTACCTTTTTGCTGTTCTCCAACCCCACCGTTTAAAAAATTGAAACTGAGATTGCAAATAGGTGGGAGACTACTAATAGCAACCCAGCAAGACCAATCAAAAGCATAGAGCAGGGTCACATACCGAGAGCATCCAAAAACTGTTCTAACCATCCACATGCATCTCTTTAAATTGTAATCGCCGAGTGCCTTGTTTAGTTAGTTACTTATTTATGGTACTTAATAGGATTGGGCACTTCTTTATTTTTAGGAAGAATCTTCAGTTCCAGTTCCACAATATAAATGGAATTAAGAATCCAGTTGTGAGTCCAGTTCTTTAAAAAAAAAAAAGGAATTCCAATTCCACTTCTGGTTCTGAAAGTCAGGTTTTAGGAGGGAAAGTGGAAGAGTTTATTTAGCTTGGTAACTACTCAATTGTGGTGGTTCATCTTCAATTGAGTCACAACAAGTTTCCAATGAATGGTGCATGAGCCACTTGTTTTAAAATTTTGAAATGCATTTTTTTGGTCCAATCCTTGCTTTCATTTTTTGGCCTTTTTTCTTATATTTTTCTTTAGTCTACTAGGGTTAATTTGAGGTTAAAAAGTCTAAGTGCCATTTTAAGAATTTAGTTAAAGCATTATTTTTTTTGAATTTTTTGAATTTTTAATTGATTTGAAAAATATTGGAAATCTTTGTTCTTTATTTGAATAAAATTAAACCAATTTTTTTGAGAGAATTGGTTCTTTTAGTGTTAATCTGAAAAAGAAAATTTCAAAAAATTTAGAAAACTTCACTACTTAAAGTTTTGAAACCACCAAATTAAAAATCAAAACACTTGTTGAAATCATTGATCACTCAAGTTTTTTTAAATGCATTTTTTTTTTTTCAATCCTTGCTTTCATTTTTTGATTTTTTCGTTTAGTTTTCTCTGGTCTACTAGGATTATAATTTATCCCTATAAAATGGCGGTTTATTGAAATTTGTTGTCAATGAAATTTGATGAAAATGAGGATTATCAAATTAATTGAGAATTAAAAAATTAGTGGATGATTAAGAAGTTAATTTGAAATTTAAAAGTCTAAGTTTAAAATTTTAAACTTTAAAATTTTTATAGTTAAAGCATTATTTGTTTTTGAAGTTTTTGATTCTTTAATTGTTTTGTTAATAATCGAGGTAGGAAAAAAAAAAAATGAGAAAAAGAAGGGAAAAATAAGGGCGAGAGGGCAAGGAAAGATTTGAGGGGCGGAGGGGAGGATTTCGGGCAGGGCGGAGGAATCGTAGGAGGAGTGCAGCGAAGGTGAAGTAGAAATTTTCGCTGTCACGGTTCGCCAGCGGAGAGGACTTACGCGGGCGATTTGCGCCGTGGGTCTTGGCGAAAACGAAGTTCGTGCGTCTTCATGTGCGCGGGCCTTCTATTTGTGCCATTTCTCTCTTGCAATCAAGCTTGGAGCTTTTGGTTTTCTGTCTCTTGCTTCTTGGCCTGAGCAGCAGTTCCTAATAAGAAGAGACAAAATTGGGTTTGTTGGGGGTGTAATAGCCCCGGATGATGTCTCCACCTTCGAGAGGGGATGTGAGGAGGAGGAGGAGGAGGATCCATGAAATGTTGCTATTTTGATGTCTAAGATACCCAAAGCCCATTTTGTTTTGGGCTTTGAAGAAGTGATCATTTGTTTCCATGAAGCTGATTTGGGTTTTGTTGGAGAGTCATCGGTTTTGTTGTTAGCTCCTGCTGCTGCTGCAACAACTGGGTTGTCTTTTTTTTCTTTTCTCTTTTGTTGGGAGAGAAATGCAAGGTGAGAGTAGGAGGTTGTTAGGGAGAGATATTGTTGCAGAGGAGAAAGTGGTGGTGGGAGGACCAGTAGCAGTTGTGACAGGAAGGACGGGAGGAGGAGGAACAACAACAGGGAGAACAACACAAGGAGTGAAGCGAGAATGGCTCCCCTCATTCAAGCTCAGCAGTTTGCTTTTCTTTTGTGTGTTTCTTGGAGCTGGAGTGCTGGGGGGAGTGGTGGTGAGTCTTCATATGATGGGGTTTCTCAAGACACAGGGACTCTACTTCAGTCATTTCTATAGTGCAATGCCAGAGAGTAATGTGATCAGCAGGACAAGATATGAGGTCTCGTTGCCCAAAGATATGCCAGATGAAGAGCTTCTGTGGAGAGCATCAATGGCACCCATGCGACCTGGCAATCCCTTTGGAAGAACCCCTAAAATAGCCTTCATGTTCTTGTGTGTGGGACCCTTGCCCCTTGCTCCTGTCTGGGAACAATTCTTTCTAGGTCATCGAGGTTTGTACTCCATCTATGTCCATGCACACCCCGACTTTGTGCCCGAGATACAGCCTTCATCAGTGTTCTACGGGCGCCATGTTTCAAGCCAGGTGGGTGGGTAGGGTTCATCAACAAAGGAGAAAATCCACCATGCCTTCTTGAGGATCGGTATTGTGGAAAAATTGCAAACCCTGAAAATTTCAGAACTCTGGTTCTCTAGATTATTGCTACCTGCAATTGATACATAATACGCATATGCACAATTGTGTTGTTTATGTGTTTATGTGTGTGTGTGTAGTAGACAGCATCACATCATGTGTTTGCCCTAAGAGCATCTCCAGCAGTGCTCAGTATGTGACCCTGCAAAAAGATTTCTCATGTCCAAGTTTAGTTATTTACTTTTCTCCAACCCCACCCATGAACTAGATCTGGGACTGCAAATAGGTGGGAGACTACTAATAGCAACCCACCAGGACCAATCAAACTATTGAGCCAATCAGCAGCAGCTGTTAGGTGTTGTTGTGCCTTTTACCAGCCTAAACATAGCCATCTTGCTGAGCCAAACCAGCATGTTTTGACTTTTCTTCATCCAATTTTAATTTGCAGGCTCACATACTGAGCACCGGTGGAGTTGCTCTCAGTCTACCATAGAAAATCTTGGTAGAGGAAGAGTGGATGTAGCTGCTGCTGCTGCAGCCAATCATCTTGACTGAATGTCACTCCAGTATGTAGATTTCTGTGTGTTGATTCCATTGAGGCTCACATTGGAAGATTGTTATCTCTCCTGGTCTCAGTCCTCAATTTTGAAGCCAAACTCTATCTAGCATCATTGTCT
>Ga0209611_10010082_pt1 | contig 14022 bp, 8 predicted proteins | sample S1TSphgellanicum_3_FD_187693 | JGI IMG/M metagenome (GOLD analysis project Ga0209611, IMG submission 187693) | Host-associated microbial communities from peat moss isolated from Minnesota, USA - S1T2_Fc - Sphagnum magellanicum MG (SPAdes) (version 2) | ecosystem: Host-associated > Plants > Peat... | reverse complement strand
ATTTATTGCGAACTTTGAGAAAGATTCCATCGGTTTCAAATCTAATTAGACCCACGACCAGCAAGAAATTTGTAACATGATGCTTCGACTTCTGAATGATGCAGAGATTGCAGTTCTAAAGTTCTGTTACTGCAGGTCGAGGTGAATAAGATGGACGGTCGTCTCTTCAGTCTAAGAATCTTCTGTGAAAAACGGCCCGGAGTATTTGTCAAGCTAATGCAAGCCCTAGACGCTCTTGGACTTGATGTTGTGCACGCCAACATCACCACTTTCCGTGGCCTCGTACTAAATGTCTTCAACGCTGAGGTGGTATATCCCCTTTCTCTCTCTCTCTCTCTCTCTCTCTCTCTCTGTGCCTCTGTGCTGCGAACTATTCACGGCTCTGGGAACCTTGAGCACATTGCGACGGTACTAATAGTACTACTGATCATGTGCTTGCAGATTCGAGACAAGGAATTGATGCGAGCTGAGCAAGTGAGAGAAACATTGTTGGAGATGACTTCCAGTAATGTACAACCGAGCTTGCTCATGCGTCCTACAACTTCATGTAGCCAGATTCTCGACAGCAGCTCCGATCTCGTTCCTCTGCAACACGGCCTGGCACTCAGCGGCCATGAAAGGGAAGGTAATTAACTACAATTATTATACCGAAAGATAGTAAGTACAGTGCATGCATGCATGTATGTTTTATGTTTCCCCCTAGTACCCAGCTTGCATAATGTTCACTAAACCCTAACCTTCAACCCTAACCCTAAAACCTAAACAAAGCGAGAATCAAAACCCAATATAGTAGAAGTGTTGTTCTGCTTGAATGAGAGGCCAACTTTAGGTTTAGGGTTAAAGAGCCTTTAAATTTCCTTTATCACATATTGAGCTTCTATTTGCTCCAATATCTTAATTATTCTTGAATTTTTTTAAATCTAAAAATTCTGAAGACTTCTTGTGGAAGTTGGAGCGATTTGAAAGCGTCTCTCAGTAACAAAGTTTTGGTGCTAGCTGAAACCGGTGTGATTGAAAGCCGCTGTTAAACTTTTGATGCTACCTGTTGAAACTCAAGTGATTGAAAGCCTCTCTTAAACATCTTTGATGCTAGCTGAAACCGGCATGAGTGAAAGCGTCTCTGAAACTTTGATGCTAGCTCAAACCCTTGTGATTGAGTGACTTAAAACTTCAATCTGGTTGGTATTGAGTCTATACTACTAAGATCCTCAAACTTTCATGCTAGCCAAAGTTGGTGTGATGAAAAAGGTTAGCAGGTTGAAAGCTGCTAAGATTGAAAGTTGTTTTAACTTTGGATGCTATGCCAGGCTAGTTGAAATTGGTGTATCAATTAAGAGAGCCTCTTGTTTTTTTAACTTCTGCTAGGTATTTGCCTTGACCCTTTTGCATACTAGGTGCTACGTTACTAACTGTTTTCAATTTGAGCTTCTTGACTCATGTCATTACATGTAGCTAACGTTGACTAGAAATCCAAAAATCATACTTGTAAAATTGACAAATGAGGCATAACTAGTCCATGATTGTTATTTTGAAATAACAAAATTTGTTGCATGTTAACATCAATGTTTTTTGAAATTCTATGATTTAGAATTGGTTGCAAGCATGCCAAGAAAAATTTAGCATTAATTAATGACACTTTCTTTAAAAAAATGTTCATAAATACCTCCATGTAATTATTATTTTTGTTTATGTTCAGAATTTTTATTTTTTCAATTATTTTACAAGGCATTTTCACTCACTCTATCACCTGACTCCTTCCCAAACCTCCAATGGGTGAAAACAACCATTTTATGTAGGGTAAAGCCCCAGGGTGAGAAAATTCTCAAAATAAACAGCCCAATAAGAGAAGTGAATAGCTGAGTCTGGCCCCACATTTTGGGAACTGTGTCTTGCCTCACACCTTGTGGCTTTATCCACCATATAACCATGGGTCCAACACTGTCATGAACCTAGACATACACAAATCATGAGACATAGGAGGGGAAGGTTCTTTCTAGGGTTGGGAGTTGGGAGGTTAAGCAACTGGTTGAAGAACCTACCTGAAACTGCCTATTCTTAGGTAGTTCTCTCATGAGACCCACTGGTACTTTGAGATTTTTTTTCCAAAACCTAGAACCAGAGGTTTATTATTATTCTAAATTTCTTCCAAAAACCCAAAACTGGAGGTTCTTTGAATTTTTTTCAAAAACCCATAACTGAAGGTTGAAACAAAATCAAAGAACTGCCAAAAAAATAATCTTAAGCTTGCTTTGTAAGAATGGCAATGCCTACTTACTCTCGTTAAGCAGGCACAAGTATTGTAGGGTCCAAAGACTTTAAGTATCATAATGGTGTGAGTAATATATATATATATTTTGAACAGACTAGACTATTCTATATATTCCAAGAAATGCCAAATGCCGATGTTGATGTGAAGATATACTTGTCCAAATGATTTACGAATTGGTATGTAATAATTGATCACTATAAGTATGTAGCATGGATTTTTGTATTTTTTTTTTCCCATTCATACAAAAACTAATCTGATCCAGAACTCGCATTTAGCAAGAGACATGTTAGCCATCCAACATAGCCCAAGACATTGAAAATTTTGAGTTTCAATATGCTCAATGTTTTTGGTGCTTACACATCCAACAAAAAGGCCAAAGAAATGCACAAAAGTTCTACCAAGAATGCAAAGTGCAAACCAAAAAACACAAAAAGAATATGTTCTTGAAAAAATCAATGAATCATAAAAATTTAGTATTCCAAAATTGAGGTTGTGGGAACTACACATTAGTAATGAACATCACTAGTCTACAAAATACAAAATGTTGACAAAAACACAAGAGACAAAAAAAACAAGTTGAAATTGTGCATCTATCTAATGTTGGTTCAAAAAAGTTGTCATTAAGTGAATCAACATGAATTATGAAAATTCATTACCTACTACTTGACTTATGTCCTTGAAATCTCATTAACAATCCAAGAAAATGGGTTGCCAAGTCTACATTTGATGCCCTTCATTGTCATGTTCTTCCTTTACCAAAAGCAACATTAGATTATTGTGCATCAATCAGCATGGTGTGGTTCTTCTTAAGCTCATTTTTGTGCTCTTCTACAATTGGGTCTTAAGCTTTTAAAAAATTCTCAGCAGCCTTGTCTGCAAAAGGGACAATCACACCTAACATTAGATGCCCAAGTCTTTGTATCATACTAACTTGTCAAAGTTCTCCACACCAATCTAACATTGCCTCACACTTGTGATCACACCACAAATGCTAAATATATGATTCATCTCAATTTGTGAACCAAAGACACCAAAAGTTTATTGAGCTAAAAACCCAACATTTGGAAATTTATTTTGATGTTCCTTTCATCACAATAAAAAAACATCAAATCTTCAATAGATGCATTAATGGGACAATACAAACATAACTCAAATCTAAACAAACCTTTGCTTGTTTCTTCATGTGAAGTAAGAGCCTCAAATAAGGAATCATTGGGTCATAACTAGATGTTTAACAAGTGCAAATGTATGTCCAACTAGATGTTTAACAAGTGCATATGTATGTCCTAGATTCAAAAAGTGATACACCTTCACCAACATAGGAACGAAGACCTTTGTGTCATAATCCTCTACCACAACCTTGGTTCTTTCAAGCCTAATATACTCCTTGATGCATTACATTCCCCTATATTTTAGGTCTAACATTAGTGTTAACATGTTGTGAGCCATGCCTTCGTCAAAGGCAATAGACAAAGACAAAAAGGGTTGTAAAACAATCACTACCTCCCCTACCATTTTTACATAAGGATTTTTAGTTATGAATTGATTAATTTTCAACATTACAAGGGCAACAATGAAAAAGATGATAATGCCAACATTGAAAGCATCACATAAAAATGCCTCCATTGATTTAAAATGCATTGTTTAACCACATGGCTCAAAATCTTAATGACTACTCAAGTTATAGCCCACGTAGGTCCATTAAGAACCTTATCTTACAAATGTAGCAATTGTCAACCATAATCCAAGTTCATGGCAATAGCAAATTCAAAAGTTTCCTAAAACAAAGTCACCTTTGACAACCAGATTAATGATTAATTTCTAGTCATAATTATCATGTGCAACTTGCTATAGGGCTTAGTTGTTTTGGACAAGTTGCATAAAATTATAGTCACAAAAAAAAAAAAGTGACATCAAGTTATAATGAGAGTCACATGAAAATGTGACTTCCATGAACTTTTCATTCATCCAAACCAACTTATGTGGCATTGTCATTTTGCAATTAAACAATGTAATCATATTATTTATATTAATTTACATATTTATTATTATTTAGATGTTGATTATTATTATTATTATTATTACTATTATTATAATATTATTGGTGGGAATTGATCCTTGAACCCAAAGGATGGAAATCAACTCCTTTACCACCAAACCACCCACTTCATGTGACAAAATAACAATGTGAATTTTATTTAACCTACTTCATTTAAAATAATACACAAAACATCATTTTTATCTTTGATATTTTATTAAGATTTTGTTCAAATGACAAGATTAAAGTTTAATCTTGAATTTTTTCAATAATGTACACAATTTGTTTCCTTTAAAAAATATAAGTTGATTTGAAAAGAAAAATACTTGAATTTTGTTATTGAATACTAATGACCATTCCTTGGAAAAAATAAATTCAAGCACATGATTTATATATATATATATATATAGCCTTCATTTGATTCTAAAAATTATATTATACAATTTTTCTTTTGATATATCATAATTTTACCAATAAAATTTATTTTAGATGTGTGATATATAATTTATTAACATACAATATATATATAAATGGATCATACATAAATTTTAATAGAAATATAACAAAAGTTCTTATATGAACCATATTATTTTTGATGTAAGAAATTAATCTAAATTATTTATCTATTTTATGGAAGTATATATTCTATAAAATTTACACATGTAATATTGTAGGAATTTTACTTTAAATAATGATAAAATTGAATGTAAAAATAAATTATGTTTTTTCACATCTCAAACCTCTATTTGATTTAAGAAATCACATTATACAATTTTTAAAATAATAAATCATAATTGTACCCAAAAAATGTAATTTAAATGTATGATATATAATTTATTCATTATCTAATGTTTATAAATGGGTCATAAATTACTCCTCCTACTTAGTACTTAGCCTATTCAATAAATAAATTACATTGCCTACTTAATTAAGTAATTATTATTTTTAAAATCACATATCGACATGATAAAGTACCTACTACCTATCCTACTTAGTGCCTATTTAATAGATTAATTTTATAGCCTACCTAATTAATAAATTACAAAGTTATTACCAACTAAACTTGAACCTATTTAATAAATAAATTACATAGCATAATTAATTACCTAGTTAATTAATACAAAGACATTATGACATATGAAGATGATAAAATACCTACTACTTAGACACACATATCTTACCTATTACTTAGCCCTATGTATACCATTAATTGCCATGAAATTTTCACAAACCCACCAAACCCTACTACACATTTAAAGGTTAGTTCATTGAAAAAAATTCAAGAAAAAAATTAGACCAATCAATCAAACAATTTCATTGGCCAACTTTGTTTTTTTCCACATTTAATTACATGAGCATTTACAACTAGGATTTATAGTCGCAAATCAAGTTGAAAAAATATCATGTGGTGTTTAATGGCCTATAAATCACCTTCCAAGTCACAAAAACTACATTTTCATTTATTTTGGGATGCCATTAAAAAAATGGAAGATATAAATGTATTTTTTATTTTCATTTTCATCCAAATTAACATTAGTTGCAAGTATAAGTCACATGCAATTGTGAATCATTTTGTAATCATTTATGTGATTATAAGTCGTTTTTACCAAGTGCCATAAAAGATAGTTACATCTATAATGGCAAAAATGGTTGATTTGGACACAAGTTATAAACACCTAGGTTGAAATGGACAAGATTCCTTTTAATGTTTGCTTCTTTAATTAAAAAAACCCTTAAAGGGTGGAAGCATAATCAAGGGGACTATTTGGATTGTCAAAGTCAAAGGTTTTTGAATTACAAATGAACTTAAAATATAAAGCCATATTCAACATTAGCATTATTAAAGTTTCAAACATCTATGTCGCAATATACTTTAATGGAAGTTGCATAAAAAGGTATAGATGGATTCCAAGAAAAGGGTGGACTCATCATGGATTTTTGAAATGATGACACTATGTTTGTCACACAAATAGAATGAAAAATGTGAACTAAAAAAAATACCATATTAATTTCAAAATAAAAATTGAAAATTAAACCACCATCAAATGAGGAATTTAAAAATAAGATGCAATGAAACTTTCCAAATATAAGAAATTTAATTTAATTTTTTAAAATACCATGATTTCCATCATTTTTTATTGTTTATAATCCATTTCACATTGAAACATTCTTGAATTTTCACATTAATTGTTGGACCAATCACATGTCTAATGATATATAAATGGTGGTCTATCAATACTTTTAATAAAAACCATAAGGGATAATTATATATTTATAGTTTAATAATTATCATAAGTGTAGGAATTTAGCAAGTGTGAAATGTGAAGTCTTCAAAATGTCAAAAACAAGTCACCTAACCATGCTTTCACCCAAAAAATATTGGAGCCTCAAACAATTCGATGGTAATTTGACAATGTACCCATTCTTCATTATTGAAATTCACAAGTAATGCAAATGTGTCAAACCTTGTCTTAAACATCCACAAATCAAATGTGATGGTAATAATAACACAATCTCCAAAAGGAGGAAGCACATACCTTTTCATAGTAATCCATGGCTAACATGCGAATATATGTTATTGCACGAGTGTTTTGCAAAAAAGGAATGACACTTTGCAATTCTACCACATGACCAACTAACAAAGAAAAGGATTTTCTATAATAGACAAAACCTTATTTCCCTTTGCTACAAACAAAACCAAATCTTCAATAAATTGAATCTAAGTTGGATCAATGTTTATGTTCTTGAATATCATTGTTTTTGTATGTTAAACCTTGCTTATGTGAACACTTGCCTATGCAAGCTTAAGCCCACCTACTTACATGTGTTTACTTGCTCTTCTTATGCTTGTGTGTTCACTTGCCTTACAATCCAAGGATGAATGTTAAGTAGGAGCCAATCTTGTTGCCCAACTTTTTGCCTCTCAAGTACCTTTCACCCACTTACTTACTTATCCCCTGCCTACCTTTGTTATTGTGTGTTTTAAGGTTGTTGTGTAGGTATTACCCCTTGCTTTTGTGTTGCAAGTTGGGAATTAGGAATTTCAAAACTTGGTAGCAACCTCCCTTAATATGTAAGTCTCTACCTTTTGCCCCTTGTTTTTGTTTGATTGATTAGATTATTTGTTTATTTGTGTTGCTTTTTTTAGATTTGTTTTTATTATTTTTTTATTAAAATTTTTTTGAGTTTGTTTTGTTTTTTTTTATTTTTTTTATTTTTCTAATTTTGTTGAAATTTAGTTACTTATTGATATTTTTAATTTAATTTTCTTTAATTTTCTAATTTTATCAAAATTTAGTTACTTATTGATATTATTGTTTTATTTGTGTGTAGGAATAATGAATATTTTACTACAACATCATTTTAACCTTCTATATATTTCATGCAAAATAAACTCCAATTTTTCGCATCATAATGATGAAAGAGAAAAGTGAGTAGGATTTTCAATTAATCTTTTGAACCCAAAACACCTACCTTAAAACATTTGTTTGTAAAATAAGTTTTAAAATCTTGTTTTATATTTTTTTTGTAATTTTTGTAATTTGGATATTGTGGGATTTGTAATTATTCCGAGTACAATAATAAGTTGGTTATTTTTCTCTATTTTCCTGATAATATTCTTGTGAAAACTACTAATGAACCAATTTTATTTAATGAAAATATAGTTAATGACAATAAAACATGTGAAATTTACATGAATGATGTATTTATTAAAAAAATGGAAGAAAGATCTAAGGATAATCCTAGTGTGCAAATTGAAATAATCATAATTCCAAAAATTGAAGAAAGAAATATGAAGACCACCTAAAGAAGTTGCATGTTCAAAAAAAATTCTAGAAACCACATAGTAAATTTTTTGTATGGGCTTTCTATTATGTAAATGATAACAAAAATGTTGATCTTGAGCGTGCTCAAATTATGCAATGCATTCTTTGCTATAATGGTCCAATTAATGCATCCAATCCAAGAACTCAAACAAAAAAGGGGTTAATCTCATGTTGCAAAATAAATGAAATGACATTTTTTAAAAAATATGTAGGATGCAGATCTTATAATTGTTGCAAAGAAGTTTGAAAAAGAAATGAATAGTGTAATGAATGGAATAGAAGAAAAACAACTGACAAAAATATGGTTAAATGTGTTTAAGGATTTTTTTAAAAAAACATTGTTATGAAAGATTTTTTCAAGAAAAATGATGGGGTTTGACAATAAAAAAAAGTTCCTTGAAGACCTTGATCTTTTGATTATGAAAAAAAATATCAATCCAATTTGTGGAGAATGTTTGTCTTAAATTTCTTACTTTGCATTAGTGTCCAAAAGTAAATTTCCCTTCTAGAATGTAGTTTTGACTAGGTTGGTGGAATAAATGAATTAATTTTATGTTCTTTCAACATTAGCAAAATGTCATTTTGTGATTACCAACTTTGATATCTAGATGTCCAAAAGGGCACATGATGTGTTTGCTTATGTTGAAATTAATATTCACCCAAGGACACTAAATACTAATGAAAACAAGGTAAAAACATTTGTTTATCTTAAACAATTTGTTAATTTCAGAACTATTTTTTTATCATATAGGATTGAACATTAATTTATTTGTTATTGTCTCGTAGGTTTACTAGCAAGACCACCACATGTTTCAAAAGATACTATAGTTTTAAGTAGCTATTGTGTCTTATTATAACAAACAAACTATTGTGAGGGTTACTAGTCAAGTACCACCCCCTCAACATGGCACATCTCTCAAATTATTACAATTACCCTTTTCCCATTGTCGTTATTTGTGTTTTAAATCAATCCAATGAACATTGGTTATTTAATGATGCATTACATTCTACAATTTCCATGAGTTTAAAACTTAAAGAAGAAATGAAGTTGTGCCCTCTTTTGGTAACTTAATTATGGATTATTCAAGTGATACTAATGAATTAACTTTGTTAGCTTCTAACATCATAAACAAAATTTGTGATGTATTGAATTTTTTCCTTTCATTCTTATGGAAATATGAAAAAGAACCTACAACATGTTTTTCTTGATGTTAAATGCCAAGTTTTAAAACTTTCATATAATATTTTCATTTGTTGAAAAAGAGCAAAGTGTTGTTGTTCAAGAATATGATACGAAGTCTTTGTATCCTATGCTAGTGAAATGCCATGAACATTTCCATCCCTTGATAGAGTTTTAAAGGAGTTTTGTGATTATGATTATAGTTTGAATATTTTGCTCAATAGATTGCCAAATACAAATGAGCCAACAAAGAAGCTTGTCAATAGGTAGCTATTAACTTTTAAACAATACCACATGGATGTGAAGGACATTAAATGTCTTTTTCAATGGTGAAAAAAAATGAAATCAATGTTTCCTACTATTGGTTTCTTTACATGTTAGATCTTAAGCATTGTTTGATCACAAATTGAGATGAAAAGGATTTTTTCCTTAACCAACATATTTGTTAATATTAAAAAATGTCTTTTACAAATTGAAAATTCAAAAAAGTTGATAAATCTCCATGTAATTTAGTAGAATTCATTGAAACAAATGGAGATTTAGAAGAAGAGTTAGAAAGATATTGGGTGTGTGTAAAAGAGATGAAATTGTTGGATTCTATGAAAATGTACGAAATAAATTGTTGGTGCATTTTCAATGTCATCAAAAAAATGGTTTAATTTTTTATTATGATTTTATGACTTTAAAAAAATGTCATAATTGGTTTGTGATAGCCACCTAAGGATAACTGATTGTTTCCAAATTTATGAAAATTTATTTTTTAAAATAAATAAATAATTGATACCATGCCCCAATGACCAAAAACATAAAATAAAATATTTTGCAAAAAAATTAATCCTTTCTTAAATCCTTTATGAAAATCAAATTCAATCATTTGTATCAAAATATGAATAAATAGTAAATTTTTAATAAATAAAAATAATATTTTTTTGGAATAGTTTTAATTAATTATAACATTGTTGTTGAATATTTACTACATGTAATTAGCATAAAAAGTAAACTTAGGCTAGGTAAATCATTAGTTTAACTCTAAGTTTAACTAAATTAAAACTAGGTTGTAACTTAGTTGTAGCAAGGTTGCAATTGATTAAGTTGCAATTATATTATCACAAGGTTACAACTAGGGTAAATTAGTCGACTACCATACACTTAAACTATTAGAAAATTTAGAATCCTAATACATCTTTTTTTTTGCTTTTCAAGCTCAAAATGGTGTTTTAGAACTTGACTTAGTGCACCAATGGCCACTTAGAACACTTGAAATAGATTAAAAATGAAAGAAGATATGGGCATTGAAAGTAGGTGGGGAAGTGTTCGGTCATAGGCCTAATTCACACATTAAAATTTAGTACATTCGTTCTCTTTGTGGTTTTATTTTGGTTGTCCTTTGCCTTTGAAGCTTAAAGATATAATGTAAAGCTTACATTGGGGCTCATGTTGTTGTTTACATCACTCAAATTGGACAAGAAATGAGAAAGATCTAGAAATGTTTAGTTGTAGGCATATGTGTGTTTTTAAGCTTGTTTTCCCAAGGTGACAATTAAAATGTTTGTCCCATATTGTTTGGCTTCCATGTGAATAATCCAAATTATATATTAACAAGTGCACTAGGATGATGGAAAATCGAAATATACATGAAAATGTAATAGCCATTTGGGATGAGCTAACAAAAAGGGCTCAATCTTAAAGGTTGAATTAAATAAAATAGGATTTTATTTGTGATTTAGATCTAGGCCTAATCAAATGATTAGGTTGAGCCCCAATTTAAGCTAAGTGGCTACTTATGTCTAAGCCTAGCTTGAGTGCCTAGGTTTAGCTTTAACAGAAGTTTAGATTAAAGGGCCATGTTTGAACCTAGCCCTTGTCTAGACAATTAAATGGTTGCCTATGATTAGGCACCACGTACATAGATAGGCCTAGGTTATGCTACATGTCATTTAATTATTGATTCATCCCAAACCTTATTAAATCACCACACATGCCATCCCACCATTGGCCAAATGCATTGACCATCATAGTTGTAATATAGTTTACCTTTCGACTTAATTTTTACTATGGTTAATCAATGGTGGAATGTTTTGGGTGTGCCACATGTCACCACATCATTGGTTAAACATTCAATCCACATAGTTGAAATGTAGTTGAAATTGTAACTAAATATTTTGTTGACATCATACATAATTAGTAGATGAACTTCATCCATTAGTCAAGGGCAGTTGACAACATCTCACAACTAGGTTGGTAAAATAGTTTGCAACTAAAATGGTTAATGATGGCTATTGATGTGGTGTTGAAATGTGGCAACTCTTTCAACAAGAATGTCATTGTTAGTTTGTACTTGTTAACTTTTTTGGTTTGTAGTTGAGAAAAACATTTTTCAATCGCAAAAATACTTTGCAACTATTTTTATTACTTTCAACTATGTTTTATAATCCAGATTTAGTTGAAAACGTAGTTGCAAAAGGGGGGGTTTTCTATTAATGTGGCCACCAAATCATTTCAATGTTGGACTTTGAAGGATGACCAGTGGCCACCATGTCATTTTTTGGTTTTCTTTTTTGCTTAGAAACCATGTGATGGCCATGAGAGCTTTTTTTTTTCACTTGCAAATCTAGTGGCCACTAGGTTGTTGTTTTTTCATTTGGAGACTTGGTGGCCACCATGTCATCTTGACGTTGGATTGTGATGGACCATTTTGTGGCCATTAATTCAGTTTTTTTGTTCCCATTTAGAGATCACCTGGTGGCCATTAGGTGGTTTTGACCTTGAATTATGAGGGACCACCTGGTGGCCACAAGGTGATTTTGACCATGGATTGCAAGGGTCCACCTAATGGCCACTAGGTGGTTTCAACCTTGGACTGCAAAGGACCATGTAATGGCCACCAAGTGGTTTCAATCTTAGATTACTAGGAACCACTTGGCCATTGGGTGGTTTCAATCTTGGACTACTAAGGGGACTACCAAGAAACACTCGATGGCCATAGGTGGTTTCTATCTTAGACAACGAAGGACCATGTGATGGACCACCTTAGAAAATTAGGTGAACATTTGATTTTCTTTGACGCTAAAAAAAAACACTTTAATTTATTTTTTCATTACAGTATTTTTATATTTTCCATTATTTTTATAATATATTTGGTCATGAAATAAACATTAGGTTCTATTTGATGTTTTATGTGTAAATTTGGAAAAAACATTTAATGATGCAAAGAAAGGAAAGGAAAGGAATTTACCTTTTTGAATGCAAATTAAACATTTGATAATTTGTTATGTAATTGCAGTTTTGTAACTCAAGTTGGAATGTAGGAATTAATGACACAATTGTTGTTGATTCAATTATAATGACAACATGCATGTCACATTTTTCAAAAACCCTTTTAGATTTTGATTCAATGCTAAAATTTTCACCCTCACAAACATGCCTTTCTGCAAATGTTGTTCATGCATTTCTGTATGAGGCGATTTCACATTCAAAGTGATTGTGGTCAAAGTTGCCTTGTTTAACAAATCATAATGCAAATGTGCATAACTTGGATCTTCCATGCTCCTATTTGCAATTTGATGAAAGGTGCCATACCTACTAAACACCTTTGCTTCAAATGCAACATCTCTAATTCCGAAATCTAAATTATCCACCACAACAACTAATATAACTACCTTCATTCAAACATCAGCCATTGTGCCAAAAAATATATAATTACCAAAATGAATTTAACAACAAACAAATGAAGTAGCATTTGACAAAATTAACAGTTGCAAAAGCACAAACTTGGCAAAACATACACTTGCGTAACCACAAACTTGCAAAGGAGGCAAAAAATAATCAACAAATGGTGAAAGCTTAAACCAATCACACTGTTTTTATTGTGAAAAAAATAAAATAATAACAAACATACAATGTTATATTTATATGGGACAAAAGACTTAACTTAAAATCTAAACCTAATTTTAAACCTAACCTTAAACCTTTTTTTGTTTTTTATTGATTTTAAGTAATTTTGACTATGGTTGATTTCAACTTAACATATGCATGGTTTGGTGGCTAAATCATGGTCTAATAATGAACAAAACATCAATCACCCTTAACATTTTATAAATTTTAATAACTTTGACTATGGTAGATATCTACCATTAACCATGGATATTGATGAGCCATGGTTTGGTGGATAGATTGTGGTCTAATAGTGAACAAAACATTTATACCCTTGGCATTTTATGAATTTTAATTATACACCTCATGTTTACATCTAAATGTTAAATATCTCAACCTAGATTTGAAAGATATTAATACATAAACCTTAAAGTTTTATTTAACCATTATTTTCATTTTCACTCAAATTTATTATTATTATTTGTTAAACATCAATTTGTTCTATCATGTACATTAAAAAAATTAAACACAAAAAAAAGAAATCAAAATTAAATTTTTCCCTTTTTTGGTCAAATGTATTAAGTGTTCAATTTTTTTTTAAATAATTTTTTTCTATTGAATTTTTTCCATTTCCAAAAAACATATTTATTTTTATAAAATATTTTTTTGAGTACAAAATCTTCATTAAGTCACCATATCACAAAATAAGAAAAAAAATTAAATTATATATATATATATATATATATATATAGACCTCCTTTTTCCAACCACCCCATCCCACACCATCAGAAATATAATTCCTTGAAAAATCAAAAAAATCCCACCTTCCTACCTT
>Ga0209611_10010079_pt1 | contig 14023 bp, 16 predicted proteins | sample S1TSphgellanicum_3_FD_187693 | JGI IMG/M metagenome (GOLD analysis project Ga0209611, IMG submission 187693) | Host-associated microbial communities from peat moss isolated from Minnesota, USA - S1T2_Fc - Sphagnum magellanicum MG (SPAdes) (version 2) | ecosystem: Host-associated > Plants > Peat... | reverse complement strand
CTTTACTGCTCTTTTTTTGCTGCTCTTTCGCTTTGCATTTGAAAGATGATTCCTAAAGCTTGAGAAGGCACTCCTATAACATTTTAAATTACTCAAAATTGGGAAAAATTGAGAAAGATTGTTCAGTGATAAGCTAATGTTCAATGATGGGCCTATATTGGCCCCAGGTTTTATCTGTGAAGGTATATGGATGCAGGGATATGGATGCAGAAAGTTTAACAAGAACGTTGGCAGCCACACTGCCGAACTGATCTTCTTTTGACTCCAAAATTACATAGAATCCTCACATATCCAAACATTTTGGATTATGGCCCCAGCTGATGTTGTTTTTACAACTTCTGTGGGTTTTGACATTTTCAACTGCGAAGTTTGCAAAGTTTTTTGCTTTTTTTGCCAAGTGTCCATTTTGCAAAGAGGGCACGACCACATAAACGTGCCTATGCCCGTGAAGGGCTATGATGTCAGATCCACAAGTTGTTTAAACAACAACGCAGGTCCACAAACTCTGCACTCACCTTTGTCCTTTAACTGCAGAGTTTGTGCAGTTGTTTAGCGACAGTGGATTTTTCAACAATGGTGTGAAGATGAATGTGCCTATGCCAGATGGAGGGCTCGGATGTCGTTCAATGCATGTTGTTTAAACCACAATGCAGATCTACTTTCTTCTATTATTTTATAAACAGGTAAACTTTACAGAGATGAATAGTTAACAATGGTTGGCCGGGTATCTGCTTTGGTTGGGAAGAGCTACTTCTATGCAATTGTATAAGACATTGTGGTCAGTAGAAAATACTAGATTACCTACTCTAGTGCTACCTAGAAATGAATAGGAGTAAAGAACAGCTTAAAAACCAGTGTGGGCCAGTTATTTCTTTTTGGCAACAGCTGACAGGGTATGTTATCAAAAAAGTTCTAAAATTTAAACATATCAACAATCAAGATCACTGTCAAAATAATATCCCCTATTATCAATTAGCCTAATTATTTTTAAAGTAATAACTGTTGGTTATGCATAAATGCCAATTCTTGAATACATGATTGTGAACCATTGGTTATATTATTGGTTATACATTGGTTGTATGCTTTTTAAAACATTAATTTGTTATAAAAATATATATATCCTGTTATCATAAACATTTTTAGTATTTTAAGATTGATAACCTACCTGGATGATACCCAGGTCATCCAGGTAAGTTATTGAATTTGAAAATTCAATACTAGATGAGTAAAGTTATTTGCTAACTTTAAAAAAATCAATACCCTGCTGGTAAATTACTGATACCTGGACCCAGACCCTATTAGTTAGGTAGGACAAAAAGCAATAACTGACCAACACTGGTTAAAACATGGCCACTAAAAGCTTTTAGTGTAGTTGCAGGGACTTGGATGAACCAGCACCCCCTTGGTACCTTAGTTAAAATCCCAAAATCCATTTAAATTATTCTCTAAATATTACAAATATCCCATGTGTAGACTAAATCAAAGTCACTGAGTTCAAATCTAACAGTTTTTGGGCTTAATAATATGGTCACTAAGAGGCCTCACTCAATAAGGTGATACCAACATGGGTGCTAGTTCACCCTGGCCTATTTGCAGGTGCCTTACAAGGCGTTTCTTGAAACAGCTGCTGTGTCATTGTTCCTGTGATACCCAGTGGTATCCAGGTATCCGGTAGGTACCTCAAGTGTATCACAGGAATTTTTTGATGAAAAAGGGCAGTGGTTTTTTATGCTGTGCAAAGCCCTTGGGTGCCAGCTTTACCAGATTAAGTCTTGCCTCTGGCTCCACCTCATGGGGCCCTTATTCGAGTAATGCCTACCTCGTTGGCCTTTACCTTACGCCTAAAAAAATAACATTGCCCTTACAGGACACTCAAGCTCATAGTAGTACTTTCACTGCTGAAGTGATAGTAATGTCCATTGAGCATTTCATTCATATAATATACTTATTAAATATTTCGTCCAAGTTTTTCATTTATATTAAAAAAATATCAAAATTTATTTTGTTATGTTGGATGATCATCTATTTTGGTCGATATTGACATGTGGGATGTCTGATGTAGAATAGAGGAGGCTGGTCTTTGTGTAGGGTGACGCCCAAGGACTGGGGTATTCCTGAAATAACCAGTCCCCAAGGCAGGAGTCAAAGGTTGGTTAATTCAAGATCACCACCGGAGTGTGGTAGCTGGAGTAAAACTCAATTCATTTTTTGCTTCCAGAACCAACCCGGTATCATGGTAAAAAAAGAGGGAAAAAGTGATGTGGCCATTCCAAAAAGTGAAAGACCTCCATTTACACCGCCACAAAGTGCAGAGGGTTTTACAGGAAGTGAAGGAGAGGAGCTGATAAAGCAGAAACGATAGAGGGAGTCCGGAGAGGGGGGTGGTGACACGCTCACCACATGTACGGTCGCTAGCATCCAAAATCGTTTGGTCTCGCTAGCTGGAACAAGTGCTTCGGCCTCGTGGGGTTGTAGTGGGTTCGGGAGTTCGGACTGGCGTTCCGTTTGGAATGATGAACTTGGAATAGGAGTTATCGCAAATCTGGACGAGCTTCCTGTTCTTGTTATTTTATCCTTGCTCAGCTGATTCTTGCAGAGTGCCGCTTACTCCAGTTAATATGTCGCGGACGGACAGGAGTCCAGGGCCACGCTTGGAATGGTTGAGAGAGGAACTCCGGGTTAGGGAACGATTGATGTCCCACGACTATCCGAGTTTCAATCACCTCCTCGGCGCTTTGCAGCCATCGGGTCGTTGTACCAGGGTTTGGACCAAGAATACTGCTGCGTATCGCTGTCGCACTTGCCAGATTGACGACTGGAGGTCAGCAGCTGCATTCGCTTTTGTGTTTTTGCACACTACCTCCCCTCACCCCCAGCCCTGTTGCCTCCTCGCAATTTGGATGTGGTTTCTTGATGCTTCTTTCTTTTGCTTTCTTTCGACAGTGTTGGGTTGTTCATGATTGCCAAGGTGATGTCCATGTCGAAAATGAATCTTCGGAGAAACGTATTGGAGACGAGGGTTCCTTAATTTGCACATGGTTTTTCAAAACGTTATATTTGGATTTATTACTTAGTACAATGAATAAAGAGGAGTTCTTGTGTCGAGTTTCTTTGTCTGAAAGCTCATAAAGGCTCATGTTCCTTTTGTAAGTAGTTGGTTTTCATCTACCGTACACCTATAGGTGTAGTGGATGTGGTAAAACTCTTTGAGATAGGAGTTTGACAAAGCTTCTCCAATCTTATTGCAGTTGTTTGATTGTTCAACTTTATATACTAAGATCGGCTTGATTGATCTATAAGCTCGTATGAAAGGTTCGATTAATATCAAATAGATTGGTTGGTCGGAGGTTTAAACTGCTTTGTTTCAAGGTTTTGTTGGTTCAAAGAATAGCTCTTAATTTCAGGTATTTGTGGCTCAAGAATAAACAAGAGATAAGTTCATTTGAGTATCCACAACTTCAAAGGGTTTGGAAGTAATGGCTTGGTTGGATCTTATGCTAGGTAATTTGTTTCTTTGTCTAGAACATACGTAACTTGTTTCTTAGTCTAGGTTCTGTTGCTCATAGACAATGTATTAGTATCCCCAGGAGTACTAATCGCATTGTCTATTTAGCTAATTTCTGCCTCTTTTCCTCTGAGTTTGATGTTTTGACACATCTCTTGAAGAACAACACCAACCTTGTAACCTTGTTGTTCTCCATAGATTGTCTCTTATTCATAGATTTGTGGATGATTTATTTGTTCTAGAGTTTCTAGACTTTGAAAGTTTTCTGTGCCTAGATAAGGACTCTTCTAGTGGCGGCATGTACCCAAAAATGTCTTTTGAGTTAATTACTTCTAATGGCTTCTCTTGTAACTTCTTCAATATCAGATCTAGCAATAAAGCAAAGTCCTCAAGATATACCTAGCACATCTATCTTTGATCAACTTTCTCAACCAGAGTATGCAAGTATTGACATGACACATATGTCTCATTCATTCCAATATCTCCATTACTACCAAGTTGGGCATTATCAATAGTTAGTATTACAGGTTCTTGAGACTTTTTAGTTCTAAAGTTTTCTTAGTTTTTTAAATGTTCAGTCTTGTTGTCCTTGTGGAGAAAAAAGGCTACCCTCTTAAGATTTTGTTAAAGTGGACTAGAGGGTTGCTCAATTTAGAGAAATTTTGTTTTGGAATTTTAGTGTTTGGAGTCTTGTGAATTGATTTTGTATAGAGTTATGTAAGTGGGGAACTTCCCAAACGCACTTGGTCCTTGTTTGTTTTCCCCTATTGTTTGTTATTGTATATTTTCTTGTCTTATTGTGTGCTTTTTTGTTTTTTCCTTTCTCTACATTGCCCCCCCTTCTACATTATGTTATTAGACAACGTCATGGCTAAGTCTTGTTGCTTCTTTTAGACTTGTGACCTAAATTCAGTACAGGTTAGTGGTGACATTGGCCTATACCCACTATAGGGTTCTGATGAAGTTAGTGGGGAAGTTTTGGTGGATAAGTTGTTATCATCTTTGTTACTATTGATGGTCCTTAAACAAGTGACAGACTGTCATTTTTGTTCGTATTGCTTTTCTCTATTGTTTCTTTTTTCTAGTTCATCCCTTTTGAATTGTTGCTTCTTCCCAGTTCTGAGAGTCTTTATTTGGAAGTCTTTCTTTGACTCCAAGGAAATTTTTTGAATTTTTTTTGGTTTTCTTAATCATGAGTATGGAGATTTCTCAGTTCTTATGAGATTTCTTTCCCCATGTGATGACTTGAAGCCAATTTGACTCAATGATCAATTCCTTGCTATGGAAATTCTAGCATGAGACATATTTTTTTCACAATGGAGGTTTCATGTGGGTCTTTATTAATCCGTTTGTCAACTTGTCTACTATTGGCCATAAAGATGAGGTTTAATCCACAATATTTGTCTTGATGATTTTATTAAGGGATTTCATTGTTTCTCAAGTTGGTACAAAGTGAACTAATTTTTTCCTCTTTGTGTGAATTTAACAATAAAAGTGATTGTGTGTGGGGTGGGTAGTGCAATATGCAAAATGTGTTTTCTTGAAGGTGACCATAGGTACCATGACTTCGGTAAGTGCTCCAGAGGATTTTGGCTCTGGTAAGAAAGACATTACAGTTGAACGCATAATGGTTTAAAGAATTGGCCATGATGCATTTCTAAAATAGGAAGACCAAAATAATAGGCAATTCCTGAATTGCAGAGAAAAGTTTGCTGGTGCAATGCAATGAGATTTGTAGTGTACAGCAGGGAAGATAGTATTGACTGTTGTAGATCTAAGTGTGGTGAGTGTTTCAATGTCTCATATCTTTAGGGCTTCTCCTAGTATGTGTTCTTGTCATCTTCCTCTCTTAAGATTGTGCTTTTGGTTGTAGTTATTTACTGCAGTGAGTCTGGAGGATTTTGTGACTGTGGCAACCGAGATGCTTGGAAAGAGGACGGGTATGTTGAATGCCATGGCTGAATACCCAAACAGGACAATCACTACTTTGCTCATTTTCAAAATACTGAAATGTTTTTTTGAATGATTTTTTCATTCAGTTATTGTAGAGTTCTATCTTGTTATAAGGACTGATATGTATTCTTCCATATCTCAGGCAATAAAGGTGCTAAATTTGGCGCTTTAGGATAGGTTGAAACTGCTCAATCTGGCACTTCAACCTGGATGTGACTTATAGGCCCTTTTCAATGTTAATTTATTGATTCAATTAGAGATGATGATTACACCTCCAATTAACAGTGGATTTGCCATGCATTACATGCATAGCTACTGAGGTGCAGAAAATGTAGATAATGTCTGCCTTGGTTGGGAATTCTTGCAGCTTTTGCAAAATTCATCAAGTCTCAAATCAGAAACCAGGACATTTGCCTGCCAAACTTTATGAGCCAACTAAAATGACAGGTGACAAATAATTCCTCATTCAGGAATGTGGCTTGCTTTCCAGCACAGATTGGAACTGATTATTTAAACCTCTAGAAATGCTTTGTACATCTTATTTGTGATCTGCAACCTGCTAGATTCTTTCTAGAGTAAGTGTGCTCTATAATGCACTGCAAGTGTGCTTGTATCACTGGAAACAGCTAACAGGAGTCCAGTGATTGGGAATTGAGATGGAGGGACTGGTATATTACAGTATAGTGTTGTTGATGCCGGGCTTTTACCAAAGCATATGTCTTTGGTGACTTTCAGTTTGCTGGGCTCTAGAGGAGCTCTCAATTTCAGCGCGCATTATCTGGGTGAGAAGGTTGAAAGACCAAAAAGCTGCTGTGGAGAATGAAATGTGTGTGGCCAGCTTATTCATTGATTGGTTGAAAAAGGTAAGCCTAATAACATCATGACCTTTCTGTTTGTCTATTTCTAGCAGAGCAGATGAAATGCAGGAGGCTGATTGTGGATTGATTACAAAAAGTGGGATGTGCCCAAGTGGTTGGGATTCATGGCTGCCTTGCTAAGTGGTTTTGGGTTCAAATTATCGATCTGCAATGCTAGATGTTACCTATTATAGCCAACCCAGCCAGAGTAGGTGTCACCAAGAACCATGTGTATACTTGGGTGCTGGTTGCCCTCGTATGGAGGTTAAAAGTGACCACCAAATGGAGGCAGTAGGCCTGTAGGGTGAAGAGCCACTCAGACACATTTAGTTAGGAAACTAATAGTTTCCCCTTTTTTTGTTCAATGAACAGGCAAGCATGTCTCAGTTTCCCTGGCATCTCCTTCTCTTGTTTTGTGGAGCTAGGCCACATCATTGTTGAGTCTCCATATTGGTGCTGGTCCTTGTCAGAAACTCGGTTTGTTGTTTAGTGTATGATGTCAACCTCACCCAAACAGGGGAGCTGATTAAGTCAGTGACAATGTTATGATAGCCGGTCATTATTATAGATGTCGCTGTTGAAGGTTACTGACCATTTGTGTGCCCATTGTTCCAACCTCTCCTTGTTTTCTTCTTTGTTTTTTTGGTTGGATCTCCTCGTTTCACTGTTTGCTGATGTGTTTTTGTCTATGAAATCTCTATAACCTTATGATCCGGCCATTCCACGATTGTGATATGGAGCTGATGAAATTATTGCTTCTCCTGCATTCTGTTAGGGCATAAGGTTATTCACAGAAATGACAAAGAGTGTTAAATCTCTCTTTACCTCCTGAATCTTACATGGCTTGTGCCAGGTTTGTTCTGTGGATGTTCTTCGCAGCCTTCTATCTGTTCTGGTGACAAGAAAATTCCTGGATGGAAGTCTGTTGGGGAAAAATGTGGTGAGCCCATTTTTCCTAACAGGGTCATAATGTGTGGCAGAATTAAGGAGGCTTTCTTTTTTTATGGTGCATAAAACTGCATTCTATTGGCTAGGAGACTCAGTGAATGAGAGTGACAGCATATGTATATGCTAAATATACTGATATAATAAGGATATAGTCCAGTATCTTTAGTGTCCAACCAGTGCCCTTATAGGTGTGGTGGGAACTTTTATTCTTTGATCCTGTGCAGAGAGGAGCAAAGGCCCCGCTGGAGATTTTACTCCAGACACTAGGCAGTATGCCAGAGGAACTTACAGAAGGGGTGATGTCTCTATTTAACATGTCTTCAGATGTGTCATGGCTGTTTTATCATGATCAGAACTCCTTTGCACATGTGAATCCACTCACAGTCTAAATGGGCGTGTGCTGTTTTCTGTGGCTTGAGTAGTTTAGGATTCTTGCTGCATGCACTTTTGGGTATGAATGTTAATTATGAGGCTTTTTTGCAGGTCGCCTTAGGCTGTATGGAACCTGAATGAGATATGCTGGGAGCCTTTAGAAGCAGTGTTGGGAAATACATGATTATCTTTCTGGGAGCATGGGTGTCAGTATGCTGGCCTGATTGCATGACAGTCTCTGTTTGTAAATGCTGCATTTTGAAGTTCTTGGTCTGGATGTGCAGGCAACAACTCTTTTCGTGGAGATGCTATATAGTGGATGGTTTAAAAGTCAGTTCACAGAAGAATTGATGAAGCACTATCCTCTCATGGTGGATGATGTTGCTGGCAAAGTTATCAAGCATTCTCAACATGAGGGTGTCATAACCGAGTGCAAGGCCCTGAATTCTACCTTAGACCGAGGTTTTGTAGCAACTTTTAGCCACTGCTCTTAAAATGCTACCTGGTTTTGGGTATTCTCCATTTGACATTGGTTTCATTTTTACTGTTGTTGTCTGGTTTCTTGTCTTTGGGTTGCTGGGTCAAAGCACAATCAGAGCTTGCAGCCTTGGCAAATTCCCTGACTCTGAAATATTCTGTGGGTCCACTGAGGTTGACACATCAGATCCTGTAAGAACTCTGAAAGTAAATGACCTCTAGCTGGAAAAAGTACTGTGATGGGTTGACTGACAAGAAAACCCAGTGCTGCAACTGGAGAAGGCCTACCTCCTAAAGCAGGCAGTACCTGTGGTTCAGGGAGAGGGTCTCACTGCACGATCTTTGGCAAGCATTGATTTTTTTCCCCTTTCACTTTGGGTGACTAGGTGGCCTCCCTGTATTCATGACAGCAGTAATTCGTGTTGTCTTTTGTCAGGAGCAAGCAAAGAGATGCAAAAATGTTAAATATCACAGCTTTGTCTTAGCTGTGCTCCTGCAAGTTTCCAGATTCTGCTCCTCTTCCTCTTCCTTTTCTGCTTTCCCTTGTTCTGGTTTCCTTTTTCTTCATTCTTTTCTTTTGTGGCCTTCTTCCCCATGTGCTTGGCATGCAAGCCAGCATCATCTCTGGATCCTCTTGTTACTTCTGCACTTCAACAAAAACTCAATATGTAGGGAGCCAATGGACTAGGGTAGTTGGTCACAATCATAGATGTTAGTTACTGTCGATGGCCAGTGTCCTGTTGCTTGTTCAGATCATTAATTTGTTTGTTATTTCAGTGTGAATTAGATTTTTACTTCATTTCTCCTGCTGATGTCTGGTTTGGTCTGGCCTGGAAATCTAATTAACTTCATATGTAGGTCATCTCACTTATTCTTTTGTGTAACTCTAATTGGAACTATGGAGAGTTTTGAATTCTTACATGGATATATCTGTTCCATCTGTGTTCCAATTTTATTCACCAAGGGACTGTGTGGTTGGCCAACAGTGATGGTGCGGTTATTCAATGTTGCTCCAACAGTGATGGAGCTCATAAAAAACAACAATTTGCTTGAGAAATTCACCTCTGTGTTTCACAGAGTCCTGAAAATGTCTCTCGACCAGAGGTAAAATACATGCCCTTGTGAAATTATTGGGAAGATGATACTATGTTGGATCTTCTTGGCAAGGTCCCATTACCTTTGCATAGCCTTCTGTTATACAGTATAGAGGCATCAGTTCTGACTAGCTGTTAACTGAAAAGTTCATTCTTTGGACTCAATGCTGGAAAAAAGAAACATGCACCAGTGGTTTGATACTGTCAGCAGCAGCTTGACATTTTGGAATAATCTGTAACAGAATTGCATTGATGTGTTGTTCACAATCTACACTGTCTGGTTATAAAATTTGGGTTGGAACCTGCACATTTGTAAGACTTATTGTATGATCTGCTTCATAGATTTGTAGACTCTTATGCCATCTTTTCTCCTCTTAGTGCACAATAGCTTGTCTTAGATCTTCCGCTCACTGATATTTATAAGATTTTGTGTCTCAGGGGCATTGTCAGTGTGGAGCATGAAGCTATTAGACATAAGGTTTGTTCACCACAATCAGAGATCTTATTTCAATGACCGACCAGTGAGAAAAATACATTTGCACTTGTTGAATCCATTATCTGATGATTGCTGTCTTTCCAGAGTGCTTACTTGGTGCTACAAAACTGGTTTTGTAGGTGTACCTGAGACCCCAAGGAGATTTGTATTTGATTGTCCCTCATTCACCTGTGGCAGCCAATGTTCTGAATGAGCGGTTAGATGTGTTTGAGGATATTCTTAAGGTGGTCACAAATTTGCAGGTTTGTAAGCATACCTCCATGGGAGTTTGCCAAGATGTAGTTGTAAGTGATGCAACTGTGTCAACAGTTGTTGTATGCCATGGTTGCTAGAGTTTCTCATCAGATGTACCAGAAGACTCAGCTTGTGGTCCACCTGATGTGTGCACAAGTCTGTAGAGATTGGTGATATTGGCCAGTGTAGAGGTCTTCTGAGTCAGCAAGCTGCTTTTTCCTGTCATATCAGTGACCAAGGAGACTTTCCCGAGAACCTTTACCAATAATGAACTGACACAACAGTTATCTTCAAAGTGTTTTTGCAGTGTTTTCTCTGCTATCTAATTGAGATATGGGTACCAAGGTCCTCTACCAAGAGGTGCCACCTTTCATCACAAAATGACTAGTTACTAAAGTTCATCTGGGTTTTGATGATGCAGTGGATGAATCCCTACACTCGGAATAGATCCCTTGATTTTGAGGATGGTGCATGGACACTGCCGATCAACTTGGAGGTCTGCTCACTCTACAATTGTTAGGTTTCTCCAAAATAGTACTGTTTCAAGAGATGGGAGGATCAGCATTTCACTATTTCTTACTTCCTGTGATATGTGCAGATGAAAACCATGGCCGTTGTCTTCCAGCTGATTGCATGCTGCTATTCTAGTGTTGAGAATGCTGAGAATCCTGAGACTGTCAAACAAGCATTGGTAGAAGCTGGCAATCGTACTTTGAAGAGTTTGCATTCCTATCTATCAAAGGCAAGGCATTCTGATCCAATCGATCATGTCTGCAGTTTCACACAAGAATCAGTTTCCTCGATTGATTGTGTGGTGGATGAATCATGTTTATTTTCTCTTACTTCTGCAGCTTGTGCTCCTTGTTGAACACTCAGGTTGGCACCTAGATTGGCTTTTCAAGAATGAAGCTGTTGATATTTGGGTCCTTTGGCAGGGGACACAGAAATTGACTGTCAAATCATTGATGTCACTCCATATTCCACTTCATAGGGTCCTCGGTGCCATACTCTCAAAGCTCATCCTGTTATCTTGGTCTGACGACAAAGACGGCTTTCTCTCAAGCTTGCAAGTCGATTACACTGAAGCAGAGGTATGAACTTCATGTGAATTCTCACCTTCTGATGAATATAACTTTGCTTAAAGGTGCTACAACAGAGACAATAATGCTTGACTATCTATCTTGTCTGTTGCTTCAAAATTTACATGGTAGAGTCATGCAGCTCAGGCATTGGCAGAAATTGTAGACATCTGCGACATCTTCAGCTTTGTATTATTCCGTCTGGCACATGACTGGCAACATGTTGGGTAGTGGTGGATTACAATGTCAATAGGGTACCTTGCTCTTGCTAGTTTCTCAGCTGTCTGGCATTGACATGTATGGTCTGATCGCTGGACAGGTGCTGTCTTTACTCGAGCTTCCATTACGTATTGCAGCATGGATGGCTCAGGTAGATGTTCTATGTCCTCCTCCTTGGAAGCTGAGTATGTATGAGTTGGTTGTTGTGATAGTGAGACTACGGACAGCACTTTTTTTAGGAAATTGTAAAATCAGAATGATGGTTCAATTCATTGCACTTTGTCCCCTGGCAAGAGTTTTTACATATTGAGTTTTCTAGGGAGGACATACTTTGTGGGGCTTCTTCATCCTAACCATTGTGTTCACTCTCAAAATAGGTTCGAGCGAACCAATGGCAGCAGGTGTCTGAGGAGTTCTATCGGCTGGATTTGATCTATCGGGGCAGTTTCTGGCATGACCAGTGAGTTTAGCACTATACACGACCTTTACCTTTGGTTGTCACGCCTAGTCTGGCTATATTGTAGGCTTGGGTTCTCACTTCTTTTCATTTAGGGTATTGCTACCTATAGTACATTGCTTGAAACTGTTGGAGTGATGAATCTCAAGTGCTCCTTGCATGTGTGTGAAGATGTTTAACATACACCAGTGTAGTCACTGTAGTCTTTAGAACAAGATCTGAGGAAATAATTACATCTCTATATTGATCAGGGACAGCTTTTGTTTGCAGGTCATGGGATATGGATCTTCTGCTCCTGCAATTTTGTGCTGTTGCTAAAGAAAAGATGGAACATGCTATCGTCTTGCGAATGGCAGAATGCTTTGATGTATGGTTTTGCAACCTAGGGAGAACCTTTCTTTACTTGAATTATCAAAGAGGAACTGTGGCTGAATAATCTCTCTGCAATAAGTGAGGAATTAAGAATGTAGACGATATAACCCTTGGGGTTGTATGGTCCTTAAAGAAATGTACAATGGTTTTTAGTAGAAGTGTTCTTGACTCCTAAGAGACCCATCCTGTTATTGAACTCTAATACTAAGGACCTGAACAGTAAAGCAGGATACATGAACAACTATTTTCCCTTCTCAGTTCAATCCTCAAGTCTTCTTATCACATTGACTCCCAGACATCCTGTCTCCTTACCAGTTATCTTCATTTAGTTTAATGAAAGTATAGAACAGCTCTGCTCACCTAGGTGGTTCTGTAAGGGCAGTATACCTTGTTTCTTGCTGTTGTGTTTATGACAAAAATCAGAAAACCTTCCTCTCAGCACCAACCTCAATCAGTTTTGTAAAAAGCTGTTTCAAACACTTTTATTATTATTTTTCAAACACCATGATGTGTAACCAAAAGGGTGCATTATTCAGCTATTTATTCTGCTCAATATATGAGAGACCTCATTTGGATCTCTTAGGGTAGGATAGGGTTGAGTTTTCAATATGCCTGAGAGAGCTATGGTGGAGTTGAAGTAGAAACTTCTTCATGTGACATGTGACAGCACATGTGAACAAATAGTTAATACTTTTCACTTTTGTTTTCTTGGGACAGCTGCAGGATCTAGTGACCTCTGCCTCAACTGGTGACAAAATGTTTAGGTTCTCACCTTCATATATTCAGGACTTTCTTTGCATAATATTGCTGGTGGGCTTCCTTCCTAAATAAGATTTCAAGGTCTCTGACATTGCTTGGATAAAGAACTTTCAGATTACTTATGAAACTTATACTGCACTGTCACTGCCTCTAATTTGTTTTATCTATTTTTCTTATGCTTCTGTAGATGATGTTCAATGTTTACTTGCCCATGCCTCTTGTCATTAACCATCTGCAGTCCATTTTCTTTGTAGGTTGTTCATGACCGCCACAACACTGGGATGAATAAGGTGAAGATGTCATCCTGGGTTATCTTCTGGTTTTCTACAACTCTGAACATTAGAGGCTGCTTGTGGCATTCTTTTTTGGCACAATGATGTGTTAATGATGTGTTGTTTGAGCATGTACAGGAGGAATCTTTACAATATAATGTTATCCAATGGTTGTGTGTGCGGGATCAAACCTATTCCGAGGTAGGAATGAAGATTATGTGCTCTCACATCTCTGTTCTGGTGGTAGTTGCCTGTCACTTCAATTCCATATTCACTCAACCTACTTTTGCCATACAGGTATCATGTTTTACTGCTGCAGATAGCAATGAGTTTGCTGTTGCATAGTTTGAGTCTTCTTGTTGACAATTTGTACGGATGTGTATGTATCAGCTCTGCAGGACATTGAGGGCATCGAGTGACATCGATCATGAGAAATTACGTGGTATACTGGCTAAGGTGGCAAACTTCCGTCAACCAAAGGTACTTCCTCTCTCGAGGCTGGATGTTTTCAGTTTCTTCGTGACTTGAATTGTGTGGGTGGGAAGACCTTATTAGGCTTTCCATCAAACATCATGATGCTCATGTGGTTCAAAGAACCTTTTGTTGGGTCTTTGTGGTGTCTTATCTCTGTTGGTTACTTGAACTGTCGACAGGATATGTATCTATTGTAGTTTCTGTTCCAGTTTTTGTTAAGCCTCAAGATAGTGGATGGGGCTTGATTACGTTAATTAGTGACATCTGTGGACACACTGTAATGTGATACAGTACTAACATGTGCTTATTTTTCTGACAAGATCTAAGATGCCAGACTGGTTTTTTGTTTTAGCAACTGGTAAATGTGCAGAAGCATTTGCATTCAGAACTGCTAGACATGTAATTTGTGGCAGGTTCAGGAGCGGGGCTACTTTCAGTTAAAGCCTGAGTGGTGG
>Ga0209611_10010076_pt1 | contig 14027 bp, 17 predicted proteins | sample S1TSphgellanicum_3_FD_187693 | JGI IMG/M metagenome (GOLD analysis project Ga0209611, IMG submission 187693) | Host-associated microbial communities from peat moss isolated from Minnesota, USA - S1T2_Fc - Sphagnum magellanicum MG (SPAdes) (version 2) | ecosystem: Host-associated > Plants > Peat... | reverse complement strand
GTGAGTTGCAAGGATTAAATGAATTTGTGTTGATGTAGGATTTTCTATTGAAGCATGCAAGCCTACCAACATTGCCAAAACATGTGATTGGGTTCAATGAAGCTATTGCCAATGTTAAGGAGAAAATTGTGGACGACCATATGCTAGTTGTGGTTGGAATGGGTGGGATTGGGAAGACAACATTGGTGAAGGAACTCTACCATCAAATACATGTTGATTTTAAGAAATCAAGTTTCTTGGAAAATGTCAAAGAAAGTGACATTGTGGAAGTTTTTTTAAAAATCATCATGGACTTACGTGACTCAAAATTAGAGGATCCCACGACTTATCTTAGATATTTTGAAGAATGTTGGACAGAAATGAAAGTACTTGTGGTCATTGATGATGTTAAGGAGACTCAAATAATTGAGCTATTGGGCAAAGACATAGATGGCATCAAAAGAAGTGAAAATGGTAGTAGAATAATTATGACAGGGCGAAATTGGAAAGATTTTGAAAATGTTATACATGAAGATGGGAAGTTTGAAATGGATGGACTCAATGAAAAACAAGCAATGGAACTTTTTCTTGGAAAGTATTTAGACATTCAACACCTCGTCATGATTTTGCATCCATCACAATGAGGTGGTAAATGCATGTCAAGGGCTACCATTATCCCTTGAGGTCATGGGTTCTTGTTTCTCTACCAAAAGAAATCCACAAGAACGGAAAGAAGGTTTATCATAGTTGAAAAATGCAAAACCTTTGGGGGAGGATCGTATTGAAAATAATAAGCTTTGGGGGCAATTAAGTAATTGTTATATTGACCTAGCCTATGAAGAACGTGAAATTTTTTTAGATATTGCTTGTTTTTTTTCAGAATACAACTCAAAATTTGAAACAAAGGTCACAATTCGAAAATTGTTACAAATTTGGAAGGTCCCTTCACAATATTCATTGATGAGTAGTTTGCAAAATTTGAAGGATAAACCACTTGTCAAAGTGAATGACAAAGGTAATTTGGTGATGCATGATCAATTATGTGATATGGGTCGACAAATTGTAAAAGAAGCTTCTAATTATGAATATCGTAAGCAAAATAGGATTTGGGACAAGGAAGAATCAAGAATGGTCCTTTTCAATCAGAAGGTAATTACTTCATCCTCAAATATTCATCGATTTTTCAATTGTACACATTGGTGATTAAATCAACATTGTGTGAAGTGTTGGATGTATATATGAAAATCTAACTCAATTTGTGGTAATGCATATAAGTTAATGATGATTTTTAAAAACTAATTTGGTATGGTGCTTTGTTGGTTTTTAGGTCATTTCAAATATTCAAGCTATTTGGTTGCCCGAAAACCTAAAACTTCCGCAACAAGTAGTAGCATCAAAATTTCACAAAATGAAGAAATTGCGAATGCTCATCATGGAAGGAGCTAGTGAAATATTCATAGAATCTTGTTTTAGACAACATTTTAGCTAATTGAAATGGCTCCACATAAGTTCTCACATGAAACAACTTCATGAATCCATGCGACACCTTATTGGTTTGACTATTTTGCAATTGCAAAATTGTCAAAACCTATTGCTCATACCAGAATTTCTCATAAACATGACATTGTTAATGCATTTAGACTTATCTAATTGTTCTTTACTTAATTCACTACCAACAACAATTGGTGACTTGAACCATTTGGAAGAGTTATTATTGCAAGGATGTAAAAATCTTAAAGAGCTTCCTCAAACCATTGGAAGCATTTCCTCATTATCAATATTGGACTTATCTCATTGTAAGTCCATTGAATCACTACCAACAACAATTGGTGACCTGAAGCATTTGACTAAATTAAAATTGAAAGTATGTGAAAATCTTAAAGAGCTTCCTCAAACCATTGGAAACATCTCCTCGTTATCAATATTGGACTTATTTTATTGCAAGTCCATTAAATCGCTACCAACAACAATTGGTGACCTGAAGCATTTGACTAAGTTATTGTTGCAAAAATGTGAAAATCTTAAGGAGCTTCTTCAAACCATTGAAAGCATGTCTTCATTATCAATATTGGACTTATCTCATTGCAAGTCCATTGAAGCACTACCAATAACAATTGGTGACTTAAAACATTTGACTAAGTTATTCTTGCAAAAATGTGAAAATCTAAAGGAGCTTCTTCAAACCATTAGAAACATATTTTCATTATCAATATTGAACTTATCTCATTGCAAGTCCATTGAAACATTACCAACAATAATTGGTGACTTAAAACATTTGACTAAGTTATTATTGCAAAGATGTGAAAACTTAAGTAACGTCTTCAAACCATTGGAAGCATCTCCTCATTATCAATATTGGACTTATTTTATTACAAGTCCATTCAATCACTACCACCAACACTTGCTGACTCGAAGCATTTGACCAAACTCAAATTGAGAGGATCAAATCTTTAGGAGCTTTTTCAAACTATTCAAAACATCTCCTCATTATAAATATTGGACTTATCTTGTTGCGTGTGCATTGAATTGCTACCAACAACACTTGCTAACTTGAAGCATTTGACCAAATTCAAATTGGGAGGATGTGAAAATCTTAAGGAGCTTCCTCAAACCATTGGAAGCATCTCTTCATTATCAATATTGGACTTATTTTATTGCAAGTCCATTAAATCACTAGCAAAAACAATTGGTGACCTAAAAGCATTTGACTAAATTATCATTGCAAGAATTTGAAAATCTTAAAAAGTTTCCTCAAACCATTAGAAGTATTTCCTCGTTATCAATATTGGACTTATCTTATTGCAAGTCCATTCAGTCACTACCAACAATAATTGGTGACTTGAAGCATTTGAATAAATTATTATTGGGAGATGTGAAAATCTTAAAGAACTTCCTCAAACCATTGGAAACATCTCATTATTGATATTAGACTGATTTTATTGCAAGTCCATTGAATCACTACGAATAACAATTGTTAACTTGAAGAATTTGATAAAACTATTACTGGCAGGATTTGGAAACCTTAAGGAGCTTCTTCGATCCATTGGAAGTTGTTAAGGGAGTAATTACTCATGGTAATAGTTAATTAACATATTTTTACTTACCTAATTATTATTTTAGGAATTACTAGCTAGATTACATAACTTTTGTCACTGATTGAATTTGAATAGATCATAGGACTATTTTTTTTACGATGGTTATATCTTGGAAAAAGGAAGAGAATGGGAGGAGATTATTCATTATCGAATATTGAGTTTTATGGGAGTATCAAACAATAATGTTATGTTTTTTGGAAAATCTTTAATTCCATCGCTGGATTTGTTATTTTGATGTTTTCTCATGTTTTCATGATTGGATTTTAATTTTGAAACTATATATGAATAGATATGAATGAACTGATTTTATTAGTATTAGTTTTATAATATGTTTTATTCCAAATTTAGGTCAAAATATAGGATTAAAATTTTTGTATTTACCATTTAACAACCATCTGAAGGCTTGAATTTAGATTGAAATTCAAAATGTTGTTTATGTCTTGTTGCTGAATTTTTTATTTAAAAAAATTGATACTAAGTTCAATTTCTGTTTTTGCATGTTTTTCAAATCTTGATCATAAGTTTTTGTTCATAAAACATATCTAAGTAAAGTAGTTAACTACGAAGATATTATTATAATGTAGAAATTTGTTTAGATTTGAATTAGAATGTGGAAAAATGGAAAATATAATTGTGACTAGAAGTTTGAGGAGACAATTTGATCAAGTCATACTACATGAACAAGTGGAAAATGGCATTGCCATTAATAATAATTTGAATGCAAATCACATAGATTAATAGTTTGTAACACCTAAAAGAGTTTTTCAATTAGAACAAAGACATTCATTCATGGATAGAAAAGAAACATGCAGGCCATAGATGCCTAAGGCAACACCAATAATTCCTCATGAAGTGCAAACTAATGAAACATAAAGGTGCACCAACAATCTGCAACAAAATTCAAGAGAAATGAATGTTAGATTGGAAGTGTAGATTCATATGTTGAGTTTAGACGAAGGAATTAGGAACTTGAACCTCAATAGAAAGTTACATTAGAGTCAACAAGTCTGATGCAACAACATGACTATAATATTTTGATTTATGAAGAAAAACAAATATTCAACATGTCAGAAAGGGAGGAAGTAGTACTAAGGTATAGATCTACTTCACCTCCTTATTATCGAAAGGACCATGAGAATGAAGAATTTGAGTAAGAAGTTCAAAATTTTGAACCTTCGATTCATTATGTGGTTGAACAAAAAGCTACAACTTAGGGCATCAAAATGTCCAGAGGAGTTGAACTAATATTTGTAACTAGACAAGAAATTGTAATCTTACCAAAAGCAGAACCAACATTGGCAAAAGGTGTACCTATGGCTGTTAGAGTAATGTATAGTGAACTTAGACTTAATCATCAAAGTGGAAGCATTGTTAAAGGAGTCCTAAGGGATTAGAGCAAAAAAATTCATAATGTGAATAGAGTTCCAAGACCTAACCTTCCACAATGCACATATTGTCATCAGATTGGACATCAAATCAATGAATGTCCACTTATTGAAAATAATGTGAAGCAAAGATTTGTTGAAAATTTCCAAATTTTGAATCTAGAACTTGTAATGGTAAAAAAACCATGGACATGTTGAGTTAAAGGATGTATACCATGAAAGGGTCAGAATTTCATATAAATTCAAAAAATAGATTTCGAGAGATAACAAAATGGAAATGAAAACTCAAACTAAGGTAGATATAATACCTATTTCTATAGTTCTTGCACCAAATATGTTACATCATAACAATGTTGAAATTATTTATGCACGAGCTTCTAATTTTAGAATGGAACTAATAAGATTTCATTAATAGAAATCAACCAAAATGTAACCACTTCGTTTACAACTACATGCGACTTGTAGTCGTTTGCAACTAAGTTTGGGAATATTTACAATTATAAGATCAAATTTCAACTATTTTGGTCACTCTTATAACTATGATGCAACTATTGGAAACTTCATCCTATCAATTGGATGGTTTTTAGGTTTATTTTCATCCATGAATATATTGATATGTCCCATTAATCGCAATAGTCATCAAATTATTCACATCCTAAAAGTATTATATGGTGACATAAGGGTGTATTTTTATGTATGTATTAAAATTATGTTTACGATATATTTGTGTGTATATTAATTATGTGTATGTATGTATATTGTTCATATAATGAATTAAAAAAATAATATTTGAACTCTGAATTTATTATTCAAATCTGAAAATTAATATTTCAATTCTAAAATGTATATATATTTGAATTTTTGAAATTGATATTCTAATTTAAGAAATATTTATGTGACTTTGAACTTTTAATTTGCATTCTACTTTTTTTGTTTAATTAAAACTCATTATTTGAGTCTAAAAATTGTTGTTTCAATTTTAAAACATTTTATTTGAATCTAAAAATCAATATTTGAGCTTTGAACATTGTTATTCAAATCTGAAAATTGATATTTCAATACTGAAAATTCCTATATCAATTTTGAAAATTATGTTTGAATTTGAAAATTGTTATTCCAATTCAAAAACATTTTATTTGAATCTAAAAATCAATAATTTGAAGTTTAAAATATGAATTCGTAAATTTTTTAATTTTCTTCAAAATACATGTTTGCGTATAAAATTATAATTCAAATTCTGAAAATTATATTAAAACATTATAATTGATGTTTCAATTCTGAATTTTTTAAATTTTTAATTGTAAATTTTAAAAATTTTGAATCTATAAATGTTTTTTGGATAATTTTTTTAATTATTTGAATTTTAAAAAAAAAACTATTTGATTTTGAAAATTCATTTTTCAATTTCTACATTTAGTTTTTTAAAAAATTTATCCTAAAAATTATATTTCAATTCTGAAAACTACTATTTCAATTCTTTAAAGAATTAGTTGAATTTGAAATTTGATATTTCAATCTGAAATTTTCTATTTCAATTCCTTAAAACATTATTTTAGTTTTTAAAATTATTTAAACTCAAAAAGCTTATTTGATCTAAAATTTGATATTTGAATTCTAAATTTTTATTTTCGATTATTAAAATTAATATTCCAATTTTGAGTTTTTAAATTTCAATTTAAAAACTTATTTGATTTGAAACTTGAAATTACAATTCCAAATTATTATTTTGGAGTCTCAGAATTAATATTTCAATTCAGAAAAATATTAATTGAATCTAAAAATGGACATGTCAAATTTGAATCTGAAAATTGACATTTCAATTCTGAAATTTTTTATTTAAATTCAAAGATTTATTTCATCTAAAAATTGATATTCTGAATTCTGAATTTGGAATCTAAAATTAATATTTCAATTCCAAAAATTATTGATTGAGTTTGAAGGTTTTTTTCTACTAATGTTATCCATAATGAATCACTTTTATAAACAATTATGAATGATTATATTTATTAATTATAAGTTACATTAAATAATTATTTTTAAAACATAAATTTTTACATTATATATTTTATATTCTTACAGTAAAAGAAATTAATTACTATAATTAGTGTAACTATTTTAATATTAAAATTTAAATAATAATCTTGTAGGAAGTTTTTTAATAACAATTTTTTGTTCATTATTTATATTTTGAAATATATATTGAAAATAATTATTTTAAAAACTAAAATAATTAAATTTATTTTAAATCAATTATATTATGTATAATTTGATTATATATATTAGTTATTTATTTATCTTTAAGTTATGTATTAACAACTTGTGATAAACTAAATAGGTGGTTAAATTAAATATTAAGAAGTTATTATTTATTTTAGTAGTTGATAATAAATATTTAATATTTGTAGTGTATCATTTATATTTGAAATATATGTTAAACTTAATCATTATTCATTAAACGGTGATCTAATTATCTAATGAGCCATGTACTTGAATTGTTTATAAATCTGAAAGTTATGAACAAACGACATGAGGAAAGTTTTGGAGTTGCAATTTAGTTTGTGAAGAAGTTGCAACTTCAAAACTTATCCCATATTGTTTGTTCTCCATTCCTATTTTGAACATTATATAAACAAGGGGCGTGGTCATCAAATTTCACATTAAGAAATTTGTGCACATGGGTTGAGCTAATTAAAAGGCTTAACTCAAAATAAAAATAAAAGTTATGCACAATTTTAAACTATCAACCTCCCCAACCTATTTATCTACCTAGCTAGATAAGTACATAAGATGACATACCCACCTAGGTCAACCTATGTACCTACCTACCTAAATACCTATTTATATGAGTAGGTATTTAACCTAGGAAGGTAGACCTACTTACCTACCTACATTTTTATCTAATTAGGTAGGTAGGTAGGTGCCTAGGTAAGTAAGTATGTAGCCTAGGTTTGTAAGCACCTATTTATGTACCTATTTAGGCACCTACCAACGTAATATTAATATTTTGTATTAAATTCATCTTAAGGTGCCACATGGCATATTTACATTGGGCGATGTATCATAATATAGAATCATCCAAACATTTGAATTGAACGTCCTAGATTATTTCAAAATAATTATTGTTATTATATTTTAAATAATTCAATATTAGAACACATGGCAACACATCATTTGCCCTTAATTGTGACCAAAATAGTTGCATTGTGGTCATATGTGACAACATGTATATAATGGAGTCAAAGGATGAACATATATTTGTTGATTTTTTCTTTTATTTAATACCTTTTGTCGTTTACAATTAATGTCTCATGCGACTTGCCTAAGGCGACTAATGAAATTTTAGTCACAAATGTTGCTTACGACTAAATTTTAATCACATAGACTAGTCGAAAATACCTATTTTTCTTCTAGTGTTTGTACCATTATATTTTGTGGCCATGCTTCAGTCTATGGTTACAGTTATTCAATCTCCATTTGTAATAGCACCAACCCATAATGTTGTTGGTATGAAGTCCAAACCACAAACTTTAAGGGTAACACAATTTGTCAATGTGCATAGAAAAATGCCCAAAGAGGTGAACAAAGTTTTTATTAAACAACCATCATATCCAGGAGGAGGAGGATTAAGATGACCAAAACCACCAAGACCTTTAGGACCTTCAAGCTATTTTGGATTGCCAATGATGAATCCAGGCAGACCACCATTACCACCAAACAAGCCTTATCGTTGGCCATTTAACTACCCTGAATATGTGAAGAATTCTAACCCAGATGTTCATGTTAGAGTTTTAAAGGCTGCCATTAAAGCAAATGGTGAAACAAAAGATGTAAAATTTGTTAATATGTTTAGTTTTACCCTCAAAAATACTATGTTTAATTGGTGTAATAATTACATGGGAGATTACCTAAAATGTATTTTTGTAGAATTACATTTAATTTTCTATAAACAGTTCAGAATAATTCAAAATGATGAGCAAATTTATCTACAGTTGAAAGACATGAAGTAGGAGACAAATGACAAAATGAGAGTTTATTATGAAAGATTATTGAAATTCGCTAATAGTTTTCAACACATGACAATAAATAATTTTCTAATTATTGTTTTAGATCTAGATTACAACCATATTTGTGTGTAGCAACAACATGCATGAAGAGAGAAACCATGTAGTAACATAAGGAGATAACTTTGGTTTGTGAAGAAGGAATTTCTAAAGTAAAAACTATAAATAATTTGTCAATACCACAAAATAATAAGACAATATTAGTTCAAAAACCTCAAATTGTTCTAGAAAAAAACATGAATGTATTATACAAACTATCATAGAACAAATCACAATGTTGAAACATGTAGAATCAAAAGAAAGGAAGAATCTATTCTTGGATTTTTTAAGGTTACCATTTAGCAGATCAAAGTATAGAGACTTGTGAGGTATTCTTGTCATATCTATGGCAACATTGGACACAATATTATAAATTGTCATGAGTACAATGACATGTAAAATATGTTTAAGAAGAAAGGAGTGGAGACTACAAAGAAACCATATGTCGTGGAGCCCAAGGTTGTTAATCCTTTAGTATAATGGATGTCAACATGGCTATTACCAAGAGAAAGGCTATTGAAGAGCAAATTTTCAAGGACAAAAAACCAATCAAGAAAAAAATTGTTGTTGCTTGGGAAGAGGAATAAAAACTATAATAATCTTTTGTCAAAAGAATACAAGAGATGCAAATAGAAGACCCACCAAAAAATATGAATCAAAAGGAGAAAACATAATGGAGTACAAGTTGGGCAGGATTACCCAAAGCAGAATGTCTATAGAACAAATTGTACCACAAAATTTGTTTGTTATTCTTCATAACAAAGTTATGTCTATGGAACAGATCTTCCAAGATATCAATAAACAAATGTTGAAAACTATTTATACCCCGAGGTTAGGTCAACTATTGAAGATAACACTAGATTTTAAAATATATATGTGGTAGAAACTAAAGCCAAAAAAACTAATATAACTACTACAATGATATTAAAGCCTAGTGTAGCCATAATGATTGAAACACACATTGAAATTCACACTGCAACTATAAAAGTAGATAACTAGATGGGCGTTATTGAAATACAAATTGGGCAGAACATTGTTGAGGATTTTTTGTTAGATGGAGGAAATGTCAATATCATAATAAAAAACCTTAGAACAAAATTAGGTTTACCCAAACCAAGACCAGCTCCATACCACCTTAGAATGGCAAATCAAAATATCATTAAACCTTTAAGAATCATCAATGTATGCTCATGGTTCATCCATGCACAAAAGTGTTCCAATTATGCACTAACCAACTTGCTATTTGATTTGTGCAAGTTCATATGAATAATTGACTTGTTTGTCATTTGTTTTAGTCCCCATCCCGAAGTTCTGGCACGCCCTTCTTACCCCCCAAAGTGTTGCGAACTAGGGAACGTACCCAAACTCCTTCCATTATTTTCACTTTTGAACTTGCATTTAAGTCTTTCAAGGAGTTTAGCGGTGCATCATAATGGATTTAAAACAAACCCAAAAATGACTCCAATGGGTTTGGACCAAAATGTTCAAATGGGCATAATTCTGATCGAAGCATTTCTAAGGTTTAATGAACTAAGGGGAAATTTTTGGGTGGGGTAACACTGGCACAGAAAGGGGATGTGGTGATGGGGACTACATTGATGGGGAAAATAATGTAGTAAATGAGGAACTCCTAGACCTGGACCAAGGCTAGAAATTGATTATGAAAAGGTAACATTAGACATGTTCCAGGAAGCTCAAACCCCACTCTATAAAGGATGCCTTACTAGTCACCTTATTGCCATCCTCTTGTTCGTGAATTTAGTAATTACATATGGGGTGACTAATGTTTTTGTTCATGAATTATTTACATTATCAAGGGTTGATTTGTTCCCAAAGGATAACAATCTTCCAAAATCATTGTACCATGCTAAAAGGGTGATGAAACGATTGGGGCTGAATTATAATAACTTTCATGCTTGTTGCAATGGATGTGTGTTGTTTAAAGGGGAATTGAACACTGCCACCACTTGCCCAAAGTGTAAGATTTCTTGGTTTGTTGAAAGGTCTAATCCATGTTTCACTCAAGGTATTTCGTCATTTCCCATTGATCCCAAGGCTTAAGTGGATGTACAGATGTTCATCTTTGGTGGATTTAATGACTTGGCACAATGCGAACAAGAACAATGATAGATTAGTTCGCTCTATGTTTGATTCAAAGCTTTAGAAACACATAGATAGTAGCTAGCCAAACTTTGTAACAAATCCCTGCAACACTAGATTGGGTTTAGCCCTTGATGGGGTCAACCCATATGTTGACCTATCAACAAATCATTCGACATGGCCAGTCCTTCTCCTCATCTACAAGTTACCACCCTAATTGACTATTAAACGCTTCTTTGTGATCCTTGCATTACTAATACAAGGGAAAAAGTTTGTGAAAAATGAAAACATAGATGTGTATTCGTAACCATTATTTAAGGAATTGGAAATGTTATGGGGTGGGGTAATGACAATTGATGTGACTAGACTAGAAGGGTCATGGTCATTGTGTTTTAAAGTCATTTGTATGTGGAGCATCCATGATTTCCCTGCATATGGATTATTTGCGAGGTGCCATGCGAAAGGGTATATGGCATGCCCTTTATGTGGTCCAAATGTGGATACACAACATTCTTCACACCTAAAAAAAAATGTCTATCAAGGACATGGACATTACCTTGGGATAGACCACCCATATTGGAGAGATCGTGTTTCCTTCAATGGAATAGTATAGCATAGAGTTGCACCCACAAGAGTATTAGCTGTTGACTTTATGAAAAGGGTAGAAAAACATGAAGAGTGGCTAAGTAGAAGGATTAGTACGCAAGCACATGATGACAAAGAAAATTCGATCCATACACATGGAATGAAAAGGAAGAACACCTTTTTCTACCTTCCATATTGGTAGGTATGGGGGTGGTTTGGGGTTGTTCTTATAACATTCCTTATTCGTAAAACATGGGTAGCAAACTCATGTACAAAATTTTGAACCAACCAACATTATGCACTGCCCTAGTTATTGCTGAAGTTTTTCCTATGGATAGCCCTCATTAAGAATTGAAGTTTCATGGTAAAAAGGACCACTAGTGCGCTAGGATTTTACCCTAGAATGCACTAGAATGTAACCTACCCATAAAAGTTGCAAAGTTCCTAGTTGTGATGTCTTCACAACTAGCTATATGAATATTGAATATAGATGTCAACTTAGGTCATTTTCAAGTGGTTGGAGGGTTGTGTATGTTTGGGTGGTTGTTACGATGTCATTGGACACTAGGGCAACAAGCCTTCGTGCTAATGTGGACCTCAATTTTGTTTAAAACAAGGTCAAACATTGCATTTCAACGTTAGGGTAAGTGACATGTGTGTGTGATGTTTATGTGGCAACATTTATTGGTCAGGCACACTTTGGATGTCTTGCATTGTGAAAAGAATATATGCAAAAACTTGTCAAAAGTTATATTTGGGGACAAAGACACATTGGTTGTTCGAAAGGACATGGACGAAATTGGCATTATGCCTCACCTTTGGTTACAACAAGTTGGCAATGAGTCATTCATTAAACCAACTGCACCATATGTCATGTCTGATGACAAAAAGAAGGTTTTCTTGTAGATTATCAAAAAATTGAAGACTCCAACAAATTATGCAGGAACTTTGCGAAGTAAAGTCCATAAGGATGGTAAGCTTCAAAGACTAAAATCCCATGACTACCACATCATGATGTAACAAGGATTACCACTTTGTCTTTGTAATTTGATGAAAGAAAATATTCAAATAGTTCTAATTAGCCTAAGTTGAGTGTTTAATAAGCTCTGCTTGAAGGTGATTCACCCTAGTACCATGCAAGTACTAAAGGTAAAAGTTGTAGAGACTATGTTAACTCTAGAAAAGGTGTTTCCTCTTGCTTGCTTTGATATCATGACACATTTGGTCATACATCTTGTAGAGGAGTTGGACATTTGTGGCCTAGTTCACATTAGGTGGATGTACCGAATGGAAAGGTACATGAAAGCCCTAAAAGGGTTTGTCCAAAACATCGCACATCCGGAAGGCAACATGGCAATGGGTTATTCTATTGAAGAGGCCTTAAGTTTTTGTACAAAGTAGATCCAAAAAGTGAAGTCCACTAGAAGGAAGGTTTGGGATGACAAAGAAGAGCCTACAATGCATGATGAGGTACTCGAAGGGAATGGGTGCCCTCACAAACAAAGTGTAGACCTTAGGGCTTGGGCCCACACATTTATTCTTCATAATGTAGGAACAACATAACCATGGTGATGGTGAACATGTTCTTACAACCCACACATTGAACTTATATCTTATTTTTAGTCCTATGGTTATGTGCAAGGATTATGTAATTTGTAGTCCCAATGTGTTGTTAAATCATATCCCCAATTCATAAAAGGTAGAAAATGTTGAATTCCACATGCATGGGTTGCCATGACTACCAAGTTTACTTATTACTTTATTCTATTGCAGGAAGTATTTAGAAGTTCAACAACAAAGGGCTAATGAAAGGGCTGAATTTGCTTGGATTGCACACAGGAGACGTAACACCATATTAGTTTATCCAGATTACATGGCAGAGTTGCCACCATTTGACTAATGGCTATCCATTGCCATTGTAGAAGCCATGGCAGTAGGTGAAGAGGTCTCAGAAGATGTGGTCTCCATTAATACTCCTCCTTCAAGCTTGGCCACAACATATCGCTCCATGTATGTTTTTGGAAATCATTTACAAGTGGCCAATGCATAATCACACTTGTCATATATAGATTCGAGGGTAGTAGTTACTTTTTTGCAAGATTGTTGATCCCATTCCAATAACAAAAACCTAATCATGGCATCACTTGAGTATGTTGGGTGGACTGAAGAGATTTTGAACTAGATTATGGGAGATTTCAAATGGTTATACTTTGTAATTAGGTGGTGGCGAACTATGAGGGTTCATCTGCAACAATGAGGCAAGATGAATATGGGTTCACTTTAGTTAATTTTGAATGTTTGATCTCGCTTTCTGCTCAATCATTTGCATTTCCAATGTAGGTTGAACAAGTTTTTTTGTAAATGATGTGAGGTCACGCAAAAATTGGAAGGTGGTGTTGCCTCGAGAACCAAAAATGTGAAGGTCATAATTTCATAAAGAAGCTAATGCAAAGATTGCATTGCTAGACTTGGGAGTGGCTTTTGAAGGCGGTGACTCAAATGAAGGGGTCAATGATGAAAAACTTTCTTTAGAAGAATATGAGGGTAACAATACTTCCATATGGCTTCCAAACTCATTTCAAGTTTTGTTCTAGCATGATGTTTGCAATATGGTAGGTTAACTTAGAAATTGGGTACAATATGATATATCTATTGTATCAAAATGTTAATGGTTTTGAGGTTGTAATTATAATCGTAGAACTAGGTTCAAAGTTTGAGATCCATGTGTAGGTGACAAATCTTGAACATATCAAGTTGTAACTATAATAGACAGAACAAACTTC
>Ga0209611_10010075_pt1 | contig 14027 bp, 11 predicted proteins | sample S1TSphgellanicum_3_FD_187693 | JGI IMG/M metagenome (GOLD analysis project Ga0209611, IMG submission 187693) | Host-associated microbial communities from peat moss isolated from Minnesota, USA - S1T2_Fc - Sphagnum magellanicum MG (SPAdes) (version 2) | ecosystem: Host-associated > Plants > Peat... | reverse complement strand
AAGCCGGCGCTGCATGTCGTACTTCAAAGCAGCCGGGACATATTTGGGGCCCCAGCCGGAGATGTCGATCGAGACGTTCTTCTTGTGCAGAGCGACCGCGATCAGCTCGTCGGTCCAGGGCCAGCCGGGGTGGGCGGCGATGATATTCAGGCGGGGGAAGTCGGCGGCGATATTGTCGATATTGGGGATGGGCCGCCCGTAACTCAGCTTGAAGCCGAGGCCGCCGGGCTCGCCAGCGCCGATCGCCGTCGTGCCGCAGTGAATGAGGACAGGCGCGCCAAGCGACTGCAACAGATCCCAGATCGGATAGAACTGGGTGTCCGCGGGCGAGAAGCCCTGGACCGGCGGCTGGTACTTTACGCCAAGCAGGCCAAGATCCTTGATGGCGTGCTCGATCTCCTCCAGCCCCTTGCGTCCACGCCAGGGATCCACCATCGCCCATCCGGGCAGGAAGACATCCGGATAGTCCTTGCTCAGCTGGGCCAGGGTATCGTTGGCGTAGACGCCGCCGGCCGCGCCGTGTTCAGCGTCCCAGGCGATCGCCAGCGCGAGCGTGTCGTCACGGCGATAGTCCTCGGCGATCTGACTGTCGGGACGGGCATCGAACTTGCCCGCGAACATGCGCTGGGCCGCCGGCATGAACGGTAGGCTGGCCTCGACATAGGCCGGGTTCATCGGATGGACGTGAACGTCGATGGCGCGCAAGATCTATGACTCCGGCTTCAAGCGGCGACGGTCGCGGCGACGGGCGCGACCAGACCGGGCAAGGCCCTGGCCCAGCGGGCCTCAAGCCCCTGCCCCGCCAAACCCTGCACGATCAGGACGATCCGCGTCCGACGGTCGGAGTCGGGCCAGCGATCCAGGGTGACGGGGGGGTGCATTACATGATGCACGCCTTGCACCACGACAGGCGCCTTCGCCTCCGCCACAGCGATCAAGCCCTTCAGCCGCAACAGTTGATCCCCGAGCTCGATCCGCACATCGCGAAGCCAGGCCTCCACTGCGCGCCAGGCCAGCGGCTGGTCAGCGATCAGGGTCAGGGCGTTTACGGATCGGGTATGGACAGGGCCGGTTTCGATCGCCTCCGCGGTCCAGCCGAGCCCTCGGGGCGGGGAAGCCGCCTCGGGATCGAGAAAGCCTGGAGGGGCGAGCGCGGCCACATCGACGCCGCCGCGCCGCGCCTCAATCAGAGTCGCGGCGGGGTTCAGGGTGCGCAGCTGGACCTTCAGCGCCGCAACGGCGTCAGCCTCAACCAGATCGGTCTTGGTCAAGACCAAGGTATCGGCGAGGGACACTTGTTTGCGGTTTTCCTCGTGGCGCTCAAGCTGAGACAGACCGAACAGGGCGTCGACCGTCGTGGCGACGCCCTCCAGCCTCAGATGCCGCGACATCACTGGATTGCGCAGAATGGCCTGAGCGATCGGCGCGGGATCGGCGAGACCCGAGGGCTCAACGATCAGCCGGCGAAAGCGCGGCAGATCCCCCGCCCCCCTGCGGCTGAAGATGCGCATCACCGCCGCCTCCATGTCGCCGGCGACATTGCAGCAGAGACAGCCGTTGGCCAGCACAACCGTCCGATCCTGTCCGTCGTCGATCAGATGATGATCGAGCGGGACGGCGCCGAACTCATTGATCGCGACGGCGGTGTCGGCCAGCCGCGGGTCCTTGATCAGGGCGTTGACCAGGGTGGTCTTGCCGCTGCCCAGGAAACCGGTGAGCAAGAGCACCGGCAGCTTGACGCTGTTTTGCTGGCGGGTCACGAACATCGCGCGCGCTTTCAGCCTAGGGCGCAATCACGGGCGGGGCGACCGCCCGATCCAGCCGGCGCGCCGCCAGGTAGAAGACCACGGAAATCACCATCGCCAGACAGGCGAAAGCGCCGAGGCCCACGCGGAAATCATGGGTCATTTCCTTGAGCAGCCCGATCGCCCAGGGCGCGACCAGGCCGCCCGTCACGCCGATGGCGCTGATCGCCGCGATACCGCCCGCCGCCGCGCCGCCTGTCAAAAAGCCGCCGGGGATAGCCCAGAACGGGGCCGAAAAGGCCAGAGTGCAGGCGAACGCCACGGCGATCGCGGCGATCCGGAGCGCTGGGTCATGCAGAACCATAGCCAGCAGGAGGGCCGCGCCGCCGAGAAGGTTGGCCAGCGCCGCATGCCCCGTCCGCTCGCCTTTCGCATCGGACCGGCGCCCCCACCAGATCAAGGCCGCCAGGGCGAGGACGCTTGGGATCGCCACCACAAACCCTGTCTGAACGGGCCCAAGACCAAAACCCTTGACGATCTGAGGCAGGAAGAAGACGACGCCGTTCATCAGGCAGACATTGCTGAAGAAGACGGCGCCGAGGAGCAAAACCAAGGGATTGCTAAGGGCGGCGAGCGTCCCCTTCGCCGTTCGAGGTTCAATCTGGCGCTGTTCCGCCGCCAGCGTATCGACCAGCCAATCGCGCTCCGCCGGCTTGAGCCAGGGCGCAGTTTCAGGGCCGTTGTGGATCATCCAAAGCACCGCAGGCGCCAAAAGGATCGCCGGCGCGCCCTCCACGATGAACAACCACTGCCAACCTTTAAGACCGAGCAGTCCGTTTAGCGTCAGCAGCCACCCCGAGACAGGGTTGCCGATAATGCCGCTGATCGGGATGGAGGCGAGAAACAGGCCGTTCATCCGGCCGCGATGCGCCTTGGGAAACCACAGGGTGATAAAATAGAGCACGCCCGGATAGAAGCCCGCCTCGGCCGCACCGAGCAGGAGCCGAGCGGCGTCCAAGCTCAAGCTCCCGCGGACGAACGCCATGGCGACGGCGCAGACGCCCCAGGTGAACATGATGCGCGCAATCCACCGGCTGGCGCCGAACCGATGAAGAAGCATGTTGGAGGGGATTTCGCACAGGCTGTAGGTGACGAAGAAGATGCCGGCCCCAAAGCCGTAAGCGCCCGCCGTGAGGCCAAGGTCCTTGTTCATCTGCAAGGCCGCGAAGCTCAGGTTCACGCGGTTCAAAGAGGCGACCACGTAGCAGACCATCAGAAACGGGATCAGCCGGAAAAAGGCCTTTCTCAAGGTGACGCGCTCAAGCGTGGACGGCGCCGGCGACGCCGCCAAACCTGCAACCGGCGTAGACCCCGGGACAGCCGTCTCCATCAGCTGCGTCGTCATGCTTCCTCCTCACCGACGCCTAGAGGCGCTCTTGATCACGCGGAGCATTACAGCGACGCCCTCGCGAAACTAATTTCACTACAGCGAACAGACACGATCCTTTTTTCACGTCAAGGCAAAATCCCGTGTCCGCCTTTCACCGTCGCGTCTAATGTCGGTCCCGAGCTAAGTCGGCCCGCCTTGACAAGGCGCCCCCGCCTAAGGCAACACCGTCGAAATGGCGAAAAAAACTTCGCCGTGCCGAAAAAAAGCTTTTGCGTCAAAATCTAGACCCATCGGGCTAAGCTTGAGGCGCAAATCGAGGATACGATGGACGCCGCTCAACATACAGCCGTCTCGGCCTCTTTCGTATGGCCGCCGGCGCCGCCATCGACCGGACCGCTTCGCGACGTCAAGGTGCTTGATCTGACGACCGTGGTCATGGGGCCGTCGGCAACCCAGATGCTGGCGGACCTCGGCGCCGATGTGATCAAGGTCGAGGCCCAAGCCGGCGACAGCATGCGCTGGATCGGCCCCTGGCGCCATAAGGGCATGGGGCCGCTCTTCCTTCAGGCCAATCGCAACAAGCGCAGCGTCGTGCTCGATCTGAAGTCGGAAATCGGCAAGGCCCGCGCCGTCGCCTTGGCGCGCGAGGCCGATGTGCTGGTCTCCAACGTGCGACCCCAGGGTCTGGCGCGGCTGGGGCTGGATTATGAGGCGCTCGCCAAGGTCAATCCCTCCCTGATCTACTGTTCCGCCGTGGGTTACGGCGCCGGCGGCCCCGACTCCGGCAAGGCGGTCTATGACGACCTGATGCAGGCGGCCTCCGGCGTGGCCGGACTGTTCCGGGCGATCGACGGGGCGCCCCGCTATGCGCCGATCAATATCTGCGACCGCACCGTGGGCCTTTATGTCGCCAATGCCGTGACGGCGGCGCTGTATCATCGCGCGCGAACGAACGAAGGGCAGCTGATCGAGGTCCCGATGTTCGAGACGATGGCCCAGTTCGTACTGGCCGATCATATGGGCGGCGGCGCCTTTGTGCCCCCTGCGGGCGATATGAAATATCTCCGGCTCATGTCGCGCACACGGGGGCCCTATCCGACCAAGGACGGCGACCTGGCGCTGGTGGTCTATACCGACAAGCATTGGCGCGCTTTCACGGCGTTCCTGGGCTGTCCCGATCTGATCGACACCGATCCCCGCTTCGCAAGCCAGCAAAGCCGCACCGAACATGCCGAAGATGTCGGACGGTTCCTGGCGCAGAGCTTATCGACCCATACCAACCGGGAGTGGCTGGAGATTCTGCACGGATTGGATATCCCAGCCTGTCCCGTGAACGCCATCGAAGACCTGTTCGACGATCCGCATCTGACCGCCGTGGACTTCTTTGAGGACCTCGAACACCCCACAGAGGGGACGCTCAAGGTCGCCCGGTTTCCAGTGCGGTTCAGCCGCACGCCCGCCGACATCCGCCGCCTCGCCCCCAACCTCGGGGAGCATAATGAGGAGGTGTTTCCGTCGGGGGATGAGCGCGGATAAAACGGAAGGCTGGTTTTACATTGAGTGTGGGCGTCGGCGGTCTTTTCCTCACCATCGCAGATGGGGAAGGGGGACCGCGGAATGCGGTGGCGGGGCGGGGCGGATGCGCGGAAAACGCCGCACCGCCGTCGTTCCGCCCGGCTCCGGCGTACTTCCCCATCTGAAGACGGGGGCGAAGATAGGCGGGACGGCCAGCACAGGGCCTAATTTGAGGAATTACAAGACCATGTCCGCAACGCCTCCCGACGCCGAACGCCCCGCCACCCGCCTCGAGCGGAAGGGCCACGCGCTGTGGGTCTGGATCGATCGGGAAGCGCGGCGCAACGCCATCAACCCAGAGGTGCTCGCCGGGATCGAAATGGCGGTCGCGCGCGCCGCGGCGGACGCCACGATCCGCGCCATCGTGCTGACCGGCGTCGGCGACAAGGCCTTTTGCGCCGGCGCCGACCTCAGCAAGGGAACAGGAACCTTCCAGGCCGCGCCCGACGAGCCCACGACCGACTTCGGCCGGCTCGCGCGCAAGGTGCGCACCTGCGGCGTCCCCCTGATCGCCCGGGTGAACGGCGCCTGCGTCGCCGGCGGCATGGGGCTGATCGGCCTTTGCGACCTGGCTGTCGCCGCCGACCACGCCCGGTTCGGCCTGCCCGAGGTGAAGGTCGGGGTCTTCCCGATGCAGGTGCTGGTCTATCTGCGCTCTATTCTCAGCGCGCGGCGCATCAACGAACTGTGCCTGACCGGAGAGCTGATCGGGGCCGCGCGGGCGGAGGAGATCGGGCTGATCAATGAGGTGGCGCCGGCCGGCGAACTGGATGCGCGCATAGACGCGTTGGTCGCCAAAATCGCCGCGGCATCGCCCATGGCGTTGAAGCGCGGCAAGGCGGTCATCGCCGCCATGGAGATGATGGCGTTCGAAGAGGCCTTAAGTTTCGCCGAGGCCCAGATCGCGCTGGCGTCGCGGAGCACAGACGCCGCCGAGGGCCTGACCGCCTTCAACGAAAAGCGCAAGCCGAGCTGGGCCGGCCCAGCGATTGAGGGAGACTAAAAACATGGCCGACCGCCTCTTGCGCATCGGCGGCGCGTCCGGCGCCTGGGGCGACAGTCCCCGCGCCGTGCCCCAGCTGCTGACCGCGCCCGTCGATTACTTGATGATGGACTATCTGGCCGAGGTCAGCATGTCGCTCTTGGCCCGGGCCAAGATGAAGGACCCCCTGAGCGGTTTCCCGCCCGACTTCATCGGCTATCTGAAGCCCCATTTGGGCGAAATCGCGCGGCGGGGGATCAAGGTGGCGTCCAACGCCGGCGGGGTGAACCCGAAGGCCTGCCAGGCGGCTATGCAGGCGGCCTGCGACGAAGCCGGCGTCAGTCTGAAGATCGCTGCGGTCGAGGGCGACGATGTGCTGCCTTACATTGACGCGCTGCGGGAACAGGGCGCGCGAGAGGCGGTTTCGGGGGCGGAGCTGCCGCCGCGCCTTTTGACCGCCAACGCCTATCTCGGCGCCTTGCCGATCAAGGCGGCGCTGGACCAGGGCGCCGACATCGTCATCACCGGCCGCTGCGCCGACAGCGCTCTGGCGCTCGGAATCCTGATGCACGAGTTCGGCTGGGCCGCGGACGACTACGACCGGTTGGCCGCCGGCAGCCTAGTCGGCCACCTGCTGGAATGCGGCGCCCAAGGGGTCGGCGGTCTGCATACGGACTGGGAAAAGGTGCCGGACTGGGCCAACATCGGCTATCCGATCGCCGAGTGCGAGCCGGACGGCGGCTTCGTGCTCACCAAACCCGATAACACCGGCGGCCTGGTCATCCCAGGCGCCGTGGCCGAGCAGGCCCTGTACGAGATCGGCGACCCTTCGGCCTATATCCTGCCGGACCTGATCGCAGATTTTTCCCACGTCCATCTGGAGCAGGTCGGTCCCAACCGCGTGCGGGTCGCCGGCGCCAAGGGCCGCCCGCCGACACTTCAGTACAAGGTCTCCGCCACCTATCAGGACGGCTACAAGGCCGTGGCGACCGTCTCGATCGTCGGGCCGAACGCCGCGGCCAAGGCGAAGCGAACCGGCGAGGAATTGATCGCCCGCGCACGGCTGGAGTTCGCCGCCCGCGGCCTGCCGGACTTCACCGCGACCCATATTGAATGCCTGGGCGCCGAAGCCTCCTATGGCGAAGGCTCCCGCGCCAAGGACTCCCGCGAGGTGTTGCTGCGCCTGGTCGTGGCGCACCGGGACGTCAAATGCCTGGAGCTGTTTGGGCGCGAGCTGGGCTCGATCGGCATCGGGTTCGCGCCGGGCATCACCGGTATCTATAACGGCCGCCCCAAGCCGACGCCCCAGATCCGGCTGTTCACCCTCTTTATCGACAAAACGCTTCTGGCCCCGCCGACCGTTTCGATGGGAGACGCGCAGGTCGAAGTCGCGATCCCGCCCGGCGTGGCCCAGGCGCCGACAGCCGCGCCCCCTGCGGAGGTCCCCGAGCCGGCGATGGACGCGGGCGAGACGGTCGAGGTCCCCCTGATTCGGCTCGCGTTGGCCCGCTCCGGCGACAAGGGCGATTCGGCCAATATCGCCGTCATCGCGCGCGATCCGGCCTACCTGCCCGTCATCCGCCGCGAGGTGACGCCGGCGCGCATGGCGGAGCACTTCCGCCACCTCGTCTCAGGCGACGTGCAGCGATTCGATGCGCCGGGCTTGAACGCCTTCAACTTCCTGCTGCAAGGCGCCCTGGGCGGCGGCGGCATGGCTTCGCTGCGAATCGATCCTCAGGGCAAGGCCTATGGCCAGATGGCGCTTGAAATGATCCTAACCGTCCCAGCCGCGCTGTTGGCGAGCGGGACTGACGGCTAAAGTCTCTGCAACCCGCGATATAGCGCCCTCCTTTCGTTTCGTCCGGACAAGCCGGGGCGCCCGACGCCGTTGCGTAACCGTAGGCGTGAGGCGCATGACGTTTAACTACGGCCTTGTATTCAGCCTTATCGGTGGTCTTCACCTAGATAACGATTCCGAAGTGGGGGGTGAGCGCGCGCCTTCACTATGTTTACAATCTTCGGACTGACAACTTCGCGGATCCGCTCCCCATCGCAGGTTTAGTCTATCGCAACGCCCAGGCGGGGAGCGCCGGATTCGTTAACTTCGCCGCGTCCTACGCCTTCAATGATCGGGTCGCCGTCGGGGTTAACGGGTTTTATTTACAGCCGTTCAGCGACGATAAACTGAGCGGCGGCGATATCGCCGGGTCGCGTGAGCGTTTTCTCTATATCGGTCCCGGCGCGCACCCACTCCTGAACGCCTCTAACATATTGAATATCAACTTTAATTTACCCGCTTTCTCCGACGACACGACAAGCGGAGCGCAAATAAATCTACAGCTCATTCACAAGTTTGGACCACCTGGTTAAGCTTGGGCATACCATCGACCTCCAAGCTTTGAAGCATATTTCGACGTCAAGTTGTCATATCACAGTTAATTTTCTCTCGCCAGGCGAGGGGGTTTGACCCCCTCAGCGCTTCACCCTAAACCATCGAATGTCTTAAGTGCGGATCGACGTGGGGGGCGGGTGCTAGGCTCCTTACTCACGAAAGTTCGGATTCAAGAGTTGCATAAACCCTTCCATTCCGGCCGTGAGGCTGAACACCAGGAAAGACACGACATGAAGCTGAAGTCACTTCTCATCGCCGCCACCATGGTTGGCGGTCTGGCTCTCGGCGCCTCTGCGGCGAGCGCTCAAGTTTATCAGTATACCATCACCGGTGCGGACGCGACCTACGCGGGTTCGTTCGACGCCAATGAGAGCACCTCGCTGGCTGGCTCGACGTCTTCGAACGTCTTCTACAGCGCCTTCGGCGGCACGGGCGCTTACGCCGGCGTGACCGAAGTGTCGTTCTCGCCGATCACGCAGACCATCGGCTTGTTCGACGACAGCACGCCCCTGCCGTACCTCATCAACTACGGCACCAACCCGGCCTCGATCGTCGGCAGCGTCGACACCATCGCGGTCAGCGCCGCGCCGGAGCCCGGCGTGTGGTTGCTGATGATCGCCGGCGTGGCGATGATCGGTTCGGCTCTGCGCTTCTCGCGCAAGCAAGGCGCCCTCGCGGTCGCCTAAGCTCAAGCCTTTTCGGTAAAAGCTTGAAGATCCCGGCCGGGCCCGCCCGCGCCGGGATTTTTGTTTTTCGAGGTCGAGTCGGTCGAGATCCTGCAGGTATCACGCTGACCCATCCTGCTTAATTTTCGCTATTTGGGCGAGAGCGATTGACCCCCTTGGCGCCTCCCCGTAAACAATGAATGTCTCAGTAACTGATCGTCGTGGGGGGCAGGCGCCAAGCTCCTAACTCACGAGTGTTCGGATTCAAGAGTTGTATAAACCCTTCCATTCCGGCCGTGAGGCTGAACTCGCCGCAAGGCTGAAATCTAGGAAAGACGCCAAATGAAGCTGAAGTCCCTTCTCATCGCCGCCACCATGGTTGGCGGCCTCGCTCTCGGCGCCTCTGCGGCGAGCGCTCAAGTTTACCAGTACACCATCACCGGTGCGGACACGTCCTTGGACGGCACGTTCTACGCTGATGAAAACTCCGCCCTGCCCTTCTCGACCATCAATTCGGCGGGCACCGGCTACGCCAACGCCTTCTACACCGCCTTCGGCGGCACGGGCGCCTACACTGGCGTGAACATGGTGTCGTTCTCGCCGCTGTCGAACACGCTCGGCCTGTTCGACGACAGCACGCCCCTGCCCTATGTCATCAACTTCGGCACCAACCCGGCCACCATCGTCGGCAGCGTCGACACCATCGCGGTCAGCGCCGCGCCGGAGCCCGGCGTGTGGTTGCTGATGATCGCCGGCGTGGCGATGATCGGCTCGGCTCTACGCTTCTCGCGCAAGCAAGGCGCCCTCGCGGTCGCCTAAGCTTAAGCCTTTTCGGTAAAAGCTTTAAGATCCCGGCCGGGTCCGCCCGCGCCGGGATTTTTATTGTTCTGTAGCCCGGCCCGCCGCGCCTCGGGCGGCCCGACCTTGAAGCCTCGGGGCCCTGCAGAAGCCAGGGGGCCTACATCTGCAGCCGTTTGCAGGTCTCCAGCAGACTGGCGGCGGCGGCGTCCAACTTGCGGTCCATTCGCGATGTCGGCCCGGCGATGGTGACGATATAGACGGCGGTCATCCAGTTGAAGCGGGCCGACAACGTCGTGACCCCCTCCTGGCTCTCATCTCGGTTCAGGAACCAGCCCTGGGCGGCGCCCTCCGCCACGAGCTTGCGAAGCTCGGTCTTAGAGGTGACGGTATGGGCGGTGATGGGGTGTAACGTCAGGGCTTTCAGCGCGGCGCTGAGGGCCTCGCCGTCCAGCGACCCCAGCAAGGCGCGACCGGCGGAGGTGGCGTACAGGCTGCGCACCTGTTCGCCGATCCGCACCAGAAAGCGCAGAGGCTGAGACGACTCAAAGGTCAGGAGATAGGTCGCCTGCAGGCCGTTAACCTTGGCCAGGAGCACCGACTCATCCAGTTCATCCCTTAACTTCCGAAGCAACCCGTCTGCTCGAAGCACGACCGGGTCATGCTCGGAGATGACTTGCGCGATATCGAACAAGCGGCGCGTGGGATAATAACCGCCACGCGGCGCCAACTCATAGACATAGCCGCGCTCTTGCAGCGCCTGAATCACGTCGTGGCAGCTGGAGGCTGGAATTTCTAGCAGCCTGGCGATTTCCGACAGAGACAAAGGTCGTTTCTGTTCTGCGAACAACTCCAGGAAATCTAGTGTGCGTCCGACAATTTTGGACATGTTCTATCCCAAGATTTTTGCCAACATAGGAGATTTCGGCGTGAGCGGCAAACATATGTGATGGGCCTGAAGCGCGCTTTACTGCCAGATGCGCAGCAGGTCGCGGCGGCAAGCCAGAATGATCGGGGGCGCAGAACTCTCACCTGAACCGACGCCGCCAATTTCAAAAACTATCTTCGGGGCGGCGTCGCCGCGAATCGCTATGCCGGCGCGACATTTTCGCCTTGGCGGGGATTGCGACGCTGTAGCGAAAAATGTATCGTCTCTTCAAGTGTCCTGCGAGGCACGTGTCAAAAACACGCCCAGTGCGAATAGGGGATGGAAACGATGGCGTCTACGAACACCACAATTGCGTCTTGTCTGATGATGAGCACGGCCATGGCGGCCTTGCTCCTGGCCTCATCGGCGGCGGCTCAGACTCAGGCGCCGGCGGCGCCCAAGGCCAGCGCGGGATCCGACGTCCTCACCGAAGTGGTCGTCACCGCTCAGAAGCGCTCAGAAAATATTCAGAAGGTGCCGATCGCCATCACCGCCTTCACCGCGTCGATGCTGAAGGACAAACAGATCACCGACGTCAGCGGCCTCTCGCGGCTGACGCCTAACGTCAACCTGGACACATCTTCAGCCTTCGGCGGCTCCAACGAGGTGCTCTCGGCGTCGATTCGCGGCATCGGCCAAGACGACTTCGCCATCAACCTCGATCCCGGCGTGGGCGTCTATGTCGACGGCATCTATTACGCCCGCACCACCGGCGCAAATGTCAACATGCTCGACGTGGACCGTCTTGAGATCCTGAAAGGCCCCCAGGGCACCCTGTTCGGGCGCAACACTATCGGCGGCGCCATCAGCGTCGTCACGCGTACGCCCGGCGATGAATACACCGCCAATGCGGAAGTGACCGGCGGCAGTTTCAACCGGCGTGACTTCCAGGCGACGGCGGATATCCCGATCGTCGCCGATACGGTGCTGAGCACCCTGACCTTCTCGTCCCTGAACCGCGACGGCTACCAGAAGCGCATTCCCTATCCCTCGACAGGCTATGTCTCCGACGCGCCCGGCAGCTTCGGCGGCGCCGGCAATGACACCTACGACACGCAAGGCGGTCAGGGGCAGGACACCCTGCGCGCCAAGGTGCTTTGGAAGGCCGCCCCCAACCTGAAGATCACGACCACCGCCGACTGGACCCATGTGGACGAGTCCTCCACCGCAGAAAGCCTGTTGCAGGCCTATACGGGGGCCGGCGCCCTGTCCGGCATCTACAATGGATGCGTGGCCGGCGCGCCAGGGTTCCTGGGACCGGGCACCTCGGCGGTGTGCGGCACGCGCGGGCCTGGGCTCACCGCGGCCGGCACGACGACCACCAACCCCGCCCTGTTTGGCTCGAACCGGCTGTTCTGGGGACCGCAATACGTCACCAAGGATATCGATACGACCTACGCCACCGGTCCTGACTTCGACCATATGGACAATTATGGGCTCTCCTTGACGGCTGATTGGACGATATCGTCCACGATGGAGGTCAAGTCGATCACCGGCTATCGCCGTCTGAACTGGGACGTTGCGCTCGATACCGATGGCTCTCCGATCGACATCAATCAGGATGCGCAAAAGCAGAACCAGCATCAGTTTTCTGAAGAGCTCCAGCTGAACGGCTCCCTTTTTGAGGGAAAGCTGAACTACACCAGCGGTCTTTATTACTTTAACGAAGGCGGCGATGAGCATGACTTCGTGACGCTGTCGGGCGGCATCCTGCAAGTCAACGGCGTCGATACGATCGATACCTCGTCCTACGCGGCCTATGTCCACACCGACTATGCGGTGACGAGCAAGCTGAAGATCATCGCCGGCGCACGCTATTCCGTCGATCACAAGACGTTGCAGGAAGACCAATTCGACGGCAACGCCTTCTTCCCCAAGCTGTACGGCTGCTATCCGCTGACGGCCGCCAACGAGGCGTCCGCCGCATGCACCGCGGCGCCCACGGGCCTGCCGGGCGGCGGCTTCCCGGTGCCGAGCGATCCGGCGCTGTTCACGCCAGACGTCAAGAACTCGCGCGACTTCTACGTGTTCACGCCGACCCTGGGCCTTCAGTACCAGTTCACCTCGACCATTATGGGCTACGCCACCTATTCCAAAGGCTACAAGGATGGCGGCTGGACGACCCGTCTCACCAATTACGAGCAGGTGCTGCCCTCGTTCGGTCCGGAAAAGTCCCAGACTTACGAAGCGGGCGTGAAGACGGAATGGGTGCACCATACGGTGCAGGTGAACCTGACCGGCTTCTACACCGACTACAACGGCATCCAACTGGACTTCCAGGAAGGCCTGTCGCCCACGATCCAGAACGCCGGCGACGCCCTGATACGGGGCGCCGAAGCCGAAGGCCGGTGGATCATCGGCCATGGCTTTTCGATCGCGTCGACGGTCGGCTACACCGACGCGGAATATACCTATCTGGAACCAGGTTTGAACGGCGCAAACACCTGCGTCCAGCCCGACTCGCCTTGCATCACGCTCGGCAGCAAGCTGCCCAAGACGCCAAAGTGGAAGGCCAGCATCAGCCCCGTCTACGACTACGCCCTGCCCAATGATGCGAAGCTGAGGTTCGGGCTCGACTACACCCACACCTCGTCGATGTTCAACGACGCCTTCAACACCTCGCTGCTGCGGCGCCCGGACACCGACAACCTGAACGCCGCGATCACCTATATGGCGGCGGACGACAAGTATGAGGTTGTCGTGGGCGGCACGAACATCACCGATCAGCGCTTCCTGGTGACCGGCAACGAAGACGCCGCCAGCGGCCTGATCTACGGCACCTATAACCCGCCGGCGGAGTGGTATGTCACCGTGCGCGGGAAGTTCTAGCAGCCTGATGCGATTAGATGGAACGATCTAATCGTTCAGTCATGGCCTATCTTCAAAAGCTTAGAGCGCGTTTGGTCCGAAAACCGGTTCCCCCTTTTAAGGACACGCGCTCTAGGCGTCGCGAGGTCGATAATTGATCAAGACCCGGTGCGCCCCGGCATCTTCGCCAGGTTGGGCTTGGGAATGGGGCTGATGAAGTGGCCGCTGGCCTTGGCCTTGTCTCGCCCCAGCTCAGCCCAGGCGAGGGCGAAGGCTATCGGAGTCCGAGCCAGCGGCGGCGCATAGACAATTTGGATCGGACGGGCGACCGCCAGATGCACAATGACCATCCAGGCGCTATGCACCTCCTCTGACAGGTCCTTAGGCGTCGTGCGCGTCTTCAGGTGGTCTGAAAGACCCACAAGCTCTGGATGCGGCGTATGGACTTGGACCGGCGTCGCCGCCTTGGGCAGGGTCTTCAACGCCGCAGCAAGCCCAGCGAACGCCATCTGCTCCAGCGTCGTGTTACGGTCGCCGCCGGCGGCGCCTGTGAGCTCCGGCGCCCCTTCTCTGACATAGGCCCAGCCGCCGCAGCGAAAGGCGGCGTGATGCGCCGCGGCGACCCAAATATTCACTGTCATCCCAAAGCTTGCTCCGTCGTAAGACGATCCCGAACGTCGGGGCGGCAAACTAAGCGAACCTTGCGACAAACGTCTAAAGTATTCGCTCGAGGGGGCGATATCG
>Ga0209611_10010074_pt1 | contig 14028 bp, 9 predicted proteins | sample S1TSphgellanicum_3_FD_187693 | JGI IMG/M metagenome (GOLD analysis project Ga0209611, IMG submission 187693) | Host-associated microbial communities from peat moss isolated from Minnesota, USA - S1T2_Fc - Sphagnum magellanicum MG (SPAdes) (version 2) | ecosystem: Host-associated > Plants > Peat... | reverse complement strand
AAGACAAGAAAGCAATTGGGTGCAAATGGGTGTACAAAGTCAAACACAATGCAGATGGATCTGTGAGCAGATACAAAGCAAGATTGGTTGCCAAAGGTTATGCCCAAACGTATGGCATAGACTATGAAGAGACCTATAGTCCAGTTGCCAAAATGACAACTGTAAGAACAATCATTGCTATGGCAGCAACAAAAGGATGGTCTTTACATCAAATGGATGTAAAGAATGCCTTTCTTCATGGAGATTTATAGGAAGAAGTGTACATGAAACAACCACCAAGTTATGTGAACCAAACACATCCTAACTTGGTTTGTAGGTTGAAGAAAGCTCTGTATGGCTTGAAGTAAGCTCCTAAAGCTTGGTCAGACAAGATAGGTCAGTATCTTGTCACAAGTGGATTTCAAACATCCAATGCAGATTTTTCATTATATGTGAAAAAGACAGATCACAGGATTGTAGTCATAGTCATCTATGTTGATGACTTGATTATCACAGGAGATAGTGATGCAGACATCTCTGATTTGAAGAAGCTTTTGAAGCAAAAGTTTGAAATGAAGGATTTGGGAGAGTTGCGTTATTTCCTCGGCATTAAGGTAATCCAGTTTCCTAAAGGGATATGGTTACTACAAAGGCAATATGCCTTGAACAAATTGTCCGAATATGGGATGACGGGTTATAAACCCATTTCAATTCCATTGGAGCAAAATGTGAAGTTAAGTGCAGATGAAGGAGACCTCATGGAGGATACCACTATGTACAGACACATAGTGGGGAGTTTGATTTACATGACCATCACAAGGCCAGATTTGAGTTATGTAGTTGGAGTGGTGAGTCAATTCATGCAAACACCACGAAAGCCACATTTGGATGCAGTGAGGCGCATACTAAGGTACATAAAACATACCTTGCAGTGTGGAATTTTTTATGAAGCCAAAAGCCAGTTACAAGTACATGGATACACGGATGCTGATTGGGCTGGCAATGTTTCAGATAAAAGATCAACCAGTGGTTTCATGTTTTCTTTTGGAAGTGGTGCTGTTAGTTGGAGCAGTAAGAAACAACCAATAGTTGCATTATCAAGCACAGAAGCAGAATACAGAGGTGCAACAATTGCTGCATGTGAAGTAGTTTGGTTACAAAAACTATTCTCAGATTTGGGACAGTCAGTGGATGCTCCTGTTGTCATCTATTGTGATAACATTAGTAGCATACTACTTGTTAACAACCCGGTCTATCATGCTAGGACAAAGCACATTGAGGTGCACTACCACTTTATTAGAGAAAAATTTCTAGCAAAAGAAATTGACCTCATTCATGTCAGTACTGAAGATCAAGTTGCTGACATTTTCACAAAGGCTTTAGGTACAGACAAGCTAAGGAAGTTTCGAAAAATGCTTGGTGTATTAGAAGTGGATTTGAGCTTGAGGGGGAGTGTTGAGAATTCAAGCTCAACTAGTTAGGTTTCATTAGTTACTAGAGTAGGAAAGTAACTAGGTTACTTTTACAAGGTTGAATTACTTTCGTTACTTATTTTAGTTTGGTTATTTGTGGGTTGGTCTTGTAGTTAAATACCTTGGTGTTGATGGTTTGCTTCTCTTTTCTTCATTACACAAGTTTTTCTATTTCATGTGATAAGAACCTTGGAGAGTTCTTGATGATGTGCTTTGTGTTGTGAGCATTATGTTGTAGTTTCCTTTCAATAAAGATTTATGTTTGCACTTGAGTAGATTTCCTATTTGTTAACAACAGTTAATAAGGTAGAGCATTAATTTGTTGTTATCAATATATTTATAATATTTGTTACCAAGGTCTTTGGAATGCATTTCAAAATTTTCCAAAATTATAAACCGAACTATGCCTTGTGAAGATTTGCATGTCTGATCAAATTTGTGTGTACAAAATTTAATTTATTAGAAATAGATTTAGACACTTGCATATATAACTATCTATTAAACATGTGTACATTACATGGATGTAGTTGAGCTATACCTTTTGCACACTAATCAAGATAGGAAATATTATTTATTTATGTTATGTAGGTCCTATTTGTACATACATAGATATAAAATATACATGAGCTCAATAACTTGTGCATACTTATTAACGTGTGAAATGTCATGTATGTATGTTGTGTAGGTCTTGTTTGTACATGTTGAAATACTTTAGATACACATATATGTATTTTAGTTATAGCCTTTGCATACTTCTCAACATATCAAATGTAATGTGAATATGTTGTGTAGATTATGTATATATAATGTACATACAGACATTAGATACACATGTATTTATATGAGCTATAAGTTTTGCGTAGTTGTCAGCTCATGTTGTATATGTTTGTGTAAGGTTTATGTGTACATATATATAGACATTGTACATACACATGTATTTGAATTATACATATGGACTATATTATGTCATACACATACATGTATATATAAATAATCTACATGAATATTAATTATGTGTATATATCTATTGTATATGTTTTGTCTATACAAATTTTTTTAATGTATACTTAATATGTACATTTGTCTTGTTTTTGAAATCAATCCATATTCAAGTACATATATGTCCCAAAATTTATTCTTTGAACAAACCTATCCAATTGTAATGTGCTTGAGTATTATTGCATTGGGGTCAAAGCATAATCAAGTAGACATTTGCTGATCCTTGCACCCCAAAAAAAAAAATTTAAGTAAATGAGTGTTCATTTTTTCCCATTAACTATCCATGTACTAAGGTTCAAAAAGCACCTAGGGGTTAGGGGGCGGTTAGGGTGCAAGTGTTAGCCTACCTTCTAGGTTTCGAAAATCTCACAAACATAAGGGATCAAAACACCCATAGGGTAAGGGTCAACTACCATCACCATTATTGTCGAACTCCTAGTGCAAACTCTTAGTAACTCGACTCAAGCTTTGTGCACACTCTACTATTGCTAGTCTTGCACTTTAGGTTTGAGTTTCCACATATTTCTGAACTTATGATTAGTTGGTGCTTCGTTATCTTGAATTTTTTACAGAATTATGATAGCTCAAGTGCAAAGTTTCAAACAGTGATTTGTTGAGGCCTACAGAGTTTTTTCACCTTGTTAGTGTTCATTGTTCATTTTTCATTATGGCATCCTTGATTTTGAAAAAAAAACTATTTGCTTTGAAGAATGAAAATGTGAAAGATGATCTACTGAGTAAGAGGGAAAAAAAAGAGTTTCAAAGGGTGAGCCATACTCTTAATTGATCAGTATGGGAAGTCTTTGACTTTGCAAATAGGCTAGGGTTACGTTGTGAAGGTCTAAATCCCTACAAGGAGATCACAACATTTATAGTTGCTCTTAAAGAACTCACCTTTATTTTTGGTGTTAGGTAGCAAAACAAATGGAAAGCAAGCATCAGTGAGTTCTTGACCAAAGAGGAATGTGAAACACTTTGCAAGTTGTATGAAGATGTCTACACCCATCCTCCCCCAAATGGTGACTACCCATCTTTTTTTTTATGTAGCTAGTTGGTTCAACATAAGGGCGTTCAAGTGAATTAGGCTCAATATGCGTGTGATACAACGCACCAGCAATTGAAGAGGGCAACAAGGCCTACACTGTGTGGAAGACCAAAATTGAATTCAACTATAACGACACAATCCATACAAGGTGACTATGAAACTAACATGCACCTTATTGACAAAGATGGGCAAGATGAGTGTTTTCTTCTAGAAGGCATGAAAGAATAGAAGGTTTTCATACTAAACCAAATAGCACTAATGAAAAAGTTGTTGGAAAATGCAGAAAGTGCAGAGCAAAACTGCCATCCAAAGAAATCGACTATGCATGCAAAGAAGGAATATCTCCAATCTGAAGTGAACTCCTAGGTGACAACTCTAATTCACCTAAATAAGTGTTAAGAAAAGGACGAAAGCAAACTGTCATAGTTGTGTAGAAGTAGGGATAACATTCACAAGGAGGTTTTTGTATGCCATTTAAAGTGTATAGACTCTACCATGTCTTTTGATCCCATTGCTTTAGAGAAGTACAAGGCCATGGCATCAATAACAATTGCGAGTTTGAAAAAGTCTGAGTGAAATTTTGAGCTTCAAAACTTTTTAGTTGAAAATGAGTGTGAGAAGGTGTAAGAAGGGCAAAAGGAACATGACTTAGCACTGACACAATTAGAATATCTAACTACTGATGTTGAGTTGCCTGATCATGAAGTAAGCCGCAATAAAATCTAAATAAAAAGTTTACTACACCAAATACATCTAATGTCAAACAGTGCAAGTGTGTCTAGCACCCCATTGCCCATTGATAATCCCACCACCATGCTACTAGGAAGTCATGGAGTGATTTTTGTGGAGGCATGCCCTGTTTGTGGTTTATATTTCTTCTACAACAACATCATTGTGTCATCATGTGGGTGCACATATCACCGCTTTTACATGGGGTTGTATACGGAAACTGATGCTCCTCATTGTGCCAAGCCTATCATGTGGGGGAAACTATTAGAGTTTGATTAGATCACAAGCTTTGGATCCAGGCAAGCTTCTGTCCAGTTGAAGAGGCCCAAGCTTGAGAAAGGATGCAATGCAGTCACCAAGAGTGCCTCTGCAAGTTTACAAGCATTAGTGTCCACACCTTGTAAGGTTTTTCTTTTCATATAGACCATAATTTTGAACTTTTAGGTGTACATGATTCAAGTTGTCCATGTGTATGTGTTTGCTTGAAAGGCCCATATGGTTTCATTTCTTATTATGAATGCATTAACATTTGGGGTTCTTTGTGATTTTATGTTGAATGACTACTTTTCTATCTCTTAGAAACATAAGTTTAGAAATGGTGTTCTTTAAGTAAAGAATTGCTAGTCGAATTTTGTTTAGTGTGCCTTTACACATCCCATTGGTAACTGTTTTTCTTGTCAGATTTTGAACATACATGCATTTAATCCTTGCCCTCATGTCTAAACCATATGGTTGGATGTGTGAGTCTTTAGGGCATTATAGTTGGTTGAAGCTTGCTCCGCATGTAAACGCACATGTCCATTTTGTAACTATAAATTTTGAGTGTGGAAAACTAGGTTTTGGCTTAACCATTACCTTTTGAAACTAGATTTTAAAAGATGTGACTATCAGCAATCTCCACTTTAGGTTCTTATTTTCCATTGTTCATGCTCTTCGAATCATGACCCAAGAAATCTGGGCTTTTAGGTCTAAATCATAACTACATAAGCATGAATTTTTTGAAGTTGGTTGAAATATGATTTGCACAAATGCGAATCCATTTTGTAACCTCAAGTCAAAATCATAACTTTACAAGTGTCATAAATATTACCTCTAGTTGGTTCTCAAAATTTGGTCCGCTCATAAATGTAAATCCATTTTGTGACTTAAATTGATTAAATGCAAACCCTAGGTGTATTGGTTCCACTTCAAAATGTCTGCAACTACCTTGTGTGTAGCCCATGTGCGCCTTACCAATGTAGATTTTGAAGAACATGTTATTGCCCAAAATTTCACTTGAAAATGCCCAGCTACTTTGAAACAATTGAGTCATGATAAAAAAAACCCTCTTCTTCATGTTTGAAATAAAACTTCAAAGTGTTTTTTCCATATGGATTAATGACATCCATTTTTTAATTGCAAATTTAGTTTGCAAAAGCTGAATGTGTTTGATTCCATTCAAAAAAGTTTGTAATGAGAAATATGGGTTTCATTTCCCATGACCATGATTTTAATTTATTTCAAGAGGCATTTGTAATCATCCCTCTCCACTTGAGGTCTGAAGCATATGTTGGAAGTTACATCATCTTTATTTAAGGTGTATGGATTGTAGACTAATTTTTTTCTACATGCCAATGCACATGCAATTTGAAATTATGATTCAATAATTTGTCCTAAATGCCAATTTGTATGAAGCTAATTCATTATTGTGTGTTACATCATTTAATTTGTGGCATTTGTCAGTAAGGTATGTGTACACTGACTTGCCACAAATGATATTGTGAAATCATTGCATTTGTTTTTTTTAATGTGCCACTCTACAAACAATTTGGTGGAATTTGGCAATATATTGTTGAGTGATTTGATTATATGCTACATGTTTTCTTTATTTTTGTTGTGTTACTGTTGTTGTGTCTAACTACTTGATGGACATTATCTAACTATTAAGTATGTTAAGTTGCACATGTCAACACTTGTTGTGGTAGGTGGTTACTTGTCTATAGGTGCTAAATTTGCATGGTTACTTGATCTAGGCATTGTTTTTTGGTTTCTAGTAACTTCCTTGCATTTTCAACTAGCAATTTATTTGTTCAAAAACATTTTACTTGTGTCATGGATCAAGGCTACTTGTTGAATGTGTTAGCTTAATTGTTTTAGCTAGTGGCTACTTGCTAGACATTTGATTCTTACTTGATATAGGTGGTGGCTACTAGTGGTTACAAGCCAAGGACATTACCCAACTAATGTCAATTAATGGCTACTTGGTGGATATGAGTATATTGTTTTCAATTACTATCTACTTGAGCATTGGACCCTAGCTTACTTATGGCTACTTGATGGGTATTATTCATTTAATTTTAGCTATTATCTATTTGAGGATTGAACTATAACTTACTTGTGGCTACTTGGTGGACAATATTATATTGGTTTCAACTACTATCTATTTGAACATTGGACCCTAGCTTATTTGTGGTTACTTGGTACACTATGTGGACATTATTTTATTGGATTCAACTATTGTCTACTTGAATCCTTAACCTTACTTTACTTGTTCCAAGGGGTGGTTACTTGTTCCAGCCTTTTTTACTTATTTCATTTGGAGTGGCTACTTGCCAAACCCCAATTTACTTGTTTCAGTGAGTGGTTACTTACAATTGAATTGATTTCAAGTAATCTCTACTTATTGAACCTTAACTTACTAGTTTAACCTAATGGCTACTATCACACTATTTACTAGACCTATACTTGCACTATGTAGGTTAAATGCATCAACTTTAAAAGGTCATTGAGTAACTATAAATGTTAGTGGGCAATTATGGTTATCTACTTCAAATGGTATATATGTTTGTAGATTTCACTTGCACTACCATTTTATTAATAAACTTGTTATGCAATGTATATAATTAATTCTATTGTAAGGGCTCAAATGGTTCTCCCTTGCTAAAATCTGATGACACCATGGATGGGATCAATGCCAAGCATCTATCAACTAGTTTTGGAAACTGTCCTAATACAATTACACTCATCTTAACTTCACCCAAGGTGTCACCCAAAGTTACTACACCGACTTCTGCATTGGTTGATGTCGACCTCTTTGATGACCATGACAACATCATGACCGAGATTGCAGTGAACCTTAGAACAAGGAAGATGAAAACACAGAGGTTGTTTGACACTTTGATGATAATAAAAATCATCCCATAGAACCTCTAGGATTGCAAACACTGGTACAAGAACATTTGAACAATGCACCGGTAGATCAAAGGATGAATGGTTTGTAGGTAATAAGTGATAATGAAGCCCAAGACTATGTGCCCAAACTTGGCATGTTCATAATTAACGTTCTTACAAAGAGACCAAATGCCAAAGAAAAGCAATTGTCACTAGACATGTTTTTTAATGCCCCTACAACAAATTCTGGACCAACAAATAAAGATTTACCTATTCATCCAAATGATAAAAAATAGATAACTAGTTAAAAGAGGAAAGACAAGCGGTCTCCAAATGACTTTCTGGCTAATTATGCAACTAAGAAGGGTAAGACAATGACTAGACGAGGTTCTCAACAAAAGAGCATTGTTGCACCACTCTTGGACTTGCAAATCTACACTCCAAGTGGGTAACATTTTCCTAATTCTAGTGAAGTGTCTTAATTGCAATATCTGACAAATGTGGTAGCCATAAATTTGGTTATGAACTGTTTGGACTTGGTTGACCCATTCAAGATGCATAATTTATCATGTGATTAATACCTTGATGTTGTTTCACTGTTTTGGCATATGTGAGTAAGAAAAAGGCCATACAATCTAAGTTGCTATTGGTGTGGGGTAACCCCACACATCAACCAAACTATGATGGTTACCTAATCAAACATCTTGCTTATGAATTGTAATTGTTCTCAGATGTGTTAGTTCTATGTCATTTCAATAAAATAATCTTTTATGGCCTTTCACACAATTGTTTCAATCTTTCCCATTAGTTTTTGTTGGTTTTTAAACATAGAGTTCTTAAGTGTGGATGGCTCATTAATGATCAATAATAAGCTACCTATATTGATATGTTTTGTGGGCTTTTAGTTAGAAAAATGTCCACATAGTCAACTAGCTCATTAAGCTAGATTTTGTCACTTTGCTTTAATGTTGTTGTAGAAAGGCCCATTATTTTCACAAGATCCAATTAGTAGGGAGGGTTCCTATGGTCCAATGTTTGTAGGTCAAACAAGAAATCAATTGTTGCTAGAAAAAGCCAAAGTAGCATGTGATGTGAAATCATTGGCAACTTGAGGTTATCAATCATGCCTTTGGGCTTGGGGAGAAATCATATAAACCTTGTATACTTTGCTAGTTGTTTGTGTCATCAATAATATCCTTCAATTCTTCTATCTTGGTGATGGGTTTTGTTTTTTTCCTTCTTGACATGTTTGTCGTGTATAAACTATAATTTATTGTGTTTATGGAAAAAACAAATAATTATACTTACCACATGGATTTGGGTTGTCAATTTCTCAAATGATGAGCACTTGTTGATTTATCCTTTTCTTTGTTTCTTTTTTCTTTTTTCATTGATTATATTGTTTATTGCCATATGAAATAGGCTTCTGAAGGAAGGCCAAGCCAATTTGGTTTACTTTGAAATATAATCATCTTGGGTGATTTATATGGCCATGTACATGGAAGAATATGTTAAGTCCATTGCACAATTAATTATTATTCTTGTGTCATTTGAATGAGCAAAGGACTTTTTGTGGCTTTTTAGAAGAAAAAAAGGTGATGAATAATTAAAGGTAAAAAATGTGTGCTTTAGTATTTGATCCTTCAGTGTGGTTGTTTGCTCTAAAAATTATGTTTGCAATGCTTCAAAATAGGTTGTTTTAACATTTAGGATTTGAGCCATCCATGATTCATGTTGCCCAAATCCATGGTGCCCAAGATGTAATATTGTTAACATCAACTCACTTTGGGAAATTATTGTGGGGGTGTTGGATGCCTAATTCACAATTAACTCATATTTTAAGAGATTGATTAAAAACTTCTACATGAGGTATGTTTATTATTGATATTGCACCTTGAATGACTACATGTTACAAAATGTGAAGGATTGTATGTTTTAACTTAATTGTTAATTTCTTTCTGTAGAAGGACAAGGAATGGACAACTTGTTTAATGTCAACTTGAAGTCAAGACTATATGTACATCAAAATTGTATCAACACGATCTGACTAAAGTCTTCAACCTAAATTCAAAATTTTATTTACACCAAAATCTCTAATGATAGTACCCACACATCTAGCCATTGAAACTAATTCTTCCCTTCTTATGGTTTCACTACTAGAAGTAGTGCTTTGATCTCTTCCAAGGTTTCCTGCAATGCTGTAAATTGTTTCTGTATCTTGTCAAGTTTCAGGTTGTCTATAGGGAAGGCCTTGTAATGTGTTTCAAATAGTCTTAAATACTCTTGTTGTAGTGCTCTCACTTGATTCCTTTGCTTATTAACTACCTCCAATTATGAGTTGACTTGACCTAGTCATGGTTGTTGCTCTTCTAGTAATTCCTTATGTTTATCTTCAACATCCTTCAAATCTGCATTAGTAATGTGTACTAGTTGATATTTATCATCTTCATCCTCACATGCTTGTCTTTGTCTATGTGCAACCTATAAGCACTTTTCTAACTCCAGAATTGCCTAATTCAAACATGTAAACTCATGTTCAAGACTGGAAAATATAGTGTCCTCTTCAACCAAGATGTCTTTGGAGCTATTTAGTTTTGATTCACACTCCAAGATTTTCTTTTGCAATTCAAGTTCCCCTTCTATAGATAATTACACAATACTCCCAAATGAGTTAAGCTCATTTGTAAGTCTACTCACTTAAACCTCTCAATTAGGTTGATTTGTGTTTTCCATACCTACATTTGTGTCTTCAACACTTGTTAGGTTTCTAGTCTGATTAGATTCATCTCTTATGTGATGCAATGCCATTATATCATCTGATGTCTGGTTAATCTGAACCTCCTCCGTTATCAAGTTTGCATTGAGCCATCAGTTTATAGTTGATGTTTGTTTCTTTCAACTTCTGTAATCTTCCTTCCTTTAAAAACAAGGTCCCCCACAATATTGGTGCTTCCAGCAATTCCTTTCCCATTTGTATGTTCACCTCCTATATCTTTTGATTTTGCCTTCCTCTCCATGTATAGCTAGGTCCTTTTTCTACACATAGAAGATTGGCCTATTTTGTGTGCTTATGAACCTTGATATTGCAACTTAGCTACAAAAGTTGCCCAACAAACCTTTAACCCCTTTTGTTCAGCCAAGATTCCCTTTGCAAATGACAAGTGAATCTCATTGTTAGTAATGACACCTTTCTGATATACTTTGGGCCACAATTCCTCAACACAACAAAGCACCTTCAGGTTTATGCATTGTTTTTTGTACTTGAAACCATGACTATTAGAAAGTCTGACTTCCCAAACCTTCTCACATTCCTCCACATTAGCATACTTAAGATCCATATGCCTAGGATCAAATCCCTCATATGGTAAACCAACCACTCTACTAAAGTAATCAAAATTGAGTTTTTTTTTTCTCTCAACCATGTTGCATATTATGTTGTCAAAATACAACCAAATCTATACAATTATAACTACAAAGCACAAGCAAAGTAACTGTCTACAAAAGTATGTTCTTATTTCTAGATAGATTGGGTGCATTTTATGCCTTAATAGATGCTAACAACTAAAAGTAAACTTGTTAATTATTTACAAAGTACTTAGCTACTATTATTTATATGTAGCATTTGTTAAGTTTCATGGAATGATCTTTTATAATTAATAACCAAAAAACCTACCATTAATTAGTTGCATCAGTTATTCATAACTGATCATTAATCATGCATGCACCAATTAGTTCTAACTATCCACATGTGGCATGAATGGGGTTTTAATAAGTTATAGGTACTATGAAAGTAGTGCTTCAAGATGTGAAAAATTGATTATTTGGAAAGGGATAGGAGGGGAGTTGATTTGATTTAAAAATGGAATCCAATATGGGATTAGGGATTAAGCCATACATTTTCATGGCCTATCATTAAAGTGCTTTAATCTCCCAATGGTTTAAGTAGGAGTATTAGGTTATGATGGGACAAACAACCTGGACAACATCATAGAAGAGTCACTACCCACTATCCAAATTATTTGATACTTGTGGTCCAATTTGGATGGGAACAAGTTGCAGTCTAAGAAAACATTGCAAAATCACCATGTATATTGATAACTACATAGATGAATAATTGTAGAAAAGAGTAGGGTTTCCTTTGCAGACATTTTTTCATACCCCAAATTGCATTAAATAAGGAATAACTAAACAAAGATGAAGAGAACTGAATTACTTAACCATTAAACATTAGGTTTTTTTATGTAGCAGGCCCAGCTTTAAAACTTAATGTACACATACACTTAGCAAAATTTTAAGTAGTTAAAAGTCACTAACATAACCAAGAACATATTCAAAATTATAGTAAACATGGGAGGAGTTGGATTGCCCACAAAATAACTTATTCCTTTTCTATAGTACAAAAAATAAACTTAGATCAAAAAATTGAATCTTTGTCACTTATAAATGTTGCTACATAGTCTCATTTGACTTCACATAAAATAAAAATTAACTTGTCACTAAACTTGAATATTCTATAATGAAAGTTATCAATAGTTACTACTTCACATTTTCAACATATGGAACACAATTACCTCTCCTTTCTAACAACAAGTACTAAATGCCAATCAAAATGCTGAACCCAAAGCAAGAACTTTAGAACCCATTTTATCACCACATCAAAATTGCAAACTAAATTCATCAAAGCAACAATAAAACAACAAAAAAACACCAAGGAATAGAATGTAGTTCTTCCTATCAGTGTAGTTTTTTATAGTATTTTCATTCATGAACATATGTTTCTCTATCCTCAATGAATGCTATTAGTATTTCCGTCACATATGAAGGCATGGAGAACTTGGGATTGTCTTTATAAGTGGCACTTGGGAGCATGGCAAATTTTGATTTCAACACCAAATGAAAGTAGGCAAAGGTAGGAGGTGAATTCCTCAAAATCACATATGAAATGGTTTGGCCTTTTTAGGTTGCCATTTTTTGACACCAAACACCATTTATGATCATGTCACTTTCATACACACGTTCCCCCAACCATCTTTGAATGTAGCTTCACATCTGTGTAATCTTTTATCACATAGTATGACAAAAAAAGGATCTTCATTCTTTGGCTCATTAACAATGACTACAAAATTGTCCCCTACTTCCACCTTCGACGCCTCACTTTCAAATCATGGTTCACCTCATAATCTTCAAAATCATAACCACCATCTTGCATGTTAGCCATGATTCCACAAGCCTGCCAAATAAAGGTACATAAAACATAACAAATGTCATGGAACTAATGAACATTCTCTACACAAATTCAACTACTTCCTACCAATTGTCCTAGCACAAGTATACTTGGAAAATTATGGGACACCCAAATTTTGTTAAAAACAAACAACATTAAACTAATTATGCAAATATTACCTAGGTTACAGAGTGGAATATGAGCTTATGGATGAAAACAAATATCAAATGGGTAACAAATTTGTAGCTGAATTACATTTAAAGGCTCAAGTGTGTGTAGTCTCCATGGTTCTACATGTGTCTTGTTTTCATAAAGTTTGCATTATCCATGCATTCAAAATATAAGCATGCTAGTTTTTGTAGCTTCAAAAGAATTACATCCCTATGAGATATAAAACAAACAAAATGTAATGATCAAAAACCTTGTATGTTTTTACAATCCTAAACCGTAGTATGGTCTACATCTTCAAGTTTCACCAAGTGGAAAAATCTAGATATAGTCCTCTTTGCATTAGGATATGTAACTTGATCTTGATTTTGTTTCCATTGACAGATTGCAACCACATCAACAACATATTAAAGTTTTTTGCCATCCATTCATAGTTGTTCCTTCCTGATTTCTTGTTTCAAAATAGCCCCAACACCATCAAGTATTCCCTTCCCATGTTAGGACCCAAAATAGGACCATACCATATGACAATCATGTCGCAAATGGCTTGCATCCCTTGTTTTTGACTAGTACTTAAACATAAAAACATAAGTCCAACAATGAACCCTACATTTGATCCAACTTCAAGCAAGTGTTTGAAAATGGATTAAAAATCATAATTTTGCAAAAGCATCCTAACAAAAACATGGAATTGAAGGGAAATGAACTTACCTAGCCATGTGGTACCATGTCCTCCTTGACTTAAACTTTGCTACACAACCATTAGACCACATAATATGTTCATTTGGAACAAGCCATGTTATGTTAGGTGAGCCCAATGTAGTTCAAAACAATGTTACACAAACAATGTGTCATGTTCATTGGCATCTGACATGTAGTAATGTTATTCTATGATCAATTTTTCTTTGGTTGAATATGGATCAACAAGGTAATGTTAACAAATAGGAGATCTACTCAAGTGCAAACATAAACCTTTATTGAAAGGAGACTACAACATAATGCTCACAACACAAAACACAACATTAAGAACTCTCCAAGGTTCTTGTCACATGAAATACACAAACTTGTGTAATGAAGAAAAAGAGAACCAAACCATCAACACCAAGGTATTTAACTACAAGACCAAACCACAAATTGTTGAAACAATAGGATCAGAGGAGAGATTGCACATTCAAAGCACATAGATCACACAAGTATGTGAACAATGCTTGGAGTGAGATATCCAACTCTCCTCCAACCTTGCTCTTTATTCCCTTCCCTGT
>Ga0209611_10010073_pt1 | contig 14029 bp, 11 predicted proteins | sample S1TSphgellanicum_3_FD_187693 | JGI IMG/M metagenome (GOLD analysis project Ga0209611, IMG submission 187693) | Host-associated microbial communities from peat moss isolated from Minnesota, USA - S1T2_Fc - Sphagnum magellanicum MG (SPAdes) (version 2) | ecosystem: Host-associated > Plants > Peat... | reverse complement strand
TTAAATAGATACACTATAAACATTAAAATACACAATATTTGCTAATTGGGACGAACCAATTAGAGAAGTTTAATTCTAATTTGGTTAAATCCAAAATAAAATGAAACAAAATTTAAAAAGTTTTAAGACTTACTTACCTATCTATTTCAACCTACTTACCTACCTACCTGCTTATCCTAGGCATCCTTACATACCCACCTATTTTTATTTTAAATGTTTCAAAAATCTAAAATGTTGCCATGTGGCACAAAACTATTCACCCACATGTATGAATCAAAGGCCTTGAAAATAAACGGTTGAGATTAAAATTTTGGTAAAAAATTTGATTTATTTAATACTCTTTTAATATGCCATGTGGCAACATGACATTGGTTGTTAAAAATTGGTCACTAATTGGTTGCATGTGCTATAGGTCAACAAATGAAAAATATAGTCAATTCGAACACATACTTCACCCATTATCTATGTGATTACATCATCATCTCATAAACATTTGCAATTAATGTCACATGCAATTTGTTCAACGTAACTACAAATCATTTTAGTTGCAAATGTCATTTGTGACTAAAAATTAGTCACAAATTTAAATTGAAAATATGCAAATTTCTTCTAGTGTGGAGGCTTGAAATTTGGGATATTACTTTCTACAAGGAATTCATAATGAAAGTTTGAATAATTAGAGGAAAAACGTGCGACTCTTAGAATGATGCAAAGGAAGTAATGAAAATCAACTTGTTTATGTACATAAATATTAACATTCTTTTTTGGTAATTGAAAACCCTCCCAACATTATGTGTCTTCTGACCCACTTAGTTTCAAACCAAACTACTTTTATTTTCAGTCACAAAGATATAGGGTCATAGGCACTTAGTTTGAGATAACAATTAAGATTAATGTCTAAATTTTTTTTTGAATGGTCAATTTTGATCAATGTAGGTATTCAAACTTTGAATGATGCTAACCCAAGAGGGGTCTGCTAAGGGGTATAAATCTTTAGACTAGTTAGTGCCATAGGCATCTTAGTAACTAGTAGTTACTAGTGGTAAACTTATTGTCCCTTACCAAAAGGGCAAAGCTAATGGGATTAAGTAGTTCATGTTAGTGAATGGTTGGGTGTAATTGACCCAATCATCTAAAAGATTTCTAAGAAGGAATTAGGATAAGGACCCTATTTTCATGGGGTCAATGTGGGCCTTTGTGCGACTTTGTGGAGAAGGAGGATTTTTATGGCATTCAATAAGTTTGTAGTTGGGAGTTAGAATGAAGAACTTTCTTGGAGAAGTGTGGTGTAACAGTAAAGAGGAAAGAATAGTTGGAAATGTATTTGTATTTGTGTGTTGTTTTAATGGATAATGGTTGAAGAACATGTGTTTTTGTCTGAGTTTATTTTATTAGGATATGTGAAAAGTAGTATAGTTTAAAGTTACATAATGCGTTGTTATATTTGAAATAATAATTTTTTGTAAATCTTTTACAAAAAGGAGTAGAAATTTATATTAAAATTTAGCTTTTGGAGTAGGAAGTCATTTGTTGCCACATGAAGGTAGTAATTAATATGTGGTAATAGGAAGCGGGAGTATTTGAATGTTGAAGTTTACAAAATAGTGGGACTATTTCAGACGAAAGGCAACTACCACAAGAGGGTGTAGTGGTTGTAGATGGTAATCATTGTTGGGAAGGCGTTTCAAGGTATTACAGAGGGTAGGCATTATCACCAAAAGGTTTGTAAGTGTTGTTAAGGTGGGACAATAGCTATGGAAGGCCTGTAAACCCATTTGGGGAACATTCAAAGGCATTGAAAGTATTGTAAAGCTTTAGAGGATAGTTATTTCTTAGGGGTGAAAACACACTACAAGGGGCCATTTTGGGCACTTTCATGACATGTATGTAATGTATGTTTTTGCAAAATGTGTTGCATTTAATTTTGGGTTTCACTTTTGGTGTTTCAGCTTGATATTTTGATTTTCACAAAATTAATGATATCAAATATTTTTTTTTAAAAAGGTAAATTAAATTCAAAGAATAATGGGTATATTTATGGTATATGTAATATAATAAAATTTGTTTCTGTTTTGGGATTGCACTAGGTTTGGGTTTGAATTAGTCAACCAAAAAATGTTTAAAATGAAAATTTTGAAAATAGCCCATTTCACATATCTTGTCATCTTCCATTTGAAAATGATAGTTTGTCAAAATATTGATTTACCACATACTTATGGTCATTGCCTCCAAAAACACACATTTGTAATATGTTAATTATTAAACTTTTCATATGGCTCACAAACTTATTCCAATCATATAAAATCATAATGTTTAATAGATATTACAAGTTTCAAAAAGACTAAAAATCATTTCAATCATTTAAAAAATATATTTGCATTATATTTAGTATGTTGTGACATATATGTTTTTGGCACAAATATATTTTAACATCATATACTCATACTTGAAAATGTACTTCTTCCATGTATTCCATTAAACATTGTGATTTGGTTTAAAATTGGACGCCTATGTATTTGGAGACTTTTGAATTGTACTTGGATTATCCCCCCAATTTGATTCTTCCAAAAGGTCCATGAAGGAAAAGTTTAACATTGATTCCTTGGACAATCTATTTTTTTCTTAAAGGAATAAAAGAGGGAACATGGAGAAAAAGAAGAGGAAGAAGGATGTAGTCAAAATGAACATTCCTCAAGTTTTTTTTGTGTTCTCTAATGTAGAGAACCAACTGTTTCATGCAATATAGGAGACCCAATTTGTGTCAAAGTAGTAAGATTCCCTTTTGTAAGAGTGATCCCCATATGTGTTCAGGGTTGCTTAAAGTCTTTGACCTAACACCTCCACCCATTATTGAAAGAGGTGAAGACTTGTTCCACTTTTTTATATAGGAAGAGCAAGAGGTGTTTCCTTTGCTTCTTCAATTGACCACAATTCCCCTAGCAACTGAAATGACCCCTAGATTAATGAGAAGATCACAAAACCTTTCTTGGTTATTGCTTGTGAAAACCAAGGTTGCTACTAAGGCTTGGCCTACTACTTTTGACAAGAAAATTTATTTTGGAAGAAGGTATGTGATTTCTTCCTTTAATCTTCCTTATTGGCTTCTTTTCAAATGTTCTCATGGTGTTTTTTTACACAAATCTATAAAGGATAAGGCTGACCTTCTCATTGTAGGGATCCTTAGCAATTTATTGATTTCATATGTTTTTGATCTGCCATCATTGGTCCCCTCTTGGAACAAAAGGGTACTAAACTATGTGGTTTCCAATATTTTTGGGTTTGTAGACAAAAACGTGGTAAAGAACAAAAACATCTTTCTTTTTATCATGACGACTTTTGTGCTTTAATGGATGTGAAGGCATATTTCAATGATTATTGCTTCAAGATTTGCTCCAACTAGACCATTATGAATGGCTTACATTGCAAAAGCCCATAAAACAAGTAAAAAAAAATGAAGTTTTAACCTAATCATAAATTGGTTGTTCATAAATTCTACCCTCGACATTTTGAATGACATTATGTTTTTCTTTGAAAAGATTCTTTTGAAGAGGGCCACTTTCCTTTTTGGGAGCTAGGAGGTTTCCATTTATTCACAATTCCTAGTGATATCCATGGACAAGGAGAAAATGTGGAGGAAGATGATGTCTTGTACAATTGGACTAGCTTGGATTTTATTTAGAAATCCAAGATTGGGATTCCTTTTCAGGTAGGGCATGAAATCCATGTTTCAACTACTTTTGTGTGTTTTTACAAGCATTTTTTTCTCCCAACAACCTCATTGTTGACATCAATGTTTCTACATGTCATTTTCATCTTTCATTTTTCAATGTTTTTTTTTGTTTCATTTTCAGGTTTTCATTATTTGATTTACATTAAATACATTTCCTTTTTCTCCCTCTAGGGAATTTTTTGAAAGCTTGTGAATCTTTGACAAACACATTTTGATGCTTGAATCATATCATGATGTGTTTGTTGAGGTTTTGCAACCATTGTTGGAGGTTGTTGCCAATGATACATATATAGGAAAGGAGGACATTAGTGACCCAAAAATATTGATAAATAATATACTTAGACTTGATCTTGATTGTGAGTAAATTACCCTTCAAATGTTTGATGTAACATGGTTTTAGTGTTTGTTAATTTATTTGTTTGTTGTTTTTTCACTAGATGGTGGTTGTTGTATTGCAGAGCTTTTTCTCCTCCAAGCTCAAGGACAATTCCATTTTTTTGCTCACAAGGAGTTCTACCCTAATCCTCCATGGAGTCTTTCATTGCTAATATATTTTGAAGCAACTACTAAATACCTAGGTTCATTATTGTCTCCTCCTATTTCTCTACCTCCTAGTTATGATAGTTTTGTTTTAGGATATGTTGATAGTGAGGTGGTTGAATGATTTACATTTCTACACCTATTTTGAATTGTTTTGAGCTTGAGGGTTGATTATGGTGTTTGATGTGCATTTTCATGGTCCAATGGTTGGGTGGAGAGTTTTGTGTTCTTGAATATTATAATATATATTCTCCATATCCTTATTTCTAGTCATGTTTGATGTTTATTAGTGATGTTTATGTCTATGTTGAATTTGATTATTGTTTTGGAAGGTAACATCTAAATTGCATTTCAATTCATCTTCATTGAATTCCAAGTAAATTGTGCAAATTTATGCCAAACTTTTGCAAGCATTTTAAAATAAATCTACATGTCCAACCTCATGCAAGCTTTTTCAGTTATTGAATGTAGAATACGATTGAATGAAGGGAACCAATGCTAGAAAAACTTCAATTTTAAAGTCTTCAAACATCCCCAAACATACAACTTCCAAATCTAATGTTTTTAGTTTAAAACTCAGTCGGACGCCGATTAAGCGCCGAGCTCCAACTTGCGCGCCGCCTGTTGATGATGATGATAATGAAATGATAACCAGAGTCCGTTGTTTGTGGGGGGGGAGGATCTTTCGGTAGCAGACTAAGTAGAAGCTGAACAGTAGTAACAAACAAGCCAGATTTCTTGTAGTCTGGAATGTCCAGTTTCAGCTCATGGGGCTCCAAAGTCCACAGCCGAAGCTCACAATAGTAGGAGCCGTAATGCATGGAGCTCGGCTGCTTTTGTAATGAAACTTAGTTTGTTGTTGTTGTTGTTGTTGTCGTCGAGATCTAGTAGAGTCCCATCTGAAAGTTCTTCACCAGTGTTTGTGCTTTTCTTCTCTAAAAACACCTTGGTGCACAACTTGGTGCATTCGACATCACGAGTGCATAATCTTTGAGAGAGAGAGAGAGAGAGAGAGCAAAAACTGATATCAACACGTCTTTGAAATGTTTCACAATCTCTCAATCATCAGCCGTAGTGTGAGCATTCGTATCTTCACAAGTACCTTCGGATCCCAAAGATACATATTTCAGTCATCAAGGTTGTAGAAGAATTATTCTGGCAGCGGGAGATCCATCTTTCGCTCGAGGAACAACACTCTCTTCGACACAATTCCGAAGAGGAGCTTAGAAAACAGAGAGAAAAGTCGGTTTTTGTTCCCGGCCCGGGTGAGAAGAAAATGGCACAATCGGCATGGAACACGCAGTTTTTTGATGGTCGTGTTTTCCCGAAGAAGCCCGGACATTCGGCGGAGATTGCTGCAGGCGCAACTCCCCCTGCGATGTACACGCAACCTGCAGCGCTGACGGATCGAGGAAGGATGCTAGGTCTGGCGTCGATCACACTCCGGACGGCGACGCTCTTGTTTTCCATTGTTGCAATCACGATGATGTCTTTGGATACAGAGGTTCGGCGAGTGTCGGCGTTCAGCTTCATCTCTGTCAAGTTCACCGACCTCTCAGCTTACATGTAAGTGCACAAGCTTCCTGTTGGCACCACTTCCGTCATGACTTTTTGTGCTCATGGTCTTCTTCTCGTGAATTGCACCAGCAATGATGATGATGAGCTTTGCCAACAAAATGTAGGAAGTTTTTTTTTCCAGGAGTTTCTTTGGAATGTAGCAGACTCTTGATCAAGCTTTCTTCTTCTTCCTCTATTTGTTTGTTTGTTTGTTTGTTGATGGCGATGTGAGCCTGTGGCAGATTTCTGATCTCCATGAATGCAATAGTGTGTGCCTATTCCATGGCACAGTTGCTTCATACCATCCTTCTGTTGATGTCCGGCAAAGCTTTCCCGCAACCTGTTGTGTCCCTTGGAGTCCTCACATACACTTGTGATCAGGTGAGCCACTGAGCAGCAGTTTTGACTTCCATCACAATCATGAGCACTATATCTGATCCTTGATGTGTAGTACCTATTTGGTTCAAGGTTTTGCATTCTTTCCACAGAATCCCACCACACAAATGATCGTCACAGACTTGCTTCTCTCACTGCTGCTTGTATAGGGGAAAGCCCTGGCAGCAGGGCATTACACCCACAAATCAAGGACAGAACCCTCAGGTCAATGGTGTAATGCTCTGCTGCCAGGGCTTTCCCATGTATAAAAATCATATGGCAGGCGTTCCTGCTAGTAAGGTGGACACTATGTTTTTGTAATGCTCACTGTGCATTTTGCACACTGAAATGCACCCTGGCCGGGTTTTTATGTTGAAGAAAAAGACTTACCTCATTCACATTATCGTGTCAAGAATTTTGTAGAGGAACTTTGCAGATTCTCTGAGTTGTCATAATACAATTTGTTTTTCTATGGATCCTTGTGTGTTGAGGAGTTTATGTTGGTTTTTTTTTCTTGAGAGTGATCTGTCTATTCTTGTGAGGAACTGGCAGTTAGAAGCTAAATGATATTGAGGTACATTGATGGGTGTGCAGGTTTTATCCTTCAGTCTCATGGCAGCAAGTGCAGCTGGAGCAGCAGCAGCAGTAATCTTAAGGAAAGGTGAAGTTGGACTCAGTTGCTCATCCTACAACATACTACAATTCTGTGCAAAGTCTGAAGCAGCAGTGGCCACAAGCTTCATTTCTTTTATGTTTATTGCTGTTTGCAACTCCTTCTCAGCTTACCGTCTTTTCCAGCAATTGAATGTACCTTAATTATGCTCAATTTCATTGTTGTAGGAGAAAAAGCATCTATGTATGGGCGGGGGTTTTTGTTCTTGAATTTTAAAAGTTTCGAGAGAAACTTCATTTGTATAACAGGCTAATTAATATCTTGGAGGTCTGGATGCCCAGGTTTGTAGATTAAAAAAAGACTTGCAGATTTTCCATTGTCAAATCTATCTATCCTATTTCATGCTAAGTGTGATTTTCTCTCATTTATTTCATGAGGTGGTACAAAGTAAAGAAAAGCTTACACTCCCAAGCAACCTTGCTGCAGCTTGAATTAGGATTCTTATTGAGCCTTTTGCCTCATCAGTACTTGCTGACACCCTGACTGAGGTCTTTCCATTGCTTCTGGAAATGTGATAGAAAGTGCAGGTACAGATTTTTGAGTGTATTGTTATGTACTTATCTATGTCTGATGTTGGTGGAGCTGATTAAGTCAGTGGTTGAGTAATCAAATGGCAGGCAGTCACCGCCATTTGAGATGAAGAAGGTGCCAGTCTGGTAATTTCTGAGTAACACTCACATGGGTTTGGCAACACCCATTTGATGTCTGTTGTTTGTTCTCAGTCCCTCAGGAACTGACATGGCATTTGTTTGCTTGACCTTCAAAGTATTTTAGTGGGGATTTTTCTGCAAATTGCATTAATATGCTTCAATTGACAATAGAAAGGTTTCATGTTGGCCAGATGCATCAGTTGTGCCTCATCTGTTCATGTGCTGCAATTTTCTGCAGCCAAGTCTTGCAGATTCCATGGCATGTGATCATTTTTTGCAACTTTGTCTTTAGCTTCTGCACCACTAAAGGCAGGGAAGAACTTAATGCTCTAATCTGAGTCCTGACACTCATGTGAATTATGAAACTTTGAGGATGCTATAAGAAGTAAAGTGTGGACAAACCTTGATGCACTGAAGAGAGGAACCTGAATGCAGATTAAACTTCAAATCTTGGTGCACAGAACAAACAACCTCACTCTTCAAAGTTCAAATCTTGATGCATGGACAAAACGGTCCCTGTGTAACCATGGTGAAAACCAGTGTTGGATGCTTATCAGAAACCACCCCAACAGAGCCCCTCTGGATCTTTATCCAATTTCTGATACTCAGAGGTGGTGAAACATGCTAACAACTAGAGAAACCTTGGGGTGTAAGAATGTGAAAGAACTTGGTGTGCTTGAGACGGGCCAACCAACTTCTTAACATTGGGAGGAAAATTTTCTCGCCTCACATTTAAATGACCACCCAAGACTGGTGAAAACATGAAAACCTCACAAAAAAAAGAGAAAAGATCATGCCACTGGGCCATGGCATTCTACTTGTATTCCTGTAGGATGTCTGTGTAGGTGGTTTATTGGGCTTGCCTACCAAGGCAAGGATATTCTGTTTAAATTCATTATAGACTATAGAGTATAGTAGCTTAAGGGGATTTGGCCCTTAGGTAGTAGGTCTATATTTTTAAGGGTTTAGGGTTTAGAGAGTTGTGGGAATTTGGTCAATTTAGGCCTAGTTGGGAGAGACGATTCTTAACCTTTGGCTAGTTGCATTGGAAGCAAATTTGAGGAAGCAAAATGCAGTGTTTGATTAGGTGTGCTACTATTGCTAGGAGTGCTTCAAGTGCAGTTATAGAGCGGAGCTTGATTGGGAGTCCTACTACTGCTAGGAGTGCTTCAAGTTCAGTTATGGAGCGAAATGTGCGTGTTGCAGCCAAAGTTCAACAAGAAGAAGTGTGCTCGAAGTTACAGCCCATCCGCATCATTTGGACTCTGGACGTCCAGAGACAACAACGACAAAAGAAGAAAATCAGAGTGGATGGTTCTCCGTGATGAATCTTTGCACTAGTGTTGCCAACAACTTCGGATTGCGACAAACAATAATCAAAAGACCATAAAAAAATGAAAAGAAACCAGCTGGTGATGCAATGATCCAGTAAGCTGTGTGTGCAAAACGATACCATTAAACTATGTAGGAGGGGAGGTAGGAGCAGCAACGATGGCGGCCTATGTAACAAAAAGTAAAAAAAGAATGCATAAAAGACATGCAAGCGAAACGAGAGAGACAGAGGGCAGAATGGAGCGTTTTGGGCTCAACACAATCAATGGAGAACAGGGTCTGGGTGGTGCGTCGGGCCCATCATCGCTGTTGCGTTCTTGCAACAGTCGAGCCCACCATTGTTGATGTGTTCTTGCAACATCATAAAAGTTATTTTATTTTATTTTTAAAATTTTAAATTTTAGGGCTTGCTTGGGTTTTTGCGTTCTAGTGTTTTGGGTGTGGCCTTTTGTTTTTTATGGCTCCTTCTTTGCATCTTTCATTGAATCTAGATGCCTCTTGCCCCCATTGTTGTGGCCTTTACATTTCAAGTGATATCTTGAAGCATGTAAAGAGTGTTCACCTTCATGTTAGCCTTGTTTCTTAGGCTAGGTTTTGTTTTTTAACGTGTCTTCCCCTCTTGTGCTTCACCCTGTTTTTATCCCCCTTGCTTCTTGGGGTTGGTTTCGAGCTTAGTCTATCTTCATATTGGAGTTGTTTGAAGTTTGTTTTGCATGCCTTTGATTGTTTCATAGAACTTTTGAACCATCCAGGATGAAGTCAAGTAGGCTTTTCACTCACCCCTTGACCAAATTGCTCGAGATCCGATGGATAAGTCAACATGATTCATTTTTCTCTTGTTGCCACATTGGTGTTTGTGTTATACTCGAAGAGTTGAAGAGGTCATTAGGTTAACGAAAGGTTTTTGCCCACCTTAGGAAAATTATGAACGGTGATTGGTCTTCTCTTTAAGAGGAGTCCTTTTGTGCCTCATGTGCTTCTCGTTCCCACTATCCATTAGATGATTCTTCAACCATTCATCTTTGTCGATGTCTAATTTTGGGTAGAATTAGAAATTATAGTCATGTTGTTAGAGCTTTTCAACCCATGATGCTAACTATTCCTTTAGACGACACTGTGGCAGTTCTACGTTAATTTCATCCCTTTCCATCAAACCTTGTCTTTCCACTTTGTTTCGACTATTAGCTTGAACACACCTTTGTTTTGGATAGGACTTTGTTTACATAGGCTTTAGCCATTATTCCCCATTTGTCTTTGGGTGGGTTATTTGCAATGGTTTATAAACATCTTTTGAGATGCTTCATACAAGAAGACCCATCCTCAAGGTTTTCGAAATTATTCTAAGCTATTATTGTTATTGCCCATGGTGATGTCTTTCGGTCAATGGCCCTAGTGATGGGGGTGAGTAAATTGTTAGCAATGGTAAAGGACACTGAAGGTCTTCATCTTATTGTTATAGGTGATGTGTTTCTTTGATTTATTAGTTGTTCCATTGTCCTATAACTTTAGGTGTCATTTTAGGAGCACTTATCCCCCCATCAATTCAGAGTATCGACCTTCAGAGGTTGTGAAACTGTCCTTTTTGGCGTCAAAGCCCTCCTTGACCTACCCTCTGATTAAGTTGTGATGCAAGTTGACATTGAAAATGTTTTTAATAACATTTATCAAACTGTTGTTTTTAAAAAATTATGAGATGTTAAGGGACCTTTAACAAACATTGTCCCCTTTACTAGGTTGTTTTATGGTGCTCATTTTTCTTTTTATTACTAACATGGGTAGCATGAGAAGGGAGTCACCATTATTGAATTAACTTTAGGCACGAGACAAGGTGAACCTTTAAAAGGTTCTTTACTTGCCTTAGCTCATTATTAAACTTTCTTACATACCATTATATGAGCCCCCAATTGTGTCTTTCCATCCTTAAAGGACAATGCACACATTGTGAGCTTATGAACGAAATTGTCCTTGCTTTTGATTATTTTGTGACCCAATTAACCATAGTTGGGCTTAGGGTCAAAGTGTCAAAGTGCAAGCTTTGAAATCCATCAAGGGTCTTTTTAGGCATATATTATTCAAGGTTACACTTTGGTCACAATGGCTTATGCGTTTTGGGTGTGCTAGTGGGTTATTAGGATTTTGTCACGCATTTTTTGGATGACATTTTATTTCAAGACGTGGTGCATATTGATGATCTTCTTATTCTAGGAGATGCACAAGTTGCATTGGCATTTTGTTTTCATGTGTCATTCATTGACCTTTTTATTTCACTCATATAATACTTCCTTCTTTTCCTTGTTTCTTTTGACGAGTTTCAACAAGAGAATTATGTATGTATGTGGGGACATTATGGGTCTAGGGTCATGGGAGCCTATTTAAGGCCTTTTAGCGAGACATGAAGCTCAATGATTAATCTCCTTTGGTGGTATATGCCTTTTATCTATGCAGGATTGTGCCCCATCTACTTTTCTAGGGAGTTAAGCTTTAATGACTTTATATCTATGCTTCAGGTTTCATATTTTCAATAAACCCATTTTGGAGGAATATTTTTTTTAGGTTGAAGGGGGCCCACTTTTCCTTTAGTTATGCCTTCATGTAGCTCAAATTAATCTTGTTCCTACAACTAGAGAAATGCACCCTTCTTTTGATAGTTTGGCAATTATCAATGCCTTAGATATGTAGGCATCTTGGATGGACATCCATCATGACAAATCCTTTAATTTTATCTTGGAAGATGATTCCATTTCCTTAACATCCAAAGCCCAAATTCTATTTTGTTCGGGTAAGGGGGTTAAGGCTATGTTTGATTATTAAGCCATTTATTTGTTTGTTTCGCATTGCACACTCTACTTTCACCTCAATGTTGTGTTTTTGTTTTAATTTGATTTAACCTTTAGCATCTAATTTTCTTACGTGTGAGTACGAACATGGTTTAGACACATCTAACACACATTTAACATGTCTGTTTGAAGCTTAGCAAATAGCCCATTAGAGAGAGTGGGCACATTGTATGGAGAGAGTAGTGGTACACTTTTATGTCAATAGTTTCATTACAAATTGTTTAGGGTAGAAATTGTGGCCCCTAATCATTACCATCCTTTAGGGGGTAAGACTTAGGGACAAGGTTGAAAACCTTATTAATTCATGTAAAGAACTACCTTACTTATCTTACTTTACTACAATTACTCAAGTAAAAAATAAGAAGTCATATTAAGAATAAAGAAAATACAAATCTATTATCCATGATTTGACATACCATCCTATAAGTAATCTTAACTAGGAATTAGGAAACAAAACGTGAAGAAGGGAAATAATTATTCTCTTTAGTTATGTAGTACTTTAACATCCCTAAGATATTGCTTAGGGGGTTTTAGACCCTTTTACCATTATAGTTCCTCCTTTCCCTTGCTTGCTAAATGTTTGGTGGCTCTACCTGCCACTTTCAACTTTTGAGAAGTCCTTCTTCTACTTTGTACCTTCTATAACCAATTATGTTCCTTATGTGTTCCTACCTTCTACTTACAACAATATCTTCTAGTTTGCAGGGGGTAATTTGTTAGTTTGTTCCCTTTATAATTCCCACCACCAAGGATTGGTTGTTACTCTCTTATGGTAGCTAATTGTTTCGTGCTCCAAAAGCTACCCATTGGTAGTCCCATTATTTTCTATCCAAGAGAAAATGCAGAAATACCAACTTTAGAATATATCCTATTTACATAACATGCCCTACTTTACCTTTCACATTTAGTATAATAACAATCCAACACAAGGGATTCAAGTCCTTCAACCATTTTCCTTTAACATTACATACCAAATACGTACATCTTTTTCCATTCCTCCCATCATTTTCCAAGGAAAGTTTTCCATATTCCACACAAATTTCTAATGAATAATCCCTTCATCCTTTTCCACTTCCTCTATCCCTTTTCCCTCACATACCACACACAAGGCCCACATTGACCCTTAGAAAATAGGACTCTTATCCAAATCCCTTCCTAGAAATCTGTTAGACGATTTGGTGGATTACCCCCAACCACTCATTAACCTAAACTACTTAATCCCATAACTTCACCCCTTGGGTAAATGATGGTAAATCTACCATTAGTAATTAATAGTCAGTAAGAGGCCTATGGAACTAATTAGTATGGAAATTTTTACCCGTTAAAATAAGCCGATTTTTACATGATTTGAGAAGACCAAGTCAATGTTGTCAATGTGGTGGTTACTGACTCGACACAGGAAATGGTGGTTACAAGTGTCATTAATCAAGTAATAGGTGTAGTTGTGAAACTTAACACCATTGTTAAGATTTGCAAGTATAGAAGGTTTCATGAAGGGCACCATCTTATTCCAATGGTGGCCATGAGGTGCATGGCGCACCCAGGCATGATGTTGATCATTTCATTAGGGAATGTGTTCGTATTTTCCATGATAAACAATCGAAAGGTCATTTATCCTTTTTTTTTGCATTCAAATTTTCAAGCATCGTGTTAGTATTCTTCTTCAACATGCTTTAACCTCTATTATAGAAAGGAAGATTGCGTTGGTGGGAGATGTTTGTTTTAAACCTCCTATTATTATTAAATTTCTCGATTTGCATGTAGGTGACATTAGAAGGGCTGTGGGTGGGATAACTTCCTACCACAACAGGGATTAACTCTCCCTTCTTTGGTTCCTGCGGGTTGTGCTTCTTTTGGCCTTCCCTTTTTGTCTTTCATGTGATGGTTTTAGCCATTGGTTATTATTGGATTTTTATCCCCTTTTTATATGAGGATTTTTGAAAGATGATATTTTGGCTTGTGTTGAAACTTGAAATTAGTTAGAGAGTTGTAATGTCTTGAAGGATTTTGGTTTTTCTTAGGGGATTTTTAAAAATTTGAGATATTTTTGCATGGTGAAATTTGAGTTTCCATAATTCTTCTTTTGCCTTAGATACTTTTTAATGTAAATGGCAAGGCCACAGTGTGACACACCCCTTGTTAGCACTTGGCCACCAACTTGTGATGACCCAGAGGTTGGTTTTTAACCGGACCAATGATCTTTGTCTTTTTTTCAAAAACCATTAGTTTGGCACATACGTATGTATGCACCAGGGCTACATGGGGCCGTCTAATACCTATCATAATTGAAACCAAAATATTTAGTTTGTAGGATTCTCCTCCCCCCCCCCCCCCC
>Ga0209611_10010068_pt1 | contig 14032 bp, 15 predicted proteins | sample S1TSphgellanicum_3_FD_187693 | JGI IMG/M metagenome (GOLD analysis project Ga0209611, IMG submission 187693) | Host-associated microbial communities from peat moss isolated from Minnesota, USA - S1T2_Fc - Sphagnum magellanicum MG (SPAdes) (version 2) | ecosystem: Host-associated > Plants > Peat... | reverse complement strand
ACCACACAAAGAAGGTGTGGGTCTACTTCATGAAACACAAAGGTGAAGTGTTTCAACATTTTTTGAATTTCAAAGCAATGGTGGAGAAGGAGAAGGGTGTGAGCATCAAGTGCCTAAGGTCTGATGGAAGGGGAGAGTATTTTTTAAATGAATTTAGTGAGTACTTGAAGGAGCATGGAATTCAAAGGAAGTACTCATGTAGTTATTCCCCATAATAGAATGGAGTTGTTGAAAGGAAAAATAGGCACGTTGCAGAAATAACACATGCCATGTTAAATGAGAAGAATTTGCCAAATTACTTTTGGGCTGAAGTGGTAGCAACTGCAATCTATGTCATGAATCTAACACCCACAGCGGCAGTTCATGGCACGATACCTGAAGAAAAATTCACAGGCAAGAAACCAGATGTGTCACACCTCAGAGTGTTTGGTTGCATTGCATACGTGCATGTTCTTGAGGAGAAGACATCAAAACTAGACCCAAAAGCTGAAAAATGTATCTTCATTGGATATTTTTCAAAATAAAAAGGATATAGATGCTTCAATCATTCCATTCGAAAATTGCAAGTGAGTAGAGATGTTGTGTTTAATGAGATGGTTAATTGGTACTCACCACTAAAGGTAGTAGAAGATGGAGAGGCTAGAAATGGTGATGTTTCATCAAATGTGAAACAAGAATCATAATTAATCAATGGACCACAAGAGTCTTCAATTAGTGGGTCCAATAGCACTCCATGGAAAGGAAGATTGAGATTTTCAAACATTGTACATGGTAGTTCTCAAACATCATCTATAAATCCTCGTGTAGATGATGCGTCAAGTGATTTAGAGAAGAGTGAGGGTGAAGAATCAAGAATCCCTTCAATTACTACTCCTAGAGTTTGAATGGCCAAGAAAGTTTTGAAAACACCTGACAACAACAATGGAGTACGAAGATCCACACGAGTCAAGTACCCTGTACAAAAACTCACATATGATGGCTTTGTAGCTCATCATTACACATACATGGTGAGAGTCATACAGGAGGTTGAACCCACTTGTTTTAAATAAGCGATTGGAAACCATAAATGGGACAATGCCATGGATGAAAAGATGGCAGCTTTGGATGCTAATGTTACTAAGGAATTAGTAGCTTTACCAAAGGACAAAAAAACAATTGGGTGCAAATGGGTGTACAAAGTCAAACACAATGTAGATGGATCTGTGAGTAGATACAAAGCAAGATTGGTTGCCAAAGGTTATGCCCAAACTTATGGCATAAACTATGAAAAAACCTATAGTCCAATTGCCAAAATGACAACTATAAGAGCAATCATTGCTATGGTAGCAGCAAAAGGATGGTCTTTACATCAAATGGATGTAAAGAATCCTTGTCTTCATGGAGATTTACATGAAGAAGTGTACATGGAGCAACCACTAAGTTATGTGGACCAAACACATCTTAATTTAGTTTGTAGGTTGAAGAAAGCTTTGTACGGCTTGAAGCAAGCACCTAGAGCTTGGTCAAACAAGATAGGTCAGTATCTTGTCACAAGTTAATTTCAAACATCCAATGCAAATTTTTCACTATATGTGAAAAAGATAGATCATGGGATTGTAATCATAGTCATCTATGTTGATGACTTGATTATCATAAGAGATAGTGATGCAAACATCTTTGATTTGAAAAAGTTTTTAAAGCAAAAGTTTGAGATGAAAGATTTGGGAGAGTTGCGTTACTTCCTTGGTAATCTAGTTCCCTAAAAGGATATGGTTATTACAAAGGCAATATGCCTTGAACAAATTGATCGAATATGGGATGACGGGTTGCAAACACATTTCAATTCCATTGGAGCAAAATGTGAAGTTAAATGCAGATGAAGGAAACCTTGTGGAGGATACCACTATGTACAGACACATAGTGGGGAGTTTGATTTACATGACCATCACAAGGCCAAATTTGAGTTATGCAGTTGGAGCGGTGAGTCAGTTCATGCAAACACCACGAAAGCCACATTTGGATGCAGTGAGGCGCATAGTGAGGTACATAAAACATACATTACAGTGTGGAATTTTTTATGAAACCAAGAGCCAGTTACAAGTACATGGATACACGGATGTTGATTGGGCTGGCAATGTTTTAGATAGAAGATCGACTAGTGGTTTCATGTTTTCTTTTGGAAATGGAGTTGTTAGTTGGAGTAGTAAGAAACAACTAACAATTGCACTATCAAGCACAGAGGCATAATACAAAGGTGCAATAATTACTACATGTGAAGTAGTTTGGTTACAAAAACTACTATCAAATTTGGGACAATCAGTGGATGTTCATGTTGTCATTTATTGTGATAACATCAGTAGCATAGTACTTGCTAACAACCCGGTCTATCATGCTAAGACAAAGCACATTGAGGTGCATTACCACTTTATTAAAGAAAAGGTTCTAGCAAAAGAAATTGAGCTTATTCATGTTAGTACCAAATATCAAGTTGTTGACATTTTCACAAAGGCTTTAGGTACAGACAAGCTAAGGAAGTTTAGAAAAATGTTTGGTGTACTAGAAGTGGATTTGAGCTTGAAAGGGAGTGTTGAAAATTCAAGCTCAACTAGTTAGGTTTCATTAGTTACTGCAGTAGGAAAGTAACTAGGTTACTTTCACAAGGTTGAATTACTTTCTTTACTTATATTAGTTTGGTTATTTGTGGTTTGGTTCTCTTTTCTTCATTGCACAAGTTTGTGTATTTCATGTGACAAAAATCTTGAGGAGTTCTTGATGTTATGTTTCGTGTTGTGAACATCATGTTTTAGTTTCCTTTTCAATAAAGATTTATATTTGCACTTGAGTAGATGTCCTATTTGTTAACATGGTATCAGAGCCAAGTTGTTGAATGAGAAAGTAACGTTGAGAGAAATTTTTTTCTAGATTTTGTCTTTAGAAGTCTAACAAATATAAAGTCATCGGGTCAAGATGAAGATAATGAAGTAAGGCCTAGTGGGACAATTTAGGAGGAAGAAGTGCAAACGGAGGAACCATAGGTATTCAAGGGAGGAGGTCAGGAAGAGAAAGAAACCACAGATACTTAAAAACAATAACAAATGGAGACCACTCTAACAATAGAGGCAAAGCAGTCACAAATATAGCCATTGGAAGTGGAACCATAGAGTAAATTAGTGGAGGAAGAGGTCAAAATTATAGATTTAAAGGTAGGTACAAAACCGATGGTTGTTGTATAGAATGAAACTACAAAAACTATAGTTGGGCAAATAGAAGCCTAAGAGGTTGCAAAATGATTTGATTTCATTTTTTGTTATTCCACAAGGATTTTGGGGACAGAATCCAGAGTACAAAGGGAGTAATGTTAAGGGAGTAGGCATATTACATCGTTTTTGGATGTATAATGCATTATGGATAGGGATTAATCATTGGACATTGGTAGTTTAAATTCTTGTTTAGTTTTAATTCATGTTGATGGTGACTTGGGGACGGCCTAAAGGAAGGAGTTATGGGAAAGTGAAGAACATTCTTAGACACATAATTTTGGAATAAGGAGATAGATGTAGGTGCTTTGCAGTAGAAACTACATATTCTAATATGGAATATCACATATTTAATCTTGTTGTTTGATTACATTTTAATAGAACATGGAATTTTTTTTGTATTTTGATTGAAATTTTCAGTAAACCAGGGAGGTATAAATTATTATGTGAATTATCTATAGTATCAAAAAATCATGAAATGAATTGTAATTGTTTTTTTGGTTTCTTACATTGTATTATGAAGTACAGATTATGGTTACCTGAAATAACCATGAATCTGGTGTTTTAATGGACTACAAACACATGTGTGTTTATAATTAGTGCAGAAATTGGGAACGTGTGAATATTGTAGTGCAAATCTATTGTTTCAATAAATGTGGAGTAGTTATGGAAAAATTTAATCTACAACTACCACCATCAAACTGTTGTGACACATCCACATACCAAATAGAACAAAATTGATTAACTTTAGCAGCAAATTGATGAACCGTGCCATTTTCAAGGAAAGGAATTTTTTTATAAGGTACAAAATGCATAGTCCTTGAGGATGAGCATTTTGGACGAAGAGGAGTTCCACCAAGAAATTTTAGTAACCCTTTTTTTTAACATGAGTTTTTCCTCATGTGTTTCTAGCTTGTATTTTTTGTCAAAGTTTGGGTGATTAATCAAAAAATTGTCCTTATTAATCTAGTCAAGTCTTACCTACACAAGTAGTACTAACTTATTATAGACCTTATCTAATATCAATAGTTGTTCAAAGTTTAGTACTGAATGTTTAGAATTTAGTTTATCCTACAACACTACTAGATGTATTTCATAAATAGCTAGTTTTTCCACTTGTTTCTGTTCCCCTTGTTGGAAATGTCATGGAGCAAAATCTAGTAGGTTTTCCAAAGCCAATGTTTCTTCATGTTGGACCATATGCACCATATTTTGGTTCTAATTATGGTGGCATAAGGAGTGTTCTTATAATGTGGCTTCCAATATTTAATCCTTTAGTTAACATTATGACACCACTAAAGCCAATTTTGGGTGTTACACAAGCTAGGATTGTAAGAGATCATGGGGAGCCTTTGGATGAGGATGACGATTTTTTTGAAAGAAAGCACAACCCGAGGATCCCACAAATTGTTCCTATCAAAAAACCATATGATGAATAGAGGGGTAAACAATCGCCAATTGGAAATGGTGTTAGGCTTCCTATATGTATTGATTCTCAACACACTTCACATTGCCATTCACTAAAACACCAGATTCATGGTTATTTCATATAACCAAAATTTGCATTTCAAAATACATTATAAAATCTCCAAAAACAATATTACAATTCATTTCATCATATTCTAATACTACAAAAAATTCACACAATGATATCAACATAAAATTCATTGCAGAAGTTTATGTTTTTCTATATTATTGAAAACATGAATAAAAAATACAACAAAATCCCATGTTTTGTTGAAATGAAAATTAAAAATAAAAATAAAATATGTGGTTTTCTACTACAAAGTCCTTACATTGTCCCTTACTCTTCCCAAAATTGTGTGTTTGAGAATCCTTTTTTTCCCTAGATCTTCTTCCTTTTGGGTAGTTCCTAGTCACATTATCATGATTCAAAACCAACAAGAATTCAAAATTCAAAACTACAATGTTCCATGAACAATCCCTATTCTAAATACCTTATTCATCCAAATCATGTAATCATCCAACCCCCTTAACATGAACATACCTATAAGCAATGGTGTTGGCAAACCTTTCAGCATTAGTGGTAACAATTTTTTAGGAGGTGATGGTAGCGGTCATCCAAGAGGTGGCAATAACAGACCCCCGTGAGACCAAAATCCAAGATCATATGCTACAAGATTAACAAGACTGTGAATAAGGCCTACTTGGAATTTGTGGTACCCTCCATGGTATCCTATCCAACCACCTATAGTACCAAATATTTTGCCAAGTAGGAAATCCTTATCCTACCTCGTCTACACCACAAGAATGGATCCCGAGGCCCATGTATGAGTCTTTTGCAAGGCCCATTTAGGCCAATGGGGAAAAGCATGATGCAAATATCATCAATCTATTTTATTTTATGCTCTGCAATGCCATATCCAAATGGGGAGATAATTTTATGAAAGCCCATTTAGTTTGCAAATTTGAGGAACTTGAGGCTGCGTTCTATAACCATTATTGAAAAGTACAAATGAATGAACAAGTGTACATGGCATTATGAGTGATAAAGCAAGGTGGAGATGAGAAGATGGAAGTACATTATGGACATATATTGAAACTAGTAAACTACCTTTAGCATCAAGCATACAATAATTTGTTAACCACTTTCTTTTGAATAGGATTGCAACCATACCTTCGGATAGGCATGGCGGGGATGAAAAAAGACACCTTGTTTGAACATAAGGAAATTACAATTACTTGTGGAAAAAATATGGGAGACATTAATGAACGGGTGAAAACACACTGTGGGTGAGCCAAATTTAACCAAAATTGGCTCAATCTTAAAAATATAAGAAGCATGTTTTGTACCAATTGTTTTCAAAAATGTTTTTAATGATAAAGACATTGTGGCTTTGGTATTTGTGTGAAAGGGCGTTTAATTTCATAAGTACAAAGAATTTACGATTAGGTTGTTTGATGTTTGTTATGGTCGATTCAAACATTTTCCATTGAGTTCACTTGTGCTCAAAACGATTGTTCAAGTTGTAGCTAATAATGGAAGTGCAAACTATAAGCATTTTTTTGCATGAGCAACAATGTGTTGTTGGGCTTTAAAGGTGAAGCAAATGCTAGATTGTTTGAATTTGATGTAAGGTAAGAGTTTTTTAACATTTGTTGCAAAAATGAATAAGGTCTAGTTCGTGCAATTACAAGAACTAAAGGATGGCTTGTGCATGAGGGTGAAGCTTGAGCTTGGAGCTTTGAGGTTGGAACTTAAAGTTTAATGTGATTTTAATCCACCTACATGGATGAATATGACCATAGATGAATGAATTCATATGGATGAATGTCATTTTTACATGGATGATTTTCATTTATGATTTGGATTAATTAAATAAATCATTGGATGAAATTCATCCATGATTGGTAGATAAATAAATTCAAAATTATTCATATCCATTTTCATTTGTTGTCCAAATATTAATATCTCAAATTTCAATGTCATTTAATAATGATGGATAATGAAATTGTGATAGTGGGGGAAAATATGATGGTGGGACCAAAGTGATTTTAAAATTTTTGTTTAAGAAATGATTTTCATGAACAATGTTAAACAATTCAAAAAATATTATCATGGAATGAGTGTCAACCACCTTACCCCCCCGCTCCACCCAATTGTTGTTAACAACATTATATATTTATTTCGTCGAGAATTGGGATGCCTTGAATATAATAATTATTTAATCAACCCCATTATCATCTATGATAGTAGGTTGTTTGAAAAAAACTAATTAATCAACATTCCTAAAACTAAATTTTAGTTTATTTCAATTATTATCAATGATATTACCTAGTTTTAAAACATTTAAAACATTCAAAACCAAATGTTTCAACAACATTGGTTAGATTTGGAAAAAGTCATTGCACCCTTGACACAAGATGAGAAAAAGAACGCCATTGTTGCCAATAATAGTTATACACAAGTTTGAAAAAAGTTATGGCACCTTTTAGAGGAGGGGGAGGAAAAAAACCAATGTCAATAATAACAGTGGGTTAGTTTGCCTTGGAATAATAATAAAAAAATAAAATTAATTAATTTAAAAATTTAAAAACAAAAATGACCATGGGGTGGATGGTAGCATACTAGTGGTATTATAGTTTATTTTATTTTTAAATAATGTGATTTTAAACAATAGGCATGAAACACATCTATAATGGAATTTACATTATATTATTCAACAAATGTAATATCATGTATAATTAGATTATGTTTCATGAAGCTCTAGTTAATTAAAATTATGGGAAAGAAAATTTATCCATAAAAATTTAATGATAAAATAAAACATTCATCCATAATGACGATGAATGCTTACATTCATCCCCATGTTTACTTCTAAGTTTATTAGTACAACATTCATTTTTGAGTCAAATTATTACGTTTTACTTGCATCATGTGTATAAGGGAAAAGATATTTTATTATCCGAAGTTCCAACTTTAGGTTCTAGGCTTAGGCTTTAGGCTCGTGAAGTAGCTTGCCTCATAGGAATTGAACAAAAAAATCTTTAGCTTTTGCATTTTTTCATTTATATGTTGAATTTTGTTTGAATGCAATGCTTGGTTGTTGAACTTACTAGAAACTGACTCGAGTCACACACATCTTTTGATTGATTCAACTTTTCTTCTTTGTTTTGCTTTTGATGTTTTAAAGGTTTAATGATGAAGGCTAAAGATGATCTGATTTGTGTTATTGTGTTTATATTAGAGACTGAAATGTGCAAAACAACATGAAGAGGGATTGTGACTACGGTGGTAAGTGGATGAACTTATAAGAGCAAATGTTGTAATTATTCAGTGAATTTCTTTTCAATGGCAATTTCTCACCTTGTATGTTAAAAAGGAAGTTCCAATTTTATGTGCTACTACAATGGCAAGCATTATTGAAGTGCATAAAGTTGTTTTCATTTTTGCATGTAATCATCATAACTTTACTAGAGGACCTAGGTCTACTCAATGTGTTTTCTCCTCAAAATGGCCTTTTTTTCTCCATCTATATTTTCTTGGTTGGTCTTATTGTTAAAAATACAAAAGGTCTTTAGTCCAATGTGTCTTATATATGGAATTAAGGTTTAAGGTCCATTATTTGTATATGGAATTGTGTCTTATATCAATCTAGTGTGGTTCAATTATGTTGTTTCACAACAAGGCATGCATAATATTCGGGTGGAGAAGCTGCTAGTCAATTGATGTTCCAAAATTGATGACTCACTTCAAAGTTGTAATTTACCTTGGTGTGTCACATGTATGTAGTGAACCCAAGTATACACGTGGCATAGTCTTGTATAGAATTGTTTATATAATCATGAATAGTCTTGTATATAATTGTTTATTTATTTTTTCATTTGAAGTAGGTGCAACTTTTGGATATTTGCACTATGTTAGTTTTAGGGTTTAGGACAACGGGAAAACACTCAAGTCCCCTTGTTAAAACTTAGGCCAACAAGTTTCTTATTGGTAGTTAATGTACATTGGAGAAGACCAAACAAATTTTTTTCAAGTGACCTTGCCACCACCCTAAATGTGAATGACCTGATTTGTGGTGCAAGTTTCCAACTACTTCAAATTTGTAGCTTTCACTATACTTTCAAGTTTGTTGTTTGTAAGGAAAGCAATTCAAGTCGTTATAATGTTAGTTGTTACATCTAGGTCATAGTCATATTATAATTATTTCCTTGATATTAAACAATTGGTGCTTGGTTGGTATATGTTGATATTTCTTGGGATAGCTGGTGATTAATTGGTATTTGTAACAATGCCTAAGTTTTTTACTCTACAACCATAATCCTGACATAGGGCATACTTTGGAAATACCTTTTGTCATTTTTCTGTTTTTGCAATTTTGTGTAAATTGGTTGATTTCCCATTAGAGGCTCTAGACACACCCATCAATTGATTGTTGTTTCTATGGAAACATAAATATCTTAGTAAGTCATGGTGTAAAGATGGGTGTCTTATTGTTCAAGAGCCATGAGTATTGCTAGAGCAAACAAGAGTTTTGTACATCAAAAGGTTTGAGTGTATTTTGCTTGTTGATTATTGGAAATGTATATATGCATTTTTAAAAAAAATCTCTTAGGGTTACTTTCAAGGGTATACTTACAGTTGTAATAGGTGTTAATGTTTAGGGCTTAGGGTATTTATATACCTATTTTTGAAGGGTACTTGTCCCATTTGTTGGGATCTATATGTGTTTGATTTTGACTATTGTTATGGTTGTTGGATTATGTAGTAACACCATGGGGAAGATATCAAACTAGTGAAATTTGCAAGATTTAGCAAGGAGATTACATTAAGTGAAAATGAAATTGAAACCACCTACTTGGACAAAGCTAATGAGTATTGAAGACATTGGTTGCACTATCAACTGGTTGCTAAAGAATCCTCCCCCATACGCTTGTCCTTTCCATGATTTTAAGGATATACACAATCTGCCATGTGAAGGTATTAACCCCCATAGGTTAAAAACTAGCAAAGATGTGTTGGAAATTGAAATGATTCAAGTGTTTGGCCTTGCTAGAGCTTTGGGTATTCTTTTGCAGATGTCCATGATGGTAGGTGTTGGATAGGATTAAGGAGTTATATCCCATCATGTATGGCAAATCTTCTATCCCAAACTCTAAACTACTGGGGAAAGAATTTACAAAAGGCATTGTGGCAAAAGTGGTGAAGGGGATATCAGTTAGTTGGGCCAATTTTGGCCATGAAATTAATCAGCAAAGGAAATGGCAATCAAAGTTAAATATTTTGATTGCAAAGAAGGCATCATTATTGGGCTTGAACATGTGCATGTGGGAGGTGAAGATGAAACAAAAAGTTATTGACATTGTGAAGGTGGAGAAGGGTGTCAAAACATAAAGTGAGCCATAATTAAAACCTACAAGTATTGGTAAGGTTGGAGAGATTAACCTTTGGATATGATACAAAAAAAATAAAATGAAGTGGCTCACTTGTTGTATGTTGTTGGGAATGAAATGGAGGTTGCTAGGTTAGATATTGACACCATGAACAAGGATAAGGAAGGACTATGCATTAAAATGGAGCATATCAAGGTTGTGCATGAGTCCGTGACAACCATGAAGGAAGAAGAGGCAAAGAAGTTACATGTTTTGCAACAATTAGATGAAGCAAATGGTGCAGTTTTTTATTTACAATTGGTGACACTTGATTTTTATAAAAAATGGTTTGCAAACAAGATGAAGCCATTGCTGATTTGGTGGCTCTACAAAAGGAAAATGTGAAAATGGTGGAAAGGAAGTTAAGGTCTTTATGGCTCCAATTTCATGCTTTGATAGGACAATTGTTGCATCTCAAGAAGGGTGTTGAGGTGCTATATACTCACTTGCACCCTATGTGTGATGAAAAGACTTTGACATACCAATAGTTAGAAGAAAATATAGTAGAAAGAAAAGATAGGACAAGTAAGCTATTTAAGCAAGTCCACAAACTATTGTAGGTTGAAATGTTGTAACAAGTCAACTTGATAAAATATACAAAACAAATTTCTGCAAAAAGTCAATTTGTCATCTCAAGTTGATTTGTAAAAATTTAAACATTTGTAACTACTCGTGTACTATTTAAGGCAAGAATCAAAAAAATAAAAGGGTTATTTTGTTGAGTATGGAATGATATATGAATGTGTTTTTTCTATTTGAGTAGTTGTGAAAGGACCATTAAAGAATATTAGGAAGGAGTAGAAGTTTGGATGGCAAGAAAAGTTATGAAAATATGAAGAACAATGAAGATGAGTTCAAGGTAGCGTTTTTGTTTTTCCTTGTTATTACTATGTATGTTGAGATTGATTGTTGAAGTTGGTCTTAATTAGTTAGATATGTAGTATCTAAACTAACGGAGTAAAACAAGGACACTAATAGAAAACCCCTATTTTGAACCAAAACATTTTCAACTAGATGTGATTTGCAACTATGTTGCAACTATACTTTTTTTTAAAAATTGAATAATGGCAATTACCAATGAAGTCGATTCATCAACTAAATCGATATATAGTTGAACGCAATTTTCAATCAAGTGGTGTTTTGTTGAATATTCCATTCAATATTCTTGACATCAACAATGTTTATAAGTTGAAATGCCTACTACATTGGTAAATAATGAAAAAACATGTCTTGAGTAGGAGGTCATTCTTGGAATATTGTTAACATTTAAGGTTTTCTAGTTGACACATAATCAAGACGTTAACCAATGTTCAACTATTTTGGTGACACCATCAACACATGCATGGATGGTAAAATGTATTAAAGGATGAATAAAATCATGTAATTTCATTTGCAACTTTGTTCCAACTATCTTTCAATTCAATTAAACAACTAATAGGTGACTTTGCTTTTATACATATCATATATGTTATCATTTATGTTCAAATTTGATAACATTAAATTACATGCTTTTTGTAACGCATATAAAATTTGAATAAATTCTCTTAAATATAAATTATTAATTTAATATTGTATATGTTCATACATGTAATTTTATTTGTAAAAGTGAATGGCTATGTATGATGTTATTTTTTAATGCATTCGAACAATAGTATTCAATTATGAAATAAAATTAAACAAAATTTTGAAATATAAATTGATAATAATGCATATGTTCAATATATGTAATTTTTTATTTTTATGTATATCAAATTTAGTTTTCAATATATCAAGTGATGATAGATAATTAATATTTATGTGAAACTCTAATGTTTATTCTATTTTATACATATGATAACTTTATATTTGTTTAAAATTTTATCAAAATTCATTAAATTGAAATTAAATGTAATGTAGAAATGAAAATTTTGTAGGATGAAAATTTTTCATTTAAATAATAAATTAAATTGTTGATAATAATAATAATAAAATTAAAGTATAATTTAAAATATTGTGTATTGAAATATTAGTTAGATTAATATGTTTACTAATGGGGTATTTTATTACCTTACTTTTGAAATTGATTTAAGAACATAAGAAAATTGAATAGGTTTTGATGTTATTCTTCAACATGTTTTGTGAGGTAGTTTGTTTATGTCCCTTATCAGGATATTCCAATATATTACAATAATTTTATTATTTCACTTCAAAACAAACCAAAAAAAAAAATTGTAAAGAATTTCTTTTTCTTTTTCCTAATCAAAGGAAACAACACAAAAACATGTCCCAAACCGAAAAGTTGTCCAATTTAAGCACCAATGTTTTTATATACCTATATTCTTTTGTTTTAACAATAATTAAGCAATATTAGATGAAATAAACAATTTTTTTTCCTCTTAAGTCTAGCTACTTGTTTATTTAACCGCCTATTCTACCTTGTACTACCATTTTTGCTCAAACCTACATGTTCACTTATCTACATATCTTTTTCTAGATAACAATGTTCAACACACGTAATGATAATTATTTTTATAAATTCAACAAAACATAATTACGGTTATTTGGAATTAATGTAATAATGAATTTAATGTTAACTATTAGTTTGAATATATTTTCAAATTTTTTATGTCATTATTATTTTATTTTATATCAAATAATCATAACATGCATAATTAGTATGGACATCTAGTACATGATCATATCAGTTCAAAATATATATTTCGTTTAGCATTATTATATTTACTTCAATTTTTATTATTATTATTTTTATTATATATATAATTAATTTATAATAGTTATAACAAGTTAAATAATAATACAAACAATAATAGTTAAATAACAACCTAGCTTATATCAGCTACAAAGGTAAATTGCCAATGTTATTTTTATAATTTTTACTAAAAATATTAGTTATTAAAATAAATTTAATTATTAAGTAAACTATTAGTTTACGTCTAGGTTTAATTAAGTTAAAATTAGGTTGTAAATTAGTTGCAATTATGTTATTTCAATTTGCAACTAAAATAAAGTAATTGACCACCATACACCCAAGTTATTAAAGAACTTTAAATTTTAATACATCCTTTTTTTATTTTTCAAGCTCAAAATGATGTTTTAGAGTTCAACTTGGAGTAACCATGGCCATTTAAATCATTCAAGGGTGTAAGCATGGTAAAGAATACACAAATAGTTGACAAACAAAAATGAAGTTGAATATGAGACAAAATTTGACCAAAATACCAAAAAGTATATTAAGATTTACTTAAATTTCATTTTGAAACCATTGTGCTTTTAATTGGGTTTATTATAAACATAATACAAAAAAATATTTTTTAAAATAATAAAAGTAGGTAACAAGTATGTTTGAAATTGATTCGTCAATATGATATTCAAACATATTTTTTCATTAAAGTTTTTTAATGAAATAGACATGTATGAAATTACAACATAAAAGTCGATGTGTATAAGGTCAACTACTACAACACTAACAAGTATTCATTATTCAATTGCAAGTCCTTAATCCTTCCATATCAAGATTCAAACAAAACTAAAACTTGTTCAAGGCAATTCAAAACTTTCAAAAACACAAGACATGATCAACAATTGAGGTGTTCATAGTCCATCATATAGAACCTTGTTCACTTGTAAAGATGATTGCATTAAAAAACATAGTAAGTATTTGCTCAAGGTTATTCAAAATTTTGACAAAAGTTTTTAAAACACATCATAATGCTCATAGGCACCTACAAGTATTGGATATCCAAACCAAGTTGCAGTTTACATAAAACTTCCAATGCACTTGTTTTCTCAATCGTGGCACCTAATGTTCAAGACAATCTTACACTTTGTAGAAATGATTACATAATCAAATAGAGCTACAAGCTACAACTCAAGCACAAAATTTATAATGTTTTTGTTTT
>Ga0209611_10010065_pt1 | contig 14034 bp, 5 predicted proteins | sample S1TSphgellanicum_3_FD_187693 | JGI IMG/M metagenome (GOLD analysis project Ga0209611, IMG submission 187693) | Host-associated microbial communities from peat moss isolated from Minnesota, USA - S1T2_Fc - Sphagnum magellanicum MG (SPAdes) (version 2) | ecosystem: Host-associated > Plants > Peat... | reverse complement strand
TAATAAAAAATTTGTTCTTTTCTTTTCTTTTCCTCTCTTCTTCCTACCAAACTTTCAATGATAAAATCAAGTTCCACAACACAAGGAACATAGATTCAGGTCCCGGCAACAGAACCAAAAAGATGTATAACACAAACAAGTTGAGGACTAACACTATGTATGTTTATTACATAGCTATGAAAATCTATGTTCTTGATTGCAGAAATATCTTTTCAACCTTCTATTGTCTATGCATAAATAATGTCTCCCCATTCTTTTATCATGAACTAAACATAAACATTAACCCCTTTCAAAACAAAAACCCTTCAAAACCAAAACTTCAGTTTTAGCAAACTTTGCATTCATACAATAACTTTGTACAAGTGAAGGTGTTTCTCAAGGTCACAAACCATTTATATACCAACCAAAAGGAAACTAATAAAAAAACTTCCTAAAGTTTATCCACCACATGGTTCCCCATGTGATTTCACATAAAATAATCAAAAGGAAACAAAATCACATGGTCCCCCATGTGATTTCATATAAAATAATCACAAGGAAACATAATCACATGGTCCCCCATGTGATTCCACAATTAATCATAAGGAAACATAATCACATGGTGCACATGATTTGCACATAAATTAATATGTGAAAGTCAATGCACCATGACCAAATTATGGAATCCTGCCACTTAACTTACCCCTTTAAACAATTACCTAAGTAATTGTGTAATTACATCAAGTCACACATCGAGTTACACAACCATCTTAATGATTTGTGATAATGTTTTTGGCTTCAAACAAAGTGGTTGAAGATATCCAATTTTTTCGCACATTACACATTTCACCCAAATTGACTAACGATATTAATTATTCTCATTATGTTTTAATCGTGAATGTGTAGTGAGACATGGTCTACTATATATGGATAACATTTCATGATATCATATTGTGTTTTTATTAAGAAGCTAATTGTTTGATATTGGTTTGTTAGTCTGAATGAAGATTGCACTAAGTAATCTTACTTTCTATTTGGCAATATTTAATTGCATGTCATGGAAAATCAATTTGCACAAGTAATATCAAACCTTCATGTAATGTGTGGAAGTGCATGATCAAACTATATTCTAAGCATGTCATTGAAGGGGAAATGGAGTAGACTTTTTTTAAAAGGGAGGGTTTTTTAGCTTCAAATGTGGGTTAGTTTTTGGAATTAGTTTAAAAATAAAAGAAAAATTTGCATGTGAAAATTTGAGACTTGGTGTTGTTGCCTTTTCATTTTGCGTTATGAGAAATGACAATATGACCCGTTGGTTTGCATATACAAAACAATGAACGCCAAATGATTTTTTTTCAGTTCTAAGACTTTGCATAAAACTTAATTCATCCTCATCCACCTCCTTTTGATTAGTGTAAAATATGAAGGGGAGAAATCCACACAAATTAATGCTTGGGTCACCAACCTTAGACCTTGTAACCTACTTATTCACTTATCCAATTTGGATGTTTTTGTGATGTTAAGTACATACGAAGGTTGCAAAAAATTTGGATCAATCAATTTTGGCACATTCAAATATGGAGAGCATTACTAGCTTGGAAGTGGGCAAAGTTATGAATGGGAGCCATAATTGAGTCCTTAGATTGTACTCATTATTCCTTGTCAATTATTATCACTAACTCCTTACTTGCTCCACGTTCCCCCATCCTTATATTACTACCTATTATGTATTTTTGATTATTATATTTTGTTCCCTTCTTTTTTCCCTTCCACATTTCATCATAACAAGTTAAGATAAGGATTTCAATATGAATGAAAAATATATTGGTTAACAAGTCATCACCCCAAACAATTATAAACCTAGCACTAAGGTGAGTTGCATACTTTGCTCATGTTCCAAAGCACAAACATGTTGGAAAATTAAATTTTAAAGGCTACCCAAGCATACTAAAATACATATCATAATAGTTTTATCATTTCGGCACAAATTAAATTATTTTTCATTCTTTCAAAATTTTGAAATTTTACTATTATTTGTGCCAAAATTTTAATAAAATCAAAATTTTGGCTTTCAAGTTTGAACCATAGATCTCCCATGATAGAGAGCTAAATCTAGGATAGTTTAGGCACATTAGACTGTTCCATAACTCTAACAATATCTTGATTATTTTTTTCTATAATCATTACTGCCAAAAATTGCAGAATCAAAAAATCAAGTGCCGAAGTTAAGATTTAAAATTTAATTAATTATTCGGCAACAAACTTTCAAAATGGTAAAGGTACTACTATACTTCCCAAAGTAATTAGTTTAGAAAAATTACAACCACCTATGGAAGTCAAGGCACTTGGACCAAGTCTAGCTAGGCCTTTTGGTGAAGCTTACTTGCCAAATTTTCCCTAGGCTTGAAAGGCTAGAAAAGCTTGCCTATATGGGGGTAGTAAAAAAATGGTTTTCTTGAACTCTTAAAAGTCTTGAATTGTAGTTTATTGAAATCAATATATCCCCTATTAAAAAAAAATCAACCTTACATTTTTTCATTTTTGAATTATGTTGTGCCAAATGGAGGTGTGTGGTAATTAAAGCTAAAACAAAAGGGTTGATAAAATTAGGAACAAATAACAACTAATCCATTGTCACACATGTTTTTATTTGAGCTTTAGAGTTTTTGAGGTGTCATTTATGATACCCTACCCAATTAGAAATTGACACATGGCATATGGAGCTCATCATAGAACAAAAAACATGTTTCATGAAGTGCTATATTGACATGGTTTTGTGACTAGTAGTGATGTGTGAGTATTTGATTTTGTTAATAATTTTTGGTTCCAATTTTTGAAAATTTAAAAACAAAAAGCTTCTAATTCATATCTTTTGAAAATTTCAGAATTAGAGAACCTCAATTTTTGGTTATTTCAAAGTTTTCAAAAAAGGTTATTCTAATAATGATAAGAAATTGGAATTAGTTTAGTGAGAATAAGTTTAAGTTCCATTAGGGTCTTCATTTTTTGGATGATATTTTTAGAAGATGATTTTAACATGTATTTTTTCAAAACTAGTTTATTTTTGCCAAATACATTGTTGTTGATGCCTCTTTGTCCCAAAGCTTGAACAACACAATGAGCACTTTGGGTTCTCTTGTGTATTTTCTTGAGATTCTACATGTGTTAGTTGATTGTTGTGATTAATTAATAAATTATGTAGCTTATGATACTTATTTTTGTGATTTTTTTTTTGCATTTCCTTGTTAGTGAACTATGAGACAATATGTTCACATTGTATGAGTATGAGTTCCTTTTGTTACAGTAATTATTATTTTTTAATCAAATGCTTTTCCTTAGAACTTTCAAAGGTGTGTTTATAACTAAAAAGAAGAAAATTGAAAACCCTTCACATAGTACTTGTTTATGCATTCAATTTTGGAAATGGTCAACAATTTTGTTAATGTTCTTTGATACATGAAAGTCCTACATGACAAACATTGTTGTTTCCAAATGTCAATCAACTACAACGTATGTTAAAAATTCAACTTGAAACTATCTACTAAATCCCATTACATCACTCAACCAAGAATTTGGAGTTTGGTCAAAAATGAATACCTTCTATGTTCATTGGCTCTTTTAAGCTCCTAAAAGCCACCCAAGATGCAATGCACAATAAAAACCTAGTTCAACTTGATCACTAGTTCAATTGGAACATGTTCACCCTTAACATTTTTTTAAAAAAACCACCCACATGTAAAATTGTGTGTGTTTTTTTCCCTTTTCCCCTTAAAAACTTAAATCCTTTTAACCCCCAATGGATTTTTGCAAATAAGGTAAAAGAAATTTTCTTGCCTCATGGATGCTTAGAACTTAGGGTTTTTTTTGCTTCTTTCAACAATTATTGGTTTAACCCCAAATGCTAGAACTACAATCTAATTTTTTTCATTAATGCATCACATATCATATTTTTAAATCAGAGCTTGGACCACTTCATTTTCTCATTACCTCCCAACATTAATTTTTAATTATCACGATAGAAATGCATTATTTATTTTAAACCAAACTATTGGCCGTAACAAAATGAAGAGAAATTAACATCCTTTCAACTCAAGATTAATTCAATCATCACAACTCAACAACATATTAAAAACATGAAAAAACACCAAATTTACATGCAATTTAGTTTGGATTAAAAATCTCTTTAGTTCAAAATTCTTGGTTTTTCCCCCTTTAAATCGTCTTCAACTTGGCTGTTAATGTCCTATTGCTCCTTTCTTTTCCTTCATTAGTTCTTCTTCAATGCAACCTTATCCCTTGGCATGTACAACATTTTCAAAAAAATAAGGTTTGCTTACAACACAAATCACACACACAAAACAACACAACTACAACTCATATAAAGTTCCATTAAAGCCATAGCCATCCATGGGAAGAAAACAACTTATGGTTGCATCCCTTTTCTTAATAACAAAGATATGATAATAACATCTTCAACCCTAATCCAATTTCCATTCCCACAAATTTTCCCTTGCTCAATGTCATCTTTAAATTATTTTTTCACATTGATTTGTAAAAACTACACTACTTCATCATTTTGGGTCACATGTCTTTTCTTCTTAAAACATTTATTCTTCTCCGTCTCTTCCAACTCCTTATCATTTCATGTTTTTCATCTTGCACTACTAGTATGCTCATCATTATTGCATATAAATGAAACTAGATATCAACATTGGCAAAAGAAAAAGATGTGGATAAAAAACCACTAGTAGTGTCACATTGCAAGTGCAATAAAATGCTTTTTGATTTTGTTTGCAACCAAATTGGTGATGGGTGAAAGATGTTTGCTTGTTACTTAGTGTAATTTAATCAATAATTGAACTTATTTGTTCAAATTCTTGTTGCTAGAATTAATCACACTAGGTTTGACATGGAAGAAAAAATGTTAGCACTACCAAAATCCATTATTTGGACCATACATCATTTTCAATTCAACCATAAAGTTTTGACTTATATATGGGTAAAAAATACCCAATTCATGTTTGTCAATTTCAAATATAAGTTTTGCATACTATTTTATATTTAATGTTTATGCTACATTTAGAATCACACATGATTTATATCTCAACTTTTTACGTTGTTGAAGAATAAATGGTTTAAAAGCTTTGGAGCCATATTTGTGCATAAAATTTTTGTAGGAAATTTTTGTATATATATATATATAATGCCACTTTTATGACCAAAATTAATATTACACAACCATAAACCTAGAGTGATGCCATATGAAAACTTATGCTTTAAGCTATAAAGGGTGATGTATAACTTATTTTGACGTTGTTTTTAAAAAAGTTTGAATAGCTTCACAAAATATGCATATAATGTTGAATCCAAGTTGATTGTTGATTGTCATAATTGCTTACCTTCCTTTTAGATCAAAATTTTGGTTCACCTTAAAATGCAATTTACCTACTTCATTTACATCAATTTCACTCTCTCTCTCTTTCTCTCACACACACACACACACACACACACACACACATATTTGCAATTTTTTTCTATTGCTCCCCCCACCCTTCTATCTATTGTTAAAAATATATTGTTTTTAATTTTTCAATATTCACCTTTGGCATATTTTTGTATGTTTCATAACCTCATTCGAAAAAAGGGTTTTACCAAGTTTCCCAAGTAGGTTGTTAAATAACAAATCTAACCATTTTTCACATTGGTTTTCTCATTGATTCTTCTTTAAGATGGCAAACTCAAAGCCTTGTTTTTGTTTTGTCACATTACATGATTAGACCAATTTTTTTAACGTGCTATTGAAAATCCAAGCTTTGTGCACCTATAGAAGCTCAACCTATTCAATTATATTCTTCACATTGAGTTAAAGGTCGTTTTGTCATGAAATTGAGTGATAGACTTGCACAAACCTTAAACTTGAAAACCTCCCTCCACACCTATTGGGTCAAAGGCCATTTTTTCATGAAACAAATGTTGGAGTTGCATAAACCCTAAATATCCCCCTCCAAACAGGGTTACACATGCATTGAGTTGAAGGTTACTATTTCATGAAAGAAGTGATGCAATCACATAAACACAAAAACCTCACTCCAAAATGTGCACCGATGTCCATGGTTTTGAAGGCTATACTTTCATAAAACAAAAGATGGATTTGCATAGACCTAAAACCCTAGAACCTGTGTACAAAATGAACTTGAAGCCCATTGGATCAAAGGTCAAAGGCCATTCATTTGTGAAACAAAAGTGATGGACTTGCATAAACCTTAAACCTCCTTCACAAGGGGCTTTGAAACCCATTGGCTGAAATGTCATTCATTTGTGAAACAAAGTGATGGACTTGAATAAACCTTCAAACCTTCAAAGCCCTCTCCAAAATGGCTTTTAACCCCACTGGGTCAAAGGTCATTCATTTATGGAACAAAGTGATGAACTGGCACAAACCCTAAACCCCATCCCCACAGCCTCCCCTCCCTCCAAAATGGGTTTTGAAGCCCATTGGGAGGAAGGCCCATTCTTTCATGAAACAAAATGATGGAATTGCATAAATCCTGTTTTCTTCTAAATCCTAGGAATCACAATACAAAAAAAATTCAGACAAAAAACCCATTGAATCCCCCATTTTGTGAACTTCAAAAACAAGAGTGATGAGTGAACTCAGCTCATAAAAAAAGGATCTGATTATGGTACTTCATAGATCTCCATGTACAAACAATCTTCTTCTTCTTCTTCTTCTTCTTGCTTTGTTTTTCTCCTCTTCTCCTTCAATTGTGCAGCCGCCAGTTTGACAGTAAATTGTTTGGGGGGAGGGGGAAGCTAATGACACATCCCAAGAGAAGAGAAAATTAGAAGCATATATGTCAGATCTGAGACCCCCATTGTGCCAGAAGAATACTGAAGTAAGTTATAATATTGTATAGTATAGTGTGGCACATATTAATTTAGTTGTGGGGATCCCCCAAGTCTTTTTTTTTTTGTTTTTGTTTTTTCTCTTATGTGATGGGCATCATTGATTGGCTGATCACAAAAATAATAATTTAATCAAGCTTTGAACAGTCCCAAAAAAGAAGAAGATACATAGTGGTCTCCTTCTTTTGGGCTGCTTATGTAGGTTACAAGAGTAGAACTTTTTAGGACAAGGGACATGGGATAAGTGAGCTGATATTGGGAACATTTTGGGGGGGGGGGTGGCACACAATGAGAACTTGATGGGAGAGGGGGTACCTCCAAAAAAATTTATTTTATAATGAGCCATTTTGATTAGCCCATCAAAATAAATTCTGAAACTTTGGAAGCTCCCAAAAGTAAGAAGTTTCTATGTTAGGATGTAGAGCCTCCCCTTTGGATCTATAAAAACTAGAAAAGAAAAGACATTAGAAGAATAAGAAGTTGAATCAGTGGTGTGTTTATAAATGAGGGTTGTGTCACACTGTGGCCTTGCCATTTACATTTTAAATGGATCTTAAGGCAAAACAAGAATTATGGAAACTCAAAATATTTCACCATGCAAAAATATAGTCTTCAAAAAATCCTCTAAAAGAAACCAAAATCCTTCAAGATATCATAACTCTATAGCTAATCTCAAGTTTCAACACCAGCCAAAAATATCATCTTTCAAAAAATCCTCATATAAAAATACTAGACCTATTATTTATTACCTAGGGGCCAAAATCCCTTAAGCTACTATACTCTATAATGAATCTAAACACAATATCCTCCTTGCCTTGGTAAGCAAGGCCAATAAAGTTTTGCAGGGTTTTGATGAAGAGTTAGAAGAAGAAGTTGAATCAATTATAGCTGGAAGATACTGGCATAGATATATTAGTTGAACATAATAATATCAATCTCCAATGCAAAAAAATCCACAAATAGATAATAATGTTAAATTACCAACGCAAAAAAATTCCACAAATAAATAATAATATCAAATCTCCAATGCAAGAAACACACCCAAATAGATAATAATATCAAATCTCCAGTCCAAAAAAATACACAAATTTAGTGCACGCATCAGGATTTAGTGCAACAGAATCTCTCCCTTAATAAGTAAGGGGAGGGGGAAAAGAAGGAGGACGAAGAAGAAGAAGAAGGTGCTATGGCCCTGCATCAAATATGGGGTGGCAGATTCCAGAGATTAGCTTGGGCACCAAAATCCACTACTAGCTAGCTACCCGTGTGCATATTTATGGTTTCTTAGATTCATGGATTCTTTCAAGCAGCCGGCGGCGGCTAAGTAATCTGGTAACTGATCATCATCATTAATAATGCAGTATTACTACTACTACCCAGTTTCCAGATCATTAGCATCTAGACTTGGTTGAAGAGAAAGAAGATCCACCACCACCAGAAGAAGAAGCAGAAGAAGAAGAAGAATGGAGAAGCCTGCTGAAGAAGAAGAAGAAGACTGAAGAAGCCTGAAGAAGAAGATCATCAGCATCATATATAATTACTAGATCACCAGATTAACTGAAAATTATTTCGCTCCCCCATATCATTAATTACATAGAAATGGCTGCTGAATGAAATTGGTTTTGCTGCAAATTCAATTATTTTGCCTGGACCTAGAATGCTTCACAAATTCTGAGAGTTTTTTCCAAAGTCTTTTTCCATAACAACATAGGCTACTTACTACTACTGAAGTCCCAGGGTTTTCTTAGGAATTTCTTTATGTATCCAAAGTGGTGATCATCATCTGTAGGAAGATTTATTAAAAAAATGGTGATCTTCCTTAAGAATATTTAGCCAAATCTGGCTATCAACCAGATGGGTTGTATAATTCTTCAATCAACCTTGTATATTCATGGCTACACACTGAAAATAAAAAAGGAAAAGAAATCTGGAAATTTTCACTATTTTCTTTTCCCACTTCTGGCGATGGAAACCCTCCAAAATCACTTCATTTTTGAGTTTTTAAATTTTTTTTAAATTCAAAATTTATTTTTGGCTACATTTCGCCAGTAAAAACAAAAAGCTGATACTAACCTAGTTATGTCAAGAGCGTCTCCTCCACCCACAAAAGTAAAGTAACTGTTATATTGTATTTTGGATGAAGTACATTCAAATATTGTGAAACTACAGTTTGGGCCTGTAAATGGTATTTTGGATGAAGTACATGCTTTTAACTAGTGTGAAACCCCAGTTTGGGCCAGTACATCATGTGTCCGTGGTCCCGTATAAATTAATTTTGAATTAATTACAGGTCTCAAATAGTGAGAAACTCCAATTTGGGCATAAAATAATAGGCCCATGGCCCGGACACAGAAATTTGGATGAAGTACAAGCTTGTGAAACTCCAGTTTGGGCCAGTACATATGCTCATGGCCTATATACACAATACTTTTGGATGAAGTACAAGCTTATGGAAACTCCACTTTGGGCCAGTAAATTTGTCCTTGAGAGAGTTCTCTTTTGGGTTCTAGCATTTGTGCTTACATCAATTTAACTTTCATATCCTGTTTATAACCAAATTTGGCTAACTCGACTTTTCGATGATTCGCATTTTGGCTACATCTCCAAAAAATGAAAAAAAAAAAACCCACTATCTGTGTTAGAGTCAAGTTAGAGTCTGACTCATAGGGACGGGGTGTGGTGTCGGTTTAAGGTTTAGGATTTAGGGTTTTTACTCGGAAAATAAAAAATAAATTAGTAAATAAATAAATAAATAAAAATTAATTCTGATCAGCAAGCAGCAGCTGGCCTGGATATCTCAGTTGGTTTTATTGAATCTGATGATGATGAATGATGGGTGATGAGCTTGAATCAAGCCCTCAACACCCACCCCCTTCCCCCCTCGCCTTCCTTCTCCCACCCCATCCTCTTCTTCCACAAAGATTCATCAGTTTCTTTTATGATCAGGATTCACAAGTGCTCATGATGATCTCTTCTTTGGCTTTTATGTCTGTCTGTGTTTTTTTTGTACTGTTTATTATGTCAGTGGTACCTATACGGTTTAGGAATCTGAACTCTAATAAGTATTTCCCCTTTCACAACTCTCTCTCCTTTGTTCTGGGGAGGAAGGAAAAGGGGGGCGGGGGTCGCTTGTATATTTTGAGTATCTCCTAAGTTCAATGGGTTATCAGGTAGTTTGCTGCCTATTTGTAAATAGGATACCTGTTATTTGTCTACCCTTGTTTACTTATTTGTAAATATGGAACTATATATTTATCTATTTGCAATTGATCAATATTAATATTTTAAAAATTATAATGAAATAAACATGTTATTTTATTTTTTTTTGAATTTTTTTTCAAGATTTATTTTTTGGGGGGTGTGCAGGGCTAATTTATGTTCTACATGTTTATAGATTTTATCTCCAAAGCAATTTTTTAAAAAAATACCTTATTTTGAATTGATGTCATTTTTGTAAAAATGTAAGTGACTCTCCCTTACTCTATTTCCTTCCTTCCTTTCCCCAGTCAGGCCCATTATGGTTTTTAAAAATGCAAATTAAAGGTGGTTTTTTGGGGACCCAATTGGTGATTTTATATATGTTTTGGATCACAAAAAATTGGGAAACTTTTGGAATTTTTTTTCTCATTAAAATTCAACAAAAAAAGAATTCTAGGTTTTTTTGGGAAAAAAATTGCAAATTTTTTGACATCATAAAACTGAAAAAAAGACAAAAGAAAAAAGACTTGGACCCAATACATAGTGCATGTGGAAGAAAGACAATAATTTCTGTGTGGGCATTTTAATTAATTAATTAATTAATTAATTATTTCTGGGGCCTTCTTCTGGTAGCCTACTGTGTTTCCTTCATGATGTAGGTAGTCAGCCATGAAGAGGAGGAAAAAAGGAGAGTAAATGAGAGAAGCTTTTCTCCAGAACTGGTGCTGTCAAATTTGCTTCATCTCTTTTGTTTGGATCAAATAAATGCCTCCTGATGCAAAATAGCAGCAAGAGCAGAAGAAGCTCTGTGCTATGAAATAAATTTTTATTGGGAAATTGCAGAATTCTCTGCAGCTGCATTCTGATTCCCTCCCTCCATCTCCCTACCTTCCCCAACTTGGCTCCAGTGTACCCATCTGATGAGGCATCAAACCAAAAATACCCATCATTTGCATTTGCACCTTGAATGACATGAAACCCACTTTTTCTGAATGGATTTTCACTAACTTAATTGTTGCCCTCATTGTTGTTGTTGTTGTTGTTGTGGTATTATGCAATGAATAGGACTAACACAAGACCGTTCTTTCTTTCAGTTGTTTATGTGGAGTTTTGTTAGTAGAGAGTCCTTTTAAAAATTAAAAAAAAAATAGCTTTTTTTTGTTATGTTTGTTAGTAGAATTTTTTGTCAGTTACAAATGTTTATTTTCCTCCTTTTTCCTAGATGGAAAATTAATTTTGACTTGGAGAAACATGATTTCAATGACACATACAAACCAATTTTTGTTTTCAAAAAATGGCCCTAAGTCAACAGGTTTTGAAAAATACCCTCAGTTCTAAAACTGTCAACAGGTTCCAGCAGGTAGTCAAAATAAAACAGGATTTTAAAATTTATAAATAAATAAATATATTAAATTTATTTTTTTTTATAAAAAAAAATCTCGTAATCTGTGGTCTATAGCCAACTTTGGTTACATCACAAATTTGAAATTTTAAAAATTTTAAAAAAGGAAAAGAAAATACATTGTCAGGTAGAGAGCTAGTAGCTACCATGCATGCACATAACATGAGCCTTAAATATTTAGTGCTTGTGAACAACAATCTTTGCCATCATAAGCTGACTCTTATGCAAGTGTAATTGTTTTTTCCAGGACTTTTTTAAGTACAATAATATGGGCTGAGGGCAATTTAAAGCACATTGGCCACCTTACAAACTCTCTTTGAAAATCTGATGTAAAGGTAGAAGAAAAAGGGAGTTGGGGGGTGAAATAAAGCATACATAATAATAATAATAATAATAGCAAATAATAGCAAATAATAAATATTATTTGCAATTATAAATAAGTCAGAAGCTTTTTTCCTCTATTTATGACATCCCTCCAACTTCCAAAAGCTTCCAACAAGTTAGTTGTTGCATGCAAATGGAGATAATTATTTTTTGGAAATTCAGAATTCATTTATGTTTTCCCCCAACTGATCAAAACTCCCATGCAAAAAAGTGGAGGAAAAAAAAACACACTAGAATAGAAGAGATGATGATTATGATGATGATGATGATGAACCCATCAATAGATAAATACTAAATTAATAGATGATTTTTTTATAAAAAAGGTTAATTATTCTTTTCATTGGTGAAAAATATATTCCATGTTTTAAGAAAATTATTATTTATGGTTTTTTCAAAATAACACACACTTTTTACTCTCTTTATAAGGACCATAATAAAATCCCTTAGTTTTGTCTGTGCAGATTTAATGTTGCTCCTATTCATTCCTGCAAAAGAGCAAAATTTCAAAAACTTATTAGGCTTTTGGATTTTACAGCTGTTGTTGGCTTTCATTGAATGAACTTCTGACTTCCTGCAAATAAAATTAAAAATATTTGTGAAAAATTAAAAATTTTCCCATGAAACTCATGAATTCAACAAAAAAATCAGAGTCAGTAATAAGTCATTAAGATATTTGATTACTGACCCCTTTTTTTTCTCCTTTTCTTTTTTCCTTCTGTGTTTCACAGTGTCAGGGAAGCTATCAAAAATTCCAATCACCTTCAAAAATTTCAGGGAAAGTCAGATTAAATTTTCTGTGGAGTTGGAGGAAGCCAAAAACATGATGCATCATGGATTTTGCCCATTTGTTCCAATAATGAAAATAATAATAAATAATAAATAATAAATAATTCATTATTATTAGAGCATCTCCACCCACAATCCCTATTTGGGCCTCGATTCATGTTTTACCATATCCAACATCATAACAAGTTATTCTCTCATCCTAGACATTGTTTTGCATTTAGACAATATTTTGTTTTCATTTTCAGCAAAACAAATTGGGAAATTATCGGTAAATTCATTTAAAAAATGTAATTTGACTAGTTAGTTCTGTTAATTTCTTAAGAAAACACCAAAAAATCAATTTCACAATAATTGAAAGAAAAAAAAAAACTAACCCTTTATTCTCACCCCTATACATGAAAAATTGGATAGTATATAAAATGAGAGACTATTTATTTAAATGTCATCACTTGGCTATTTCAAAACAATCATTTCCTTTTTACTGGTACGAGTATCTCCATAATAATTGGGTTATTTCAAATACCATAGTACCTTGGCTAGTTTGACACTAATTATATTATTTTTCAGAGATGTTGGAAAATTTCCCCTAAAAAGTAATTATTTATCAGAAATATATATTTTTGTTTCCTGAAGGAAAATAAAAGAATCTGATGAAGTAGTTGGGAATATATCATTTTTCAAAATTATGAAATTCTCAAAAACTAATTAATTAATTGATTAATTAACAAACATATGTTTTTTGAAGTGGCCAAGGTAATCACTCTTTCATTTCATAATGGCTAGAGATGCCGGCTCTTACTTACTTATTTACTAGTATTTTTATTACATTCCTTCCCCAATTCCGTGACATAGCTGAAGTGGTGATAAAAAAAGAGATAAATTTAGCCAAATTTGGCTATAAATATATGAAAAAAAAGGATTAAAACCAATCCTTCTATATTTTCAGCTACATACGTATTCAGATTTTATTTTTTTAAAAAAAATTTCCTCTCATTCGTTTGGAGGCCATTATTATGTCGAGCCTACAAATGGTTTGCTCGGTCTTCACCTGTGAAGGCCGTATCTATCTGCCGAATGTTGTACCTAGTTAAGTAGTAGTCGAACGAATACTCCAATTTCCGGCTGATGCGAGCCAGTGGGGTTTTTAATGAAACGACCAGTGTTTTAATGCATGTGACTGGAATTTTTTGTCATGGGTTACATTCCAATTGAGTTGTGTTATGAGTGTTTTGTGTGTTCTGAGTTCTGACTTGACTGACCCCCCTCTCCCCCCCCCAACCTCCCCTATCAATGCCCGTCGGAGGAGGAGGTCGGAGGAGGACACAACCGAAGAAGTCGTTCCGGAAATCTAGATGGTGCGGGAAAACAACTTCCGCTCT
>Ga0209611_10010064_pt1 | contig 14034 bp, 11 predicted proteins | sample S1TSphgellanicum_3_FD_187693 | JGI IMG/M metagenome (GOLD analysis project Ga0209611, IMG submission 187693) | Host-associated microbial communities from peat moss isolated from Minnesota, USA - S1T2_Fc - Sphagnum magellanicum MG (SPAdes) (version 2) | ecosystem: Host-associated > Plants > Peat... | reverse complement strand
CTTAAAATAATAATAATGATAATAATAATAATAATATCTTAAATGGTTGCAAGAATTACTAACCAAATGGAAGGAGGAGCAACAATGAGCAATCATGGCCTCCATGTGTTTCATCACAATGGCAATAACTGCCCAGTAATAGAAAAAGGGGGTGCTTAGGGGACCTACTAGTGGACATGCTATTTAGTTGTCCAATATTATTAATTATGTTATTTCTTCAGTAATTCAATGAAAATAGAAAACTATTTCAAAATATAAAATAAAATAAAATAAAATAAAATGGGTAACTATTTATTTTACCTGAAGAAATGGAGTTGGCTTGCTTCATTTGTAGTTTGGCAACTTCCATGCCCGGAACATCCATTCAAGCACCCATGAATTGTTACATGTATATGTGCACCTCCATTTGTTGTGTACCCACTTGTATTTTGTCTACCACTATGTTCATTTTGCAAGTGTTCCCTGGAATTTACAAAATGGTGACATGAGTAAAGCAAAAGTAAGTAGAAAGAATGAGGTCATTGGAGTTGTCCCCAGATTGGGACCAAACTGGGGACCAAATGAAAAGTTGGGATGAAAACAACACAGGGGAAAAAAAACAAAGGACCAACTAGTTTTCTCACTTAAATTGGTCCTCAAGGGAGTATACCACCCCTGGTTTTGGATTTGCCTTACTTTGTATTTTGACTTCTATTTTTCATTAAATCAAGTCCTTGTCAGAATCCTGTTAATCTTCTAAAATGATACCCATTTTCATCAAACAATACCGAATTTTGCTCATTTTTACAAACATGCCCAAATTGGGTATGAAACATGGATTAGAGGCTCAAACTAGGGCCCAAAGATAGGGTCGGTTTATGGATAACTCTATTGTATCTTGAATTCAACACCCATTTTTAAGATCTCCATTGTTGGATTTTAGTGTATGATATCATAACAAATTCATGATAAATTCCACCGTTACCAAAACAAAATTTGAGTTGTGAAGTTACAACAACCTCATGCTCGAATTTGCCAAAGAGTTGGGATTATTGCCATCAATCAAAGAAGAAGCTTTACTATTTGTATCTTTCTCCAAGGTCGAATTGTCGTTGATCTGTTGTGATTGGACACCGAGACACCACATTCCTTCAATCGGGAAAACCACATCCAAAGATTGTTTTCTTCTTTCAAAGACATTAGAAGATTGGAGGAACTCAAGAGTAGTTGTACTCAGATCCCAGATTTCATTTGTGGGTATGCCTTCAAAGCGGATGTAAACATCAGAAATTAAATTCCATGTATGTCTCAATTGTATGCTCAAAACAGCTCCTGATGTCCCTTTAGGAACCATAATAAGAAAATAGGTCCAATTTTCATGACGAGTATTGTTGTTCAATGCGACTGGAAGGGACAATTCAAGACAATTCAAAATCTCCACCGGCACCCATTGAAAATATGAAACTGGCTTTCCAATCAAAGTGTAATAAGAGTCAAATGGGGATTCATATGCGGTCTCCATTAATTTTCTCTGAAAGCCAAATTTATCACAATTTAGGATTGAAACATTGTGAACTTGGATCAAGTGAACAAACTGCTTAGTTAAAATCCAACTATCCAACAAGTGATTTACAAAGTCCAAATAGAAGTCTAAAATTCCATGAACACAATTGAGATTTAAAGCGAAAAAACAAACATAAACAATCAATGTAAAAATCACTAAATACAAAAGAAAAAAAGTGAAAGAAGATATTGATTGGTTAAATCTCACCTCCAAAGGAATAAGAGTTGTTTTACATTCAGCACCCTGTGTTTTGGTATTACAGCTTTCAAGTCTCCAATATAAGTTAAAATTGATCATGCCCGAAATTTTTTCACCAACTGGATTAAAAACCCCAATGTACCACAAACCATGCTTGGGTACATCAATTGTCAATGCATTCAATGAAAGATGCATTTGATCTTGTGATTGTTCTGGTAACGCTCCATATCGAGTAGAGTGGTATAATTTGTTTAGCCCCGTATCGCTCTTGAAAGCCATTGGACTAACAACTGTAATGATATCAAGTTTGAAATAATATTGTGCAACGTCTAATGAGTAGTATTTCCATTCCCCGGGTTGAATGTTTTGGTCTTTCAATACCACCCAATTGGCATCATCCAAGAAGGCAGAATGATCTTGAATTGAGCTACCAGAGAGAGGTTTTAGGTCATGATGTTTTAGCTCTTCATGTAAACTTCCATCAGATGGGTGCCAAGCAGTTGTGTAGAAATGATCAATTGGGAGGTAAGAGCAAAGTTGTGTCACAGTTATATTGCAATTCGGGCCTCGAAGAATAGGGGAATTGCATTTAAAAACTATAACGTGTAAACCAAAGGTGAAGGTTTTTCCACGTGAAATCTGCAAAAATCCTTCCAAAAAGACTTTCAATTTTAGAAAAGCTCAAAAAAATGGGTGCAAGGATTAATAAAGAGTAGCCCTAGCAATAAGACAGAAGTTGAAATTACCCAGGTTCATAGAGAAATTCCAAGGTCCTGTACATAATGAGAATTTACCATTTTGGATTGAAACCGGGAAGGATTGGAGTTGCTAAACACCCCAATGTACCACACTCCTGCCACCACCTTCATAACAAACAGATGTTCAAAACATTCATTATTAGCTTTTGCAAGGTTTACAAAACTAGCTTTGAACAATTTTCATTGTAAACAATTGACATGCATGTTATGTGATCTTGAGGTCTTTATGTGTGTTGCTTACCTGCATATTGCTTAGATAGATTAGGGTGGAATTGTGGAACCATGCACATTGCCCTTTATCAGAGACATTTCGTACCCTGCCTGTTGCCATGGCTGCCTCCTCAATTGTCTCCCCTGTCATGAATGATCAAACAAGGGGAGAGATCACACATCCAAATTTTGGGGAAACATCGATTGAAAGCAAAAAATGAAGAAAAAACAGCAATCATGCAAGAAATAATAAAAGGCATAAACATGAATTTATGAAGGTGATGAACATTGCATACAAATAGTATTTGGAAGAGGGGGTCCACCGAGACGGAAGCATATCACAGGCACCTTTGTTTCAATCCAATTGTCTTCCTTTGCCTATTAGCCACCAAAGCACCCGAGTACATGAAGAATAGCTAGAATCCTGCGATGGGTTTTTCACAAAATTGTAAAATTGTTGGTACTTACACAAAATTTTCCCTAGAAGTGTTCACTTGCACAAAGCTTTTGGAAATAAATTTGAATCAAGATACATACAGCAAGGTTCCTTTTCTAAGAGCCCTTTCTTTTTGGGTTGGAGAGCTTACAACCATCCAGTTTCTAGACAACTCAATTTTGAATCGAGAAAACGCATCCACCACTTCCACTGCCATTCAAATTTCTTAAATGATTAGTAAGCCAGCCTGAAGCCAATATGAAAAGCCTCATCTTCAAAACTCAGTCCAAATCTTAAAGCTCTAAGCTTTTCCCTCTTGGTGTCACACATTTGGCAAATACATGAGATTCAAGCCAATCTTGTATTATGTGCACTAGCTTATATCAAGTCATTAATAAAAGTTTGATATCTATTGTGTTTACCATATGGTGAGGAATGAGGATCAGGAGGATTCATAAGTGCACAAGGCAGACCAGAAATTCAATGTTGAGAATTGGAACAAACATAATCAAAATACACATACCTTGAAAATACTTCCAGTTGTAGGGACCCACTTTTAGATTTGGGTAGTTTAATGCATTCACTACTGATGAACTCAAAGGATCATCATATTCCGCAGAATCCTTTGAACTTTCTACATTTAAGAAGCCACTAATTGAGGTTTGGAAAATCACAAAACATATCATCATGAGGTAAAGTGCTAGTATCTTAGGTTCATGCTTCATCTTGTGCCTCATGATTTACTGAGACCTAAAGAAAATCTGAAAATGGTTGCAGGAAAAACACAAAAAAAAGGTACCCAAAACTTGCAAATTTATGCAACTAAAAAACCTACATTTGGTTAATGCCAGTAGTTCCAAAATTTTGAAATGATAAGCAAATTGAGAAAAAAATCTTAAAAAGTAGTTATAAATAGTGTTGTTTTCTGGGGCCATGCAATGCATTTTGGAATTGGTTGTAATCATAAGGCACCCCTAATACTTAAATCTCTTCATGAACTCAAAACTCCACAACACAAATTCTAGACAATTTGCGATTTGTTATTGTTACCCGCAGGAAACTCAAACACAGAACTCTTATCAAAATCACAAAGTTGGAATCCAATAAAAGATGTTATGAGAAAAAGCCAAGAATTTTTTGCATATTGAAAGGCAATCTAACAAAATCTTTTTATTTCCTAGAGAAGAAAGGAAGCAGCAATTTGTATGTTCAAGATGAAGAAGAAAAAGGAGGGAATTAGTTTCACATGAAAATGCTAGCAGAACATTAAAATCAGAACACCAAACTCTAAATTCACTCTAAATTCACTTAAGAATTTTTTGTCAAGAATCTAGATTTAGGTCTCCTCCAGTGTTGGCCGGGTATTAACTAGGGCATCAACATGGGTATCATATGCCCTAACTGAAGGGCAATGATCAACAAAAAAAGAAAGTAGTTATACCCTATTTTATACCCTATTTGAGTGGGCCTTGCTTCTCCTATACACATGCAATGCCTTTACATAGGTGGGAATGTGTTTTGAAAAACTCACAACATGCCTTGGTGAATGGGCTTCTTTCATAGTGAACATGTGCATGGCATAAGGATTTAGGTAAGTAATTCATGGTTTTTGCATCAATGAATTTAATCAAATTGTGCTTACTATGTAACGGAATGGCATGTCCATAAGGGTTCATTTTGTTTCAATTCGTGGATTATAATCATAAATAAACTAATCAATAATTGCCATACATAGTCACAACCATCTTGCATATCATGCAAACTACACTAAGATTATTTGATTTGTATTAAGAAATGCCAAAACATGAAATCCACAAATGTAAAATGAATATATATATATATATAAGTTTGGATATATATAAACAAACAACAAAATTATTTCAATTTACAAATCAAATAATATGAATTGTTTGAAAATAATAATAATTTATGTATGTGAGGTGAATTGTCAAAGATAATTGCCACAGTTGATGCAATTATGTGTGTGGGGTTGTTCTAGGAATGAGAATATCATGAGAGGTGGGAAGTCAACCTGAATTCTCATAACACCCCTTGTGATTCAAATGCAACTATTTCCTAACTTTTTAGTTACCTCTAGAAACACAAGTACAAATGTGGTGAACATCACCTTTTTCCCTTGCTTTTTTAGTGAATTTTTTTTTAATTCAATAAAAACCCTTTGAGCTTATCTCTAGTCATTTACATACTTTGTGCAACAATTTGTTTAGTGCACAATTCTTAACCAAGGTTTCTGTCACCAAGTTCATTGTAACTTGCTTCAGATTGGATTACACTATCACCACTCCCAACCCCACCATTGCCACTCCCAACCTTAACTTCACCATTACAAACAACTATACAATTAGCAACATGGAGAGGAGAACCTTGTGAAGTTTCTACAACCCCATTCAAGAAAAGTCATGTTTTAAGTTCATTGTCAATTGACCTTGAAAGTTAAACCAAGTACACTGTATTATGAGATCAAAACAAAAAAATAACATAAAAATCGCAAGCACAACTATTTACCAAATTTGTAATGTAGACTTCAAATTATCACTAGCAATGCTCACAAATGTCAAAGAAACATCACAAAATAGGTGCCAAACAAATCACCAAAATTGTAGTGTTCACAAAACATTGGTCATGCATTACAACAAAAAGTGTCCCTGTACGCTAAGTGATTTCATTAAATTTTGAGTGAATTCAGTGGTTTTAGTAAATGGGGACAAATTGGAAAATAGTGAATTCACTAGTCTAATGAATGGGGATTAATGAATTGCACTCACATTTTGTAGTAATGATGGAAATCCATTGTTCATGAAGCAACACACAGATCATTAACATCGAAATTTCAACCCTTGAAGCAAATTTATTAATGTTTGTGAACAAAGCAAGTGCTAAATAAAACATTGAATTCAAAGTGCTCACAAAGCACCCTGTAGATCTGATGATCACAAAGTAACGCACAAATCACTAACACCAAACCTTAAACCCTTGAAATGAAACAATGTTCATGAATCACCTTGCAAATTTAGTGTTCACAAAGCAACACACACATCACCAAAACTTAACTCTAAACCTTCAAAACAAAATAATGTCCATGAAATAGGACTTGTCAAATAATCGATCACCGAAATTTGAGTGTTCATGAAGCACCCTACAAATCCACTATTCACAAAGTAGCACATAATTCATTAACACCAAACCCTAAAGCTTAGCTTGAAATGAAATTAATGTTCATGAAGCAGGTGCCAAATGTCAAATCATCGAAATGGGAGTGATCATGAAAACCACAAATCGAATGCTCAAAAAACATACACAAATCATGAAACAATAGACATTGGATCACCAATATTGCATAGTGTTCATGAAGCATCATAGATCCAACATTCACAAAGCACCAAAGATCCAATGCTCACAAAACACAACACACACCACTATTGTAATGCTCATGAAACACCATGAAAAACATTAATAACAATAAACAATGTTCATGAAAATTTGTTGAACAAAGCATCACATAGATCACACAACTGATGAAAGAAAAATAACAAAATAGACAACATATTTGAATCACACAACCTAGGAACTTATGAAGTAAGAAAAACAAACTTGCACATAAGACTCACTTGTTTCCATCAATGTAAGTTTATTATTGATTACCAACGACAAAGAAGAGCTACAAATTTCGGCGTTCCTTTCTAGAGCTCCTTTTTTATGTTCCTTTCCATTATGCATCGAGATCATGGACATCTTACATGATGTTGATTTGCTAAAATCCATGACATGGTAAATTGATACATTTATTTAGATTATTAATGTGGGTTTTAACTCCATTGGTGTATGTTTGTAAAATAGCTTATCAATACATATTTACAACCAATTGGTATAATCAATTGTTTTCCTTTCCAAAAACTTGAAATTTTCACTATATTTTTATTGAAGCAATATCCTAATTCTTTTATAAAAAGGCATGAAATGAAAGACATTTTTACCACCATAGGGACCCATGTTCATGACGCAAATGGTTTTGGGACCTCCATTTCCTTCAATGATTTCATCGGTTGAAACCATTTGGCCATTTTTTTACGTGTATCCTTGTTTAAAGGTGTCAAGTTGTCCCAAACTTTGTCTAAATAAGTTATATATGTGAATGCTAGGTGTGATGTGGTGGACTTAACAATTAGCCAAACAACCATTGATAGATTTTTGCTACCACCTTGGTTGGAAGTGCCAATGTTATTGCAACCACATAAGTAAATAAGAAAATTGTAGGTTAATTGACACATTACATGTTCAAAGTTTGAATTTTAAAAATTCATTCTAGTTACATACGTATTTACAAAATTTACATAAATATGTCTATTAATATGATATTTGGAATAATACTATATTTATATTAGATTTAATATTTAATATTTTGAACTTTAAATATTATGTTATATTAATTATTTTTATTTTAGATTGAAATAAATGGCAAGATCTTTCATCACAATTTTTCCAGATGAAATAGTAACACAACATATATTTTCAAAATAATTAGACAAATGACTTCAATCAACCATGAATACAAAACTCACAAAAAAAATTCAAATTTTGTGAATTGTTCACTTAGGATCCTCAACAATGCATGGACAATTTTTATAAACAACACAATTGAGTGGTTTGCATTATGCTTCATTAATAAATAATGTAAAAAATATGAGTGAAAAAAAATGATGTATAGTGAAATATGCGCAATTTTATCCTATGATAAAAAACTTTCAAATTATCAGTCTCATGAAAATTCAATATAAAAAAATCAAACCTCACATATTATTCCAAAAAGAAAAATTCATCATAATGAAAAATATTAAATTTTCATAATTAAAATTTCAAAATTATTCTTTTGTACAATGTTAATTTTCAATATGGTTGATTATTTGATGGCATAAATGATGAACATTCCACTGAATAATGTGTATATAAAATACATAGTTTTATTGTTTTCATGGAGTTGTTTGATATGGCTTTTTGGTAAAGTAGGTATATCAATGGTCATATTCACATAAATAAGTTTAAATAAATTGACATCTATCTATGTTTGGATTCTAGAATCTAGACTGTGGAGTGTTTTGTTGATAATATTGAGGACAATGTACATAACTTTAAAATAATTGAGGTCAACATATTTTGTGAGTATATTAGTACATAGATGATGAGTATGTAAAGGATTGAGGTTGTCGATTCAACTTGTTTTGAGGTTTGGCTACTCTATTTTATGACCTACCTACCTACTTTACAACTTGCCAAATAAGGATATCATTCCTTTATGGTAAGGAGCCCACGTTGTAGTTATGGATCCCAATGAACATCACTCTTTTACAATAGAGAGGCAACACCCCAATTATGGTTCCCACTAAGGATCACTCTCATAATGATTTTTTTTAGTTTTATGATTTTCCATAAATAGATTAAAAAAACCAAACATTTGAAGCATACCATGCAAAGTTGCTGAATAACATTGATTTTTTTAAATTTTGTTTTGTTGAATTTGGTATCAACATCTCCCAACAAATGGTTACAAATGTTTGATGAAAATTTGGATGATATTAGATTTTGTTTTTCATTGCTTACTTAATTCTAACCTCCAAGCCAAGAATGTATTCAAAGCAAAAAAATGTTGTACTTTTATAGTTGGACTTTTGTGTAGGATTAAACCCTAAGGTTTATTTTTCAAGTCCTTCAAATTAGTTTCATGAAAATTTTGGTCATTGATTTTCTCTCATGCAAATTTGCAACACTTTTGAAAATAATATAATTAGTGTTGAATCTACCAAAGTACATGTGGTATGTGACATTTTCATGGATTCTTAAAAATACAATTCCATATTAGAGTACAAAGGGTCATCCTCCTTTTGTTTTCATGAAATTTTGTTAATTTAACTTTGCTTCTTACTACAAGGGATATTAGTCAACAAAATTCACCACTAAAAAGTTTTTTTTTAAAGAAAAAGAAAAAGAAAAACTTATTTTTTAAACCACCTTGTTGATTTTATCTCTAACACATAATATCAACCCCAAATTACATTTGACGAAAACCTTGACCCTTTTTTTTGCTCTAGGATGTCACATTTGTTACACTTTCATTCTCAATTTGAAGGGCAATATCTCCAACTAGGTTGTAAGGACATTGTCATCATTTCAGTTTGGTGATACCAAAGTTCAAATAACCGATGCATTTCACAAGTTTACTTCCACTAGTTTGTTTTCTACTTGCACATGAAATGCAATAAAGTTACAAGCAACCCCTTTGGCACAATCCCAATAATGGCGTTCATAAAAAAGGCCTAGATTCACAAGGAAAACTTCTAGATCCCTTTCATCTTTTCCTACATCCACACATCCCCAAGTGTATCCTCTCTAAGTTAGCACCCAAGTTTTGAAGCAAGTATATGCTTGATTAAACTTGCATATGCAAAAATGAATTAAATTTGAAACTGATATCGTCAACGATGGAAGATTAATTCTCTTTAAGGCAGGGACATATTCAAGCCTATGTATCGACAACATCCAAGCCCATGACATTCTGAAATCTTTGTCACATTGGAGGCTTCTCGTGATTTAAAGTGGAAAATTTGTCAAACACTATAGTAGGTTAGGACAAAACTGGAAACATAGAATAAGAATGATTTCAGCACCCTTCATTTGACCCCCTTCGTATGTGACCTTCCCACAAAGATACAATGCATTTCCCAATCTAGGGGTTTTGATGACAATATATGTTGTTGCATGAGCAATAGGCTTCAAAGAATTTTGCAAACCTTTTGTAAATTTGTTGGAAGCATTAGATTAACATCATAATCTAGAAGATTTAAGTGTGCAATAACTTTGGTAGTCCACTTGCCATAACTTAAAGATATTCTAGGCCACATCCCATGCAATTCCTTGCACATACATGAAAACACCCCAAAAACAATTCAACTTTAGACACCTGATGCACAAATGAAAACACCATTGTTTACTTTGATTGAAGGTTCATACTTTCACACAAATTTACCTGTGAAAAGCAATTGACTAGTATCAATAATCTTCCCCACATGCAGTAGTCAAATGGCTCACCAAATTAATGAAAGCAACTGAAAAGTACTTCAAAAAGATGTTAGCAGTGTTGGAACTCAGACCATGCAGGATGTTAATTTGTCAAGCATAATTTTCATGGAGGAAACCTTGCCCTCATAATCTACATCCAACTGCATTCCCAATTTTTTTAACCGAGTTGTTGCCTTGCATTGTTTGCGGATGTAGATTTAGAGAAAATAATTTTAGACACCACATGAAGTTCAGCAGCAGTCACTTACAATAGAAGAAAATCATTGTTGTTCATAGAAGGATCAGAGCAAGACATGCCCGACCCAACATACAAGTGATGCCAAAAACATAGAATACAAGACAAGATAACAGTAGGAGAAAGAAGATAACAACATGAATCCAACATGAGAGAAAATCTGATCCAGCAGCCAGTTGTGAATGAGGAATATCCATGTTAAAAAACATATACTTGTGTTTGTAAGTGGTGATTTCAAAATGTTTGCAACTTCACTTTCCTTCAACTTTAGCAAGTCTACCACAATTGTTATACCAGCATCACCTAGTAGTTTCTGCACAACTTAAAGTTCAAATCAAAACATTGATTCACACCAACTTTTTTTTTTTCTCCTGCAGCAGATTAGAACCAAAGCATAGGCAAAACTTTAATCTAGAAAGAATTTCAACCACAAAATACACAATCACAATCAATGAGAACTGGGCAGCATGCAATACCAACTACTTCTTTTTTCCTGTAACAGATTGGAACCAAAGCATAGGCAAAACTTCAATCTAGAAAGAATTTCAACCACAAAATACACAATCACAATCAATGAGAACTGGGCAGCATGCAATACCAACTACTTCTTTTTTCCTGTAACAGATTGGAACCAAAGCATAGGCAAAACTTCAATCTAGAAAGAATTTCAACCACAAAATACACAATCACAATCAATGAGAACTGGGCAGCATGCAATATCAACATGTGTACGTATGTACCTTGAAGATCTGCTTCAGTACATGAGAAGTCAAATGCCAGTAAAAGACATTGACAACCAAAACCATCTTTACACTTTCACATCACTTGCATCCAAGTTAATTCCCAATTCCTTTGAGTACCTGCTTCCTACTTTGCACATCAACATTTTTGTTACCGACATTTACCAAAAAAAGAGACACATCAAACTTAACCAATTTTACATAATGAAGTCCATAACACAAGTTCAACCAATTTGGTCTACCATCGTCACATATGTGAACTCAAACTAGTTATGTCCACCATCACATATGCAACTCAAGATTTGATCATTGTGCAGAAGCAACTCAATTGTTGTTCAAACATCAATTGATAGCATAATTTTCTTTCTGAAGCTACAGAAATTGATGAGACATGGTTGCACCACGCTAAGGATCCAGAGAACGGTGAGAGACATGGTTGTGCCATGCCATTAATCTAGAAAGCAATTAAACATAATTACACATGATGAACCCAAAAAGTATTAAGACATGGGTTGAAGCCCACGGTTGTGCAAATAGTCATGAATCCAAAAAGGGATGAGACATGGTTTGTGGAGTGGACATGGATCATATTTTTTTTGTGATTTCATGGTCCAAAGGATAGTCTTGGGATCCAATCATGGAAGATGTGCCTTCATCATGCTCCCCAATTGACACAAATAGCTCTTCATCTTCATCCCTCATGTGTGCTTGTGCGACTCTTTTCAATTGTTGCAATTTAGTGATAGCTAAAGTGATGGATGTATTGAATTTTTAAGTGGCATTATGGAAATGATAATTCAACATATATAACCCTAAAATCAAAAGAATGTTTTATGCGAATGTGTCAAAAAATGTGAAAAATGTTTTTTTCATGCTTAATTTTTTTATTAAATACTTACTAACTATTTGTTACTCAAGTTTGATCACTTGTCAACTTATGATTATCTAGAATTCACATCATGTGAATGATGATAAGTTGTTCTTGCTCAATTGTTTTAATGCAATGTTTATATATATATATATATATATATATATATAATTGTTCATGCTATTAATGAAAGAAAATCACATTAGTTCATCATTTGTGATTGTTCAAAATTTACATAAAAAATAACATCTTACATAATCTTATGTTTAATTGAAAATAACACCATAAAAGCCATGAAAGATTTAATTAAATAGGATGTATGAACACATATATCCCATGAATCATTTTTTATTTATGATAATTGAAACTTGCATTTTTTTTTCAAATATTCTTATTTTTCATTTACCCTCAATATAGGATATTCCATGCTAATTTTAACATCTTGGATATGTTGATTTAGTTTTTTTTATAATTTTTGAATTTATTTTATCCTATTGAAAATATTTCTTTGTGAAAACATTTCGTAATGAAAACATCTTCTAAGATGCTTCTCACATTTTATGATGCATTATTAAAAACATTCACTGAAATGTCATAAGTATTGTGATTAAGGTGAATTTCTTCACTTTTTATTTGTTGTATGCACATTTTTGAAAACAATCACACTCGGTTTCAATTTTTTATTGAACTATAGTTATTATTATTTTATTATTGCATCTCTAAACATGTGCATCACTTAGAATGCAAATGTTCATTGGTTGATCATTTTGATGGTGTGGTTTTTTTTCATGAATAGAATACAATGTTAGTTTATTTTTGCTAATGGGTGATTGTGATTAATTTTAAATGTGTAATTAATAATCATTTTACTACATATGAATTTAAACATGACCAAATCTTGTAACATTGTTTGATACCCATTTAAACATGTTTAATGTCTTTTTTAGCTATTCAAGATGATCCATTGATTTATTATTTTTTAAGCATTGTATTTACATCTAAGATTAATCACATGAAAATGATACATTCATGACACTACAATGTCTATTTACATATAAATATTACCTTCAAAACTATAACAATTTTAAATCTTTAAAATTCATAATTTAAACTTTATTCTTAAAGTTAAAATTTCTTATCCAAAATCCCTAAATTTTAACCTTTAAACCCAAAAATTTAAAATTTAATCCATAAACCCAAAAACTATTAACCAAAAACCTTAAGGAAAATTTTATTATAAATGTAACAAAATATTCATTATGTATATTGCATTGATAATATTAAAAAAAACCCTACCTCTTTTCTCACACGATGAAAAAGAGTGAAATGAAATTGCCTACATATAATTTAAACCTAATTTAAACCCTAAACACAAAAAATGTAACCAAAAAATTCAAAAATCCTATATATTGTTTTAAATTTCAAAATTTACATTTGAAACTAAATATAAATTTAATAAACATTACCTTTTTCTTGGTATTAAGGAAAAAAAAAAAACCCCCACCTTACATTTCTTGTGATGAAATTAAAAATGTGGAGCAAAATATGAGTAGATTAAAACCATAAAAAAATTAGCATGAACATTTTTAAAGGTGCATTTGAATTTTTAATTCCTTTAAGTAAGGTTAACACTTCTTTAGCAAACCACACATAAATAAATAAATTAGGGTTCATTCAAATTTTTATGAAACTTCCAATCAACATTAAAAATAAATAAATGATCACATTTTTCATCATTAAAATTACGAGCTTTATTAAAATATCTAAATGGATATTTTAGATAAATATTATAATTTATAACTTTTTTTCTCCTTTTCAATTCTTATTTTAATTTTATACTTTTATTATTATTATTATTATTATTATTATTATTTTAATTTTCTTTATTTAGTTCCTTTTCATCTTTTCCATCAACTTTTCCTTCTATTTTTTTTTTTTTTTTTGTTTTCACAGA
>Ga0209611_10010063_pt1 | contig 14035 bp, 15 predicted proteins | sample S1TSphgellanicum_3_FD_187693 | JGI IMG/M metagenome (GOLD analysis project Ga0209611, IMG submission 187693) | Host-associated microbial communities from peat moss isolated from Minnesota, USA - S1T2_Fc - Sphagnum magellanicum MG (SPAdes) (version 2) | ecosystem: Host-associated > Plants > Peat... | reverse complement strand
TCTTTCACCCCCCAAATTGTGATGAGGTTACGCTAGCACTGAAATTTTTTCAATTTATTACATTACCCAAATTAAACCCCCCAAAAAAGTTCACAACATACGTAATTGCAACCATTGACCTGGCCATTCGAACCAACTACCTTACCGCACAAGAAACATCCGGTGTTCTTTCCGGGTAAGAGCCAACTACTTACCTACTCTTGCACAACATTTGATGTTTTTTCAAGGCAAGAAGAATCAACTAACCTACCTTTGATGAGAAAACATTTGGTGTTTTTCTTTTTTCCCACCATGCAAGAATCAACTACCTTGGAGAAGAAAGAAGTGGTGTATTTGTTTTTTGGGGGCAAGAATCAAACCATCTTGATGAAAAACATTGGGTGTTATTTCTGGATAAGACTCAACTACACATACCACGTTTATTTTTTATTTTCCTTCAAGAATAAAAACCACCTTGATAAGAAACAAATACTTATGGTGTTATTGCGAGTGGGCAAGAAAATCAACTATGTCCCCTTGAATGTGAAACATTTGGTGTTATTTTTGGACAAGAATCACCTAGGCACCTACCTACCATGAGAAACATTTGCTTTGTTTTTTTTTCCCCGGGTGGCGGTTTTGGGGGATGAGGGGGTGGAGGGTGGGGTTCGGGGAGGGAGAGGAGGGGCTTTGTCGTGAGATTTCTCCACGCGTCTTGCATCCGTCAGCTGCAATGCCGGCCAAAGCCAAAGGACTGAAAAAAAAGCAATTTAAAAAAATGAGAAAAATGAGGCTATAAAAGCAACACCACACAAATCTTTTCGTCTACTCGCACCCACCAACTACTTAATTTTTTCTTTATTTTTGGCGCCTCCTCTTCCTCACAGTTCGTTCGTTAGTTCGTTCGTTGGTTCATTCTTTCTTTCTTTCTTTCTTTTTGCAAGGAGAAGTGCTGCGGGTGCGGCCCAACTCAAGCTCGCGCTCGCTCGAGACTCTCTCGCTCGCTTTGCATTGCGGATTCTAAAGCCGCTCTAGGAAGGAAATTTGGTGAGCAAGTTTTTTTCAAGACTGGCTTCGCCTTGTTGTTGTTGTTGTTGTTGTTGTGTTTTCCTTCTTCTTCCAAAAACAGTAATTTTGCAATTGATGAAATGAAATTCGTTCACTGGTTGCTCTTTTGGTAATCGTTTTTGCTGCTTTTGATGCGTTGTAAAACATTGTGTGTTGCGCGTGCGATTTCTGAGTCTGGAGAAGTTTGAAAGTCTCGTATTTTTGTTGAGATAAGATTTTTCGGGCGACGATTTTTTCCATTTCCAGTCGCTTGCCGTTGTTGCTGTTTTTCGTCTTCTTCTTGTTTGGGTTTGGGATGCTTGCTGCAGAGGTTACTAAGTCTGTTTGCAATTATTGATCAAGTGTTTTGGTCTCTATGTTTGGCTGTATAGGTAATATTCTTTACAAGAGAAGGAGAGAAGGAACTGTTTTGTTTCAAGCAATTTTGTTGCAAAGTAGCTGTAGTAGTAGTTATAGGTAACCTCCTGTGTGTGATCGCGTTCGGCTGTAGAAGAGAGGTGTGTTTGTTGAAGGGAGTTTTTTGTTCTTGAGAAATGCTTTGAGGTTTTGTACTGAAATTTCCGCCTTTCTCAATTCTGGCCAGACAGAATAGGAAATTTTGTAAGTCTTTCACGAGGTGGAGAATCGGAGAAGAGCACAGCCTGTTGTCCTGAAGGTTTGAGCGGTTATCGGCAAGGTTGTTTCGGAAGGAAAGAATAGAAAAAAGGCTCGAATTAGAAGAATACGGTGAAGATGCTGATAGAGTTGGGAGGCTCGACCGCATCGCAAAGCGGGACGATAATAAGCTACGCAACTTTCGCGCGTGCTGCCCAAGTTGTGTTGCTTCTTGTGGCGACGTTGGTGGTGCTTCACTACAGGACAATTTTTGCGCAATGGAGATCCGCTGTGTACACCGTGCCCGCCATCACGTGGCTGCTTAGCAGGTTGGAGGAAAATCATCCCGTGGTTACGTCCAAGCCGGGTGCAGTTCAGCTTGTGGCGGATAAGCGCCTGTCTCTTGACTGTGCCGAAGCAAGGCGCTTGTCTCGTGCTGAATTCTTGCAGGAGAACCAGGATTTCGACTATGGCATGTCCACTGTAATAAGCTCTTCTTCTAAACCTAATCTGCAAATCTTGTCTCTGTTTGCCTCACATCATCATCATGCCGTTTCTTTTGGAGCTTGTAAAAGCGATTGTCATCCTAGCAGTCGGCATGTTGGATTGTTGTTTCCTCCTCAAGGGAAGTTCTGCGGTTTTGCACAGAACATAGTCCAGAGAATTTCATGTGAATTGCTTGTGTTGTGGCACATGCAAACCTCCTCAAGTTGCCTGAAGCTGCACAGCCAAGTTGACCGATTCCTGCCTTGAGAAAGAAAGGGCTTTGCAAGTGCAACCTTGTCTTTCTTTGGCTCCTCTGAATGAGAAAAAATCCGTACAACAATCATGGGTCCTGTTTCTTATCTGGTGAAGATGTGTTAAGACTAAGATAGATGTTTGTATGTCCTGCTTTTTGTATATCTGAGTTGAAACCCTACGCATGCTCATTTGGTCTGTGCACCTCATATTCTGCATGTGGGATTGAAGATCTACAACTGATGGGTTATTCTCTAAACTCTCCGATCTTTGTCATTAATGATGTGCAGGTGACAGACAAGGAGTTGGACCTGAAGGTCACAGAGGTATGGAAATGAGTGTGAATCCCGCCACTATGATTCTTCTTCTGCTTGTTTCACATTAATCTTCAGAGAACAGTGGAAGTGTACCAATGTGATTGAGGGTCTGCATGCCATGTGAAGGTTAATGTTTTTTTCTCCAGCTGTACCTTGTTTTGGGTTGGTTAGGTCTGTACATTTTCTTCAGTAATAGGGTGTTGCAGTTTTGATTTTAAATCAAACCTTGTTGCTGTGATGTATCACAGAAATATTTGGTGAACTCAAGAGGTATGGAGATGTTTATCAAAAGCTGGATGCCTAAGGAAGGTCGTGCAAAGGGGATCATTTTCCTTTGCCATGGTTATGCAGATACTGTCACATTTTTCTTTGAAGGTCAGTACAGCAGCATGTACCATGGTTCTGGCATCTTATGCAAAAATATTGGACTTGCTAATCTTTGCATTGTATTTGTTGCACATAAATCTTGAGATTACAGATCCTGTATCTGTGCCCTAGGTTTGTAACATGAGTTTACCTATGCTTTTGGAACAGGTCTTGCTCGGATATGGGCTGCAGCAGGTTATGCTGTTTTTGGAATGGATTACCCTGGATTTGGACTGTCAGATGGCTTGCATGGCTACATTCCAAATTTTGACCAACTTGTCGATGATGTTGTTGAGCAGTATGCAGCTGTCAAAGGTAGCACAATTTTTGAAGACTATTTTCCTTCTCTAGTGTCTGTTATTGATAATCTCATCTCTTGCCTCTGCCATATTGAACTCCATGCAGAAAATTATTTGTTTGTATTGTAGATGCATTCATTGATGAGGTTATACTGGGGACATAGTTTTTTCACTGGGTCTTGGGTTCACATGCAAACTATATGAGAGTTTAAGGCTAATATGATTGAAAATCTCCCTTTTGCTTTTGAGGTTTGGTCTCTGTGCTTCCCTCTGTAAAGCTCATATTGATGCTGTTACTGTGCATATCCAGAACATTCAGAGATGAAAGGATTGCCATGCTTTCTCTTTGGAGAGTCTATGGGTGGAGCTGTTGCTTTGAAAGCCCACTTGAAATACCCTGATCTGTGGGATGGAGCTGTTCTTGTTGCTCCAATGTGTAAGGTATGTTTGTGTGTGTACTTCCTGGGGAGCAGGCCCTATGGTTTCAAGGATGTAAACTTTGTATATAGGACTGTTGCAGGAGGAATGTGGTACTTCAGGAATGTTTTCATATGAAAGGGTTTAGGGTTATCCTGGCAATATTGCTGAGACTGTTGTGATGATGTTATTGTGGTGGATTCAGATTGCAGATGCTATGTATCCTCCATGGTATTTGGTGCAAATCATGATAGCCCTGGCCCATATTATTCCCAAAGCCAAGCTTGTTACACACAGAGATATTGCAGAATTTGGCTTCAAAGATTTGGTGAAGAGAAAGAGGGTAGGTGATCTGATTCATTTGGCAGAACTTATCCTTTTCTTCGTGGTTTTTTGGTTGATCTAGTGTGGGATATATATTTACCTTGATGAGCAATCAATCTGCATGTTGTACAACTAGCAAGTCTAGAGCCCTTTCATGTCTATTGTTATGTTTGACATACATCAGCATAAATTGAGATTTCACTGTGGCTGTATCCTTTTCCTGGAGTTCTTTTGTGTTATAGGACACAACTGACCATTTATATGGAGTTCTGGAAAACTTATAAAATATGTAAATAGTAAGGATATAACACATAATTAGTGCAGTTGCCTCCACACCCTTGTATGTACTGACAACCTTTTCTGCTGTTTCTCTCTACAGGCTGAAAAGAACCCAGTTGCATATATTGGAAACCCCCGACTTGGAACTGCATTGTCACTTCTTCGGACCACTGATGACATTGAGAAGAAGTTGGGAGAGGTGTGTGAAACAGATTTTTAACTATTCCAGGGACTTTCAGTTATTGTTGCTGAGAAATGCATTTGTCAAATTATCTTTCTATTTCATTCTGGAGTTGGTTGAATGTTAGTAGGGGTCAAAGATTCCTGTCACAGTTGATGTTTGGCCAGTTCTGACATTCATTGACTATGCATTCAAACAATTTTACATCTTTTAAGTGACATAAAAATCTGCAAGTTGAAATGGGAGTATCTAGTTGGCCATCATTTAGCTCTTGAAGTTGTACCATCTCTCTGCTGATTATGTTCACATCTGAGGTTTGATGCCATGAAGATGAGTGTGTAATTTGTGAGATGTTAAGAGCTAAGTAGAGGATGGGAGACAGGGGGTTCAAGGATGCGCCTAACAGTAGTATAGTGAAAGATAGATTTTTGATTGTTTGCTTGGGATACGTTTTGTTTGCAGGTGGCACTTCCAATGCTTGTAATACATGGGGGATCTGATGTGGTAACTGATCCATCAATTAGCAAGCTCCTCTATGAGAAGGCAAAAAGTAGTGACAAAGTATTGCGGTTATATGAAGAAGCCTGGCACTGTATACTTGAGGGTGAGCCTGATGATATGGTGAAGAAAGTGATGACTGATATTATAACCTGGCTTGATGCACGGTCTACAAGTAAAGGCTTCATGGAACAGGGAAAGGATTCAAGACAAGGAGATCTAGAGCAAACTGTAGCACTGGCCAAAATGACACCAGGGTTCGTTAATCCTGGCAACAACTGATTAGGAATTAGTATGATTCATTGATCATGAATTTGCAGAGTGGGGATTATTGACAAAGATTGATTAAGTAGAGCATGTAGAGGATTTGAAGAATTACTGTAGCCCATAAATGCACAGCAAGTTACTGAAGAAATGGAGGATGGTCATAGATCTGGCAGGAGCGCAAGCACCACCAGAAACACGTGGATGAGACTTTTCTACATGGGTGATTTGAGGAGGGTATCAACAACCAGGGGGGCAAGGTCATATTTCTGGAGTTCTCTCTAGCACTGATAGAACTCAGTACACCTTAAATCAGCCTGGTAGCAGTGATGTTTCATCACCTTAGATATAGGAAATTCCTTTCCCTACAATGGACATGGTGGGGAGTTCACATGTTAGTTCCAGTACATAACCCATTATTCAGTTGGCAACGTATTCATGTAAATATGCAAACTATCTGAATGCCAACTCATGCTCTTCCCATGTTGGTTCCAGTACATAACCCATTATTCAGTTGGCAACTTATTCATGTAAATATGCAAACTATCTGAATGCCAACTCACGTTCTCGGAGCCTTCCAACCAAGCAAGTTTACTGCTGTTGTGTACATTTTGTAGTTGGAGTGCAGAAACTAATTCATTGGATTGGTTGTATATGTCCAAAGTTTTCCAAGAAGCTAATTTGCCACTGGAACAATACTTCATCAAACTATCAAAACTATCATGGTTCAACATTTGTATCATAGTTGTGAAGTGGGTCTGATGCTAGTATTGTCTTGTGTGGTCAAAACCTATGGTGATAGAATTTTTCATCTGGCTGGTGATAGATGAAGGAACCTTAAACCCCTTAGCAAAGCTGTCTCAAAAACTTGAGAACAGCCAGTAAAGGAGAGATTTGGGGAGTGCCTCCTGTTTGGATGTGAGCTACAACACTGAGGCTTCACCATGAATGAGCGTGATTGATGGCTCCATCTCCACAATTTTGATGCCCTCTCTGGAGGAACTCTTCTTCTTTTGAGTCAGAAAAACTGCTTCCTCTAAACAGTGAATCATTCCAGAGATTGTTCACTTGTCTCACCTGTATGTGATGGCCAAACAGAGTCAGCTGATGCCTTCTTGGCAAACATTTTTGTCTCAGGCACAGAAGGGAAAGCAAGGACAGTTCCTCTCTGCAATGCTGAAACTCCAAGAGCTGTGCCCTCTCCATAAGGAAATAATTATTCATTTCCCACTTACAGCAAGTGCCCATGGAACCATCCTCAAAATCATTGACCAACCATTGCTCCTTACATGAACTCTTGAATGTATTCTGTTGGTTTCCTGCAGTCTTTTTCCTACCCCATCGGTTGCTGCCCCAAAGGCCTTTGCAAATTTTAAAGACATCAAGAAGCATTGTTCTCCCTTTGCATCATATATTGTCTCCTCTACAGGCACTAGTTCCACTTCAGGGGAATAGCAGCAGCTAGGGGAAGCTCCTCCCAACTTGGCCTGAGGTGGAGCTCAATGCAAAGTAACCAGCATGATTCTCATCTGCAGGATGCAGTAAATTCAAGTTGAAGAGCTCAGTAACCACATTGCATGGATGCTATAACACCAACTCCCAAAGAGGCCTCTCACTTCCACATAAAAACTTATTTGATGTTCAAGTTGGTAATGACATCAACAGGAGGAGCCAACACTTGGCCATTGCATATACCAAGCAGATTTTTGTTCTAGGCACATACAAAGACTTCAAGGATAGTGAATAGCATAGAACCAAAACCCACCTCTGTACACAGACGAGTTCAAATTAACTACCAACAACATGGACGCCTATTTGAGACTTCCACCTTTTCAGAGATTGTTCTCAGAGGAAGCTGTGGAGTGGACAGGCTTTGAACATCAGCCGAAAGTTAAATCAGATTGGAATCACCTGTTGCCACACCATCAGATCCTAACATGCACCTTGGCCAGACATTTTGTGTGCTGTATGTAAGCAATGTTGCCAAATTCAGAGTGAGCCCTAGCAGAATTTACAATACTGCTATTTGAAGAAACTTCAACTACCTGCATGGATCTGTTACCTGGGGAGTATGGAGGAGGAGATAGTTCAAACAGAATTATAGCTTACTTGGATGCTGACTTTGCAAGAGATGTCACAGACAGAAAATCAAGAACAGAGTTCACTACTATAGTGAATGGAGGACCAATATCGTGGGGGAAGCAGACTGGGGTTATCACAGACTGGGGTTATCACATCCACTACCGAGGTGGAGCATGTGGCAGCTGGTGTGACTTTAAGAGAGATCATCATCTCGACAAGAAGACTTGTGGTTTGATCATGGCTTCCCTCAAGGGAAGGCAACTCGATTGTACAACATCAATCAAAGCAGCATCAAGCTAATTCACAATCCAAGGTACCATAAGAGAACAAAGCACATAGATGTGTTGTATCATCTAATCAGGGAGCATCGAGCTAGTGGAGCTATCAATGTTTTGTACAACTACACTGCAGAACAGCTGGCAGATTTGTTCACAAAGGCACTGGCTGGAGATCAATCTGCTAAAATGTGAAAGCTACTTGGAATCATTGAACTTCCATATTACAGTGGGAGATCAGCAAAGATGTTGAGAGAATTCAGCTCCAAGTCAACCACTTAGCAACATGGACTAGAGTCTTGCAACCAGTGTATAAGTGAAAGTGAAGGAATATATGTAGCTACAACGTGCTGGCTGTCCACCTAGGCTGATGAAGTCACTTGTGTCAGTATCATTGCAAAGATCTGCCAGCTCAGATCGATGCAAATGTACAAGAATGCAGTTAGTGGCATGCTACGTCTTTGATGATTAGAAGCAGATTGCAGATTCTCAGATGCTTTTGTGGTTCTGTTGATTCACAGACAGATTGCAAGCACTTGATTCAATGAAAATAAGACACAACTGCTACCATCAGTACATCAAATTAGGCACCAGATGATTCTGGAATTACATATGTTTAGTTCCCCGTGTATTGCATGTTAGTGTGACCAAAATTTAACCTACTCCAGTTAACAATGATGTAAAACTCAGATAAGCCTACATGTCAGCCATGCACTCCCTGCTCTGCTTCTGTGTCCAAGTGGTGAATGGAAATTTCACATGACTTAATAATAGTCAGACATCTTCGGACATGCTAGCTCACTTCTAAGCCATTTCATCCTTAGTTACAATCTGCAATCTGTAAATGGGCCAAAAATTCTGCTCAAACCTCTATGAGGCACGACAATCATAGCCTTTGTTGTGATGCAGATCAAGTGAGAAGGAGTTGAATTCACTAGCGTCGATGACAAAAGTATTTAATAGCAGCAAGTAACCAAGTGTTTGAACAGGAGACACCATCAGTACTTGAATCCTGGAAGTTGTACATGTGGAACACCCACCATACTGTATGAGGCCCAGTGTTTTGGCTCCCAGTTGTCTCCGTCATCAATCATTGCTATCATTGCCTTGCGCAGGGCCAAACCAATGGGCACCTTACTGGTGAGATGGTTGTACAGAATACTCATGAACTTGCAGGCACCAGAATCTTGAACTCCCCAGAGACACAAGATGGCAGAGGGCACCCCAACTTGCTGCAATGTAGGAGACCAGTTAAATAGCCCAGCCACTGTGACCTTGCCCTGAGCAGAGTGCAGACATTCAACACCACACCGTGTGCTTGCATGACAGATTGTTGAACTCCAGCTCCCAGAATCCCAACTGAATCCCGGGCACCAGCTCTCTGGTACACAAATGAAGGCAACCATGCTCCAAGCAGCATGCAAGGGTATGCAATTGTAGCCACAAGGCATTTCAACCAAGTGAGTTCAATTTTCTGGCCCAACTATAAGGCACTCACAGGGTATTTTTCTGAAACAAACCCATGACATGTAAAATGCACCCAAGCTGCATTTGGTAAAACTTTCATGACTGCAACCTTGTTTGCGTGGTGTCCTCTCAGATGATGAACACAAAGAGCCTTGACTTTGACTTGCATACATTCTGCAATGGTTTGAGCCTCCAATTCTGCTTCTCTCAAAGGTTGCTATCTCTGGTTATAAGGTTGGAACAAGCCCATTCTCTCTGGTGAATCCAGAGGGAATGGATTTGCGACAACAAGGACAGCTGCTCTAGTAGGCAGGTCTGTCTGGACCTCCATTCCAGCATACCTTCTCTCATTGTTTGCATATGCCCTTACTGACAGGGATACAGCAACAAGATGACTTTTGACAAGGTACTCATCCTCAAGTGGCAAAGCTGCTAAAGGCACATAGGGCAGTTCCTGGACTCAAGCCACAAATTTGAATGCATGAGGAGGGGAAACCATCACCAAAGAAAGAAATTCTCTCTTCTGTTACTTGTCCTCTGGAAGATAGGTAATGTGTAATTGACAACCCAAGCTTGTTGGGGAACACTATCAACAAGGCTCCTGCTTTACCTCATGAGGTAGAAACATTATGCACTGGTCTTCAGTGAGAGTAGTCAAATCTTCATGTATCGGATCAAGGAGGAAGCTCCGGAGCAAATGTAAGTAGAAATCAGCTCTGAAAGAATTCTTGTCAATGTTCTTGACTGCCACCTCTATAAATCCTTGGACCCCTTTTCTATCACTCTATCATTTGGTTTGCATTGCACAATAGCTCTTCCGTTCTCTCTAATTGTATCTCATTGAGATTCCAAGAATCTTGAGTCTGGTCATAAGCTGCACAATAAAGTGCATCTATTTTATTGTAGGGTTTTTATTTTCTTATTTCACAGGTCTCCTCGTTTGTTGTTCTCCAACCATGTGGGAACCTACTCACAATACAACCTCTATGCAATTGTGTAGATTGGTTTGAAACTACTCAAATGGGCTTGAAAACTTTCATCATGTTTATATTTCCTTGTACTTGTTAAGTCGGGATTCTTTATCTAAGGACTTGGTGGACCTATGAATTGGTTGTCACACACACATGTTGCACACTTTTAGATGCAATTCTTGATATCATTATCACGTTGTTACAAAACTTGTGGTTATTGAATATTCATCCATGGGAATATGCCTTTTGAGGACAAGCATGGAACTTGTAGTGAACACTTTGCATATAAAGAACACACGGGAGGAACCTTGCAATAAACAATACATGAAGTAGTAGTATTGAATTTTTTGAAACTATTCTTAATCCACATTCTACATGGATTTGGGGTTAGGCCAAAGGGTTTAGGGTTAGCACAAAAGTTTATCTAGCAGATCCACCCACGCTCAGGTTGTGGGCCTTTACAAGTGTGTATGAACTCAAAGCAGCGTGCAAATTATTTCCCCATCCCCATAAATACACATGAAATCGTCAACAGTGTAAATTGAGGATTAGTTGAATGACACCATGCCACTTATGTGTGCATATCATTGAAACTTGGATAATTTATATGTTCAATCATATGCCCAATGTGTTCCCCAGCCTAATCTTATTCTGCATATAATTTGAACATCGAGGCAATTTTCAATGGTACTCAGTTTTGATGGTAGCTAGCAATCAAAAGTAGCCAATTGAAAAAGTCAATAATATCTTTATCAAGTTGCAACAAGCTTACAAGAGTTTAGCTCGTCCCTACAAAAGCAAGCATCTAAGCCAAAAGGCATTGAGGCCAACAAATAGGGTAGTGGGTGTGCTACCCTGAACATATCCTTGAACTCACCATTGGTGATGACTGTGATGCAAAAATTCCCCTAAAGCCACTAGAACACATTCTACAAGATTGCAGAGAAATCTCCACAATAATTTGAATATAATAACACACTTCAAATAACATCCTTTGTGTACTACTTAAAATGGAGATTAATGATCAAAGTGATGGAGGTTATATGGCCATATTGCTAACACAATCATGTGGCAATACAAATAGAAGTTCCATAGTATGTGAATACTCAATTCACCTGGAACACATCCAGACCTGCAAGTGTGCAAGCTTCTTTGTGTCATCCCAATTTTTAAAAATTCAAAATGCAGGATCTAAGCTAATCCAAACATTGAGTGTCATTTGATACAAATTGCTTAACCAAGTCAAATGAAGTGTCACATATATAAAATATGCAATTACCTGTGTGGAATTTATAGTATGAGTTAAGATTTAGATATAATAAACATGGTTCAATAACCCAAACATAGAAACTGTTCATCAAAGACTGAAATCCCGACCTCCCAGCTTGTGCATAGTAGAGAGACTGAACATAGTAATGAATGACTATAGCACAATGGTCTAGATATAGTTAAAGGCCAGAAAAGTCAGTGCAAATACTCACACCCCCTACATGGAGACTCAGACCCTTACACTAATTTTCTTCAAGGGTTTCTATGCCTTGAGTCATGATCAGATTATGAGTTTCGCCTTGTGAAACTAACCTGTGCTAATACTTCAATTAACACTTTGCCCTCCTCTGCAGCTCCCACCATGTCTCACAGATCAATAGAAGATGCATCAATTCTGCAAGCTGAAAGGTGAAAGTAGTTGGTCCCTTTTGGGACCTGGAGTGGAGATATGCCTAACACCCAATTTTATAGAGGGTATTCATATTTTTTCCCTTTCAATTGTTGGGTCATTTTTTTCTTTTTTCTACCAAGTAAATTGGATGTGCAATGCATGGTCATGGCCAAGAAGGAACGAAACAAAATCTTGTTTCAAAACCTTTTTAAATTGATGTTCAATAAATATAATAAACAATACAAAGTGGGTGAAGGGCATCTCAATTCATATTTTTATAAAAAACCAAAATTCTATAAGGTGTGTAATGATTCTAAAAGTAATGTGTGTTTTAATATTGTGGTTGGTTTTGGAAATTGAAACACCAAAACCTAATTGAAATTTTGGATTGTCTATTATTTATTTTATTAATTAGATGTGAGCACATCTCATATCAATTCTTAAAAAAATTAAACTTTGAAACAATCATGGGCAAATAAAAGTTCAAGTTTTAAAATATCTATATACATGAAACAATGTTGTTTGTTTGTTTTGTTCCAATGATTCATGAAACCAAGGCCATAAGGACACAAGGAAATCTATTAAATTTGTCATTCAACCAATCAATTGGAATTTTTGTAAGAAATGACATTTTAAAAATTTTAAAAGTATAACTCAACCTAGGATTTGAACCTAGAAAAATACGCCCAATTTGAGCATTGAGTGGAAAGGAGATGGTAAAACCAATCAAAAGAATTGCACATAGTGCATATTAGATTACAATGATACATGTGTTAGTATTTCAATTTACAACAATGTTCACATTTTTCTAAAAACCATGGCAACATAGGTTATATGTTTGAAGGTTGAAGATTGTTAACAATTTTCAAATTTTTTCGACTTTTGACTTTAAATAGCATTACATACACTAATCCTTGTGCAAAAGATTCATGAATGTGTATCATCACTTTGGATGATATCGTTGCACCTTGGGATTTGTGCCCTATAATTGCATAACCATTAAAGGAAATGATGCTTTGTAAAAATGTCCTTGAAAATCATATTTGTTTTGAAATTATTTTTTCCAAACTATTTGCACGTATCCTAATGGATTGAGTGTAATGAAAATGGTACAAAAATTATCTTCTAAATCAAATTCTAATTTTGTTACGATTCCAATGGTTCCATTTGCAACACTAACTTTTAAATCAGTGTTTTCAGTCAGCATAACCACTATTCTTAATGCAATATGTTGCATGTGATTGAATGTTTTATTGTTCACCCAAGATTAAATGTGCACAACATTCCTTGCATTTGTGCAAAACATAAATTTGGTCAACTAGAAATTTCTTGTGAAGAATCAAATCATTGTAATAATCAACGTCCTTGCAATGTGTGCAAAGTATTGTTGTTTTGTCATTAATATATTGTTCTACTAGATTACACCATAAGGATTGTTTTAGTGTTCGATGATTTTTTTAATTATCACTTTGAGCCATGCCAAAACATGAAGAATTCCACGGTTGTTTCGGATTTTAGTTTTCTCCATGTCCAAAAAAACTAGTCAAACACTAGGCAGAAAAAGTCACACCTTTGCATTAAGGAAATCCCAAACAACAAGGCACTCAATCCTAGTAGGCATTAAACATGAATGGCCCATGTGCAATTCACCTTTAAAAAACTTTTCTAAAAATACCCTTCACATTGAAAGACTGACAACAATTTCAAATGGATTTGTTGTAGTGCTCTTGTAGCCTTTGGACAGGTTACTTGTACAACAAGCAAGCAAGCTTAAGAACGTCGAAATCTCATCCTTTGTCAAAGAACTGTTGCTCCTCTTCATCACTACACCATGAGAGAAATCCCAAATAAATCCCACCACCTACTGTACTTATGGCAACAAGGAAAAAACAAACCCAAACCTTTCCTTATTGTAATTATGGCAACAAGAAAAAAACAAACCCACCTCAACCATCTACTATACTTCTGACAACACACAAAAATGAATAACTATTGAATTCCTTTTATTGCTAATGTAATTAATGACTATCACAATAATTCAAGGGTTGTAAAAGAAAGGCAACAAGGAAAAAAAAAAAAAACTTATTGTGAAGGTGATTGTGGCCACAAGGCTGTGAAAGGAAGGCAGCAAGAAAAAAAAAATTATTGTGAAGGTGCTCGTGGCCACGTGGCACTCTGAAATTTCAGATTGCATTTTGAGGCCTCCGGCCTACTCCACTAACAAGGAAATTTTCTCAAGGCAAGTTGCATTCTGAA
>Ga0209611_10010062_pt1 | contig 14036 bp, 15 predicted proteins | sample S1TSphgellanicum_3_FD_187693 | JGI IMG/M metagenome (GOLD analysis project Ga0209611, IMG submission 187693) | Host-associated microbial communities from peat moss isolated from Minnesota, USA - S1T2_Fc - Sphagnum magellanicum MG (SPAdes) (version 2) | ecosystem: Host-associated > Plants > Peat... | reverse complement strand
TAGTTTTTCGACTCTGACTACTCTGGAGTCTGCACTCTGGCAGCCGATGACCATCTCCCTGGTATGCTACCAGCTTGCAAGCAACTTTATTTTCTAGGGCATCTACAAAACCACAATTGGTGATATTTTGCTAGATGGACTCCTACCGTGATGTTTTCTTGTTGGTTGTGCATTGATTGTTTGCTGAACACTTGGAATCTGGTGGATCTGTTTAGAAAATTGCTCTCCAATGTCACTTGAAGTTTTAGTTTTGAGAGTTCCTGAAATCGCATTCCAGAACGAGGGAGTCCTACCTGTTGTTGCTGAAGGACCGTGAACTATTTGAAGGCTTGTCTTCTACAGATTGCCTTTGCATGAGCAGGATTGAACCTCCCTCTATGCGCCCAATTTTTGAGGTACTAAGCATATGAGTTTCTTTTTGACGAGATTAGGGTGTTGTTGAAATTCAATAGCAAGTTTTCAGCGTGTCATCTGTTAATGGCTATTCCTTCTTATGGTGCTTCCAGACTCAGGAATTTCAGATATTGTTCCTGATGATGCAACATTTTGGGGTGCTGGACTCTGTTTCTTTAGGTATTTTTGGCTGAACATCTCTTGCTTAGGGTCTAATGATTTGTGAACTTTTGATCACATATGAGTAATTCTTTGTTTAAGAGTCAACAAATGTCTACTAATCATGTCAGCAGATCCAATCACTCAAGGGCTAAAAACCAGAGGAACAAAATATTATGTATTGTTTTCTCACCCTTCTGGTTTTTTCCAAATAATGTGTACAGTCACTTTTAGAGTGGAACTGTACATTTATCTGTGTCTAGGGGACAGAGGCTACAAATTAACTCTCTATTGTTTGATTGGGAGTTGAGAGAAGAGTTCAACAATGTGCAACAGGGTATGATATTTGTAACTGCACACGTTTGTCAGGGATTTTCTCCCCTTCTTGTGTGAATGAAAGGAAAATGGATGCTTGAGAGCAACACCACCATTTGTATGGCAGCTCCCAACATGCTGCTTTTCACCTATCAATTCAATGAAGAATGAAAGCCATTAGTTCTTGAGAGCAACATGCCTCCTCTTATATGTTACAAGAGCCACTTATACAAGCAGTGAGGATTTTTGGATTGCTCTCAGCTCTTAAAAATAAAGTTGAATGGCAGTTTAGCAATTAATGACACTACTAAGGCACATGGTATCTATGAGTGTTAGCATATCGTGGATTTATGTATCACCAATAAGCGATCTTGATCATCATGGCTGCTAGTTCTGTGAGTTCCTTTCACCTTGCAGATTGGTCCAGTCTGTGATACTAATTTATTTCCGAGTGTTTTGGTTCAAATTTCCCATTCTATTATATTCATAAATCAATTGGTGGCCTGTCCTCTCAGCAAATTTCAGATATTTACTGGTGCTGTGATTTGGACTCTGGTTATTGTGCAATGTTTTGAATGTGGAATTTTGGTGGCAGAGTGATTGGCCAGTGCATCAGCTAAAGGACTGAATTAAATGTGGTGTTGTCCCATGGGCTCCAATTAACTGCAAACGACAGTAGTGATGCCTGGAGTAGCACATGGACACAGCGAGGTCATGATGATATATGTTGGGCTCAAGAATGGCTGCCGTTTGATTTAGGGGAAGATGTGCACATTTTCTACGTATCATACAATGCACATGTAGTAACCTCCCCTCATGATCACGTATCAGAGATTGCACATAACCTATTCCAAACTCTCATGAATCCTAGGTACAAAGCTACCTCTCTTTCATTGTCAAAATGCCATGCTTGGGCAAATGTAGTGGTTTCACTCACAAATATATCAAGCAACTAAAATTTTCAAATATAAGATTTGTAACCCAACGATTTGGTCATCTCTCAATTGTATGGAAAATCTGTATGCTTATCAGTGGTACTATATCAGGCAATTATAGATGGTCTTGCAATGCTTCCTGAAAAATGAACATAGCACAGTAATGTATTGTGCAGGTTGAAGGGAATTGTCCTTATTTGTGAAAATAAGCTATGTTTTCAAAGATTGGTGTTAAAAAGCTTGGTTTCGAAAGTGGAAAGGGCTTGGACTTTCTAAATTCTGGAAATGCCATGAGGAGAGCTGCAGTGCAGGATTGTGGAATGGGTTTTTGGAATAATATCAGAGGTGTGCACTCCAAGATATTTTTCAGTCACACATAAATATAGACTTAACTATATATGAAATGTAGAATTCAATTAAGTATTCCCTGAAAAATCAGCATAGCAAATGAATATGTTTTGTGCAGGTATGAATGGCATCATCCTATTGTGTTAATAGGCCATAGTTTTGGAGGGTTGGTGTTGAAGAGATTGATTGTAAAATTGAACATGGCATCAACCATCCAAAATCCTACCAATTCCTGGTCCAAAGCTACAGTGCAGTGTGCGAAGGTGTTTTTGAGGAATGTGAGAGGGGTGGCTTTCTATGCTGTTCCATATGCTGGATCAAGCAATATTCCTAAATATGTGACCAAGTTGTTGAGATGCAACAACAAACATCATCGTGGAATAATGGATAACATTCAACCCTGGCAACGAGATATGGAACAGTTATTGGTGGATTTTGATCGCATCGTCACTGAAAACGAAATCATTATATATGCTTTTTGTGAGGGCAGGCCAATGGAGCAAGTGGTATGTATGTGTTGGATGAAATGGATTTTTTGCAACCTGACACCTGTGATGCTTTGATGTTGTTTTGTGCTGACATGTGGAATTTGGGTTCCATGAGTGAACTAGGGAATTTTGGTGGATTTTAGCTCGGCACAACGATCAGCAGGAGATAATTGTTACAAGGTTGAGGCTGCCAATCACATGTAGGTGTGCAAGCCTCCAAGTAGAGAACACCCCAGCTATGGGTTGCTTCTACAATTGATCATTACTTGTGGAAAGGTGAGTTTCAATAACCTAGTTTGTTTGATATTTCATTAACATTGTAGCATTACCTACTCTATAAAATACAATTAAATTTTTCTGTTACAAGGTAAGCAAGAATGCTTGAGATTTTGATGAATTATGATAGTGTAAAGTGAATGCCCCATGCAAATTTCATGGTATGGAGTATTCACCTGAAGTCAGTAATGATGTATTAATATTTTTTCTATGAGCAACAAATGGGCTAACCTTTTGATAGTTGTATGTTGATTCTGAAGGTGGCATGAGAATGTCATCAAGCGTTACAAGAGGTTCATGACTTGCCTCAATCAATGTTTGGTCTGGAGAGCTATCTGAAGAGGGTAGAAACATTGGTGACCTCAGAAGGAAGTGATGCAGCTCCTGAATATGTGGGAGTATGGGGCATGGGTGGAGTTGGGAAAACTCTTCTTCTTCAAAGAGTGTATGGCAGCCCAAGGTACATGGCCATTTTCAAGAAGCCAAGTTCATTTGGCGCACTGTGGGGCAAACACCTGACATAATGGCTCTATATTGGACCCTAAGTGAAGAGCTTGGTCTCAAACCAGAGTTGAATGCAAACCCAGAGGATTACAAGCTCAAATTACACTCTCAGTTTAGACGGAAAAGAGTTTTCCTGCTTTTGGATGATGTTTGGCAAGACAAAGCATTTGATTCACTGGACTTAGCGGAGGGAAAAGGAAGTGTCACATTGTTGAGCACTAGAAACCGGTCTTTATTGGAAAAAGGAAGTCCACGCATAAGCCAAGAGTGTATGACTCCTCTTTCAAAGGGGGATAGTTGGAGCCTTTTTTGTGTGCATGCATTCAGACCACCATCCAATGTTCCATGTGAATGAATTAAAGGCATTGGCACAGTCCATGGCTGAGGAGTGCCAAGGTCTTCCATTAGCTTTGAAGGTTATAGGCAGAGCAATGTTTGGAAAGACCTCACCTGAACTTCAATGGGAGCCACTACTGAAGAAGCTAAGGGAATCATGCATGCAAGAAAGGACTGTTGAAGTGGAGTTGTATGAGCGTTTGAAGCTTGGCTATGATCTCCTGTGTGAGGATGATTGGCGCTTGAAGGACTGTTTTCTTTACTTTGCAGCATTTGCTGAGGATTTCAAGATTCACTTTGAAGCCATTTTGTGTCATTGGATAGGGGAGGGTTTGGTTCCTAGAAATGGTGGAGATGATCCTAGAGCAGATGCATTTTCCTTGTTAAATAAGTTGTGGGGGCGATCAATGATTGAGTCAAATGTAGAGGCCCCAGATGAAAAGGGTTTTCTGTGGTTCAACTTACATGATGTGATGAGAGACTTGGCTTCCTACATACTGGAAAATGATAGTGGCACACCCCCTGCAAAGCAGCTTTATCTTTATCAAGGAGGTCAAAATCTGGAAACCTTCTCCCAAGAGTGGAAATCAACATCGAAGCAACCTTCTAAAGCTCAGAGACTATCATTGCACATGAACAACTTGAAGAGACTTCCTGGGACGTTTTGTGCACCTAATTTGCTGTCTCTAGTCCTTGGTAAAAATCCAATAGTCTCTTTACCGGCAAGTTTCTTGAGGAGCTTTCCAAAACCAAAGGTTCTGGATCTAAGTGGAGCAGACTTTCGGAATCTACCTGAGGAACTTGGTGATGTTAAGGATTTGGTTTGGCTTGACCTCTCTTCTTGTGAGAATCTAGAGATTTTACCAGACGCAGTAAGGAAACTACATGTGTTGAAACGCCTGCTTCTAACTGAGTGTCCGAAGTTGAAGTATCTCCTTTCTGGAGTGGTTGGCCTCACATCATTGGAAGTATTACACACAGGACTTTCTGAGAACTTGACATGGGCTGAACATACACCATCAGGCATGGCAAGAGCAGAATCTTTGGGTCATGTATATCCAACCATCAGAGCTTCATTGGAAGACATATGTGGGTTGGGTTTTCTCACAGAACTTAGGATGTTTGGAAAAATAGATCCAGGGGTGGAGCTGCCTCACAATATATCTGCACTTACAAAGCTTAAGGTTATAGAGTTAGGGCTTGAGAACATCGAAACCCTGCCAGTTGAGATGCCATATTGGTTCATACAATTTGAAACACTTCATTTATGGAACTCTGAAAGTTTGGAATATCTTCCAAGGTGCTTCCCATGTTGCTTTTCCAGCTCTTATAGAGTTTCGAATATGTAACTTTTCGAGCCTTGTTGAATTTCCAGAAGTGGATGAAGGTGCTCTGCCTAAATTGCGAATGGTACATTTCAGTAACTGTATATCTCTTGGAACCTTGCCTCTCTCTTTGGAGCTCCTGACCAGCTTGAGGAAGTTGATTGTGTTAGACTATGATCTAACACTTCAAGACTCTTGTAGGACAAATTGTGGAAGGTCATCAATATGGAGGAGACTTGACATCCAATATGTCTGGAAGAGTAGAGGATAGACATTCAGTTCCCACCACATGTTGTGGAAGAGTGGTGATGATTTGTAAGATCTCTAATTTTGATGAAATTTTCAAAAAATTCACCAAATTCATAATTGGAAAAAAAATGATTGAAAGGTTTATTTTCCAATGTGCTAATGTTTGTAATGTGACATGTGCTCATGTTTGTAACATGTAAATTGTGCAACCGATCAATTTTCCCCACTTGCCAATGTGTTGTACACATGTTTGTCATGTTCCAATTTACCCTACTTCATTCCCTGCATTCCCATGAAACATCTTTAGATTTGAAGTAGTAAAACATGTTTCATTGTTGTAGATGTTCCACAACTCAATTGTGGAGTGGTGTTGTAGGCTCTCTAGGCAGTATGGACTTGTCAAAGTCACCTTAGGTCCACTTGTTCAAGGTGTGCTGATGAGCCAGTCATTGAAATTGGATGGGTGTGATTGTTGGCAGTACCTTGGTTCACGTGTATTAGAAGAACCTCTTGTCATCATATTCACTCATCAAAATCAACATTTTTTCAGTTTTCTAAGGCCTGAATATGTGGATTGGATGCTTACTGTCATCATTGGTCGTTTGGTTTTTACTGTTGCTATGTCAAGTGTTCTTGGTGGGTCATGCCACTGTGACAGCTGTTCTTGATGGGTCATCACTGGGGTTCATCTATTATGCTGGATGGAAGGTGTGCCAATCACAGTGCAACGTCCAAGTGAGTGCCTTTGTCGCCTTTACTGTCTTGTCTCATGGTCCGGACCCAGACAGCAGCAGCATCAACAAGGTGACTAATTTTTCGGTGAAAGGATTTTACTGGAACAGATTCCTGGTCAGTAGCCAGACTTCATTTGGAGCTTTTCTGCAAATCAAAACTTTCACATCCAGACTTTGAACTTTCGTACAACAATTTTATTAAGGACAGTCTGTTATTTCTTTCAGGGCACTTGAGCAGGAACCTGGAATAGCAGAAGCTGATTTTCCAAGTATGGGAACAACAACAGCTCTAAAGAACATCATTGGTGGTGGTGTGTGCAAATTTGACAGTTCATCAAGTGATTGCACCCACAGGAGACGAACTGTATGTTGTCCTAGTTTTCAAGAACCTTCCCCAAAACAGGTTTCACTGCTCCCATAACTTATTCATGCAACATGCATAGGTCTGGGGCTTCAAACTTTGACCTTTGAAATACTGAACAGAAGCACATAGTCGTACATTTTCCATCATTCCATTCAATGAGGGATTGAAAAATTTTGTTTGGAGGAGGACAAGGCAGAAAATGTGGGACTTGGCAATTCTATGAATGCAGTCTGGCATGGCAGGTACCTCCACAGCATTAGATGTACAGTGTGTATTATATGGCTAATATTCTAAAATTTTCGGCTGAGAATTACTGTTCAGTGTAGAGATGAAATGCTACTGTTGGTGATATCTGTGGAGGACTGGTTGGTTTTCCTTCAGCACAAGCTGGGAGCTGACTGCTGATTTGCATGAAGGTGATGTTCACTGTGAGAAAAGATGATGTAGTTTCATTCTTTCCCTGGCAGCAAGACATATGTGGCAGGTGCAGGCTTTAGAGCATACTTCCTTGAAAACAGAAGGCCAACATTCTTGAGCGTTCACATTCCATATGTGGGAACCACCCTCAAAAATTCTGTCATAAGATTGGCTTGGACTGCGTTTCTAGAGCTACAAATCTAAGTGTGTATGATTGATGGGGTTTAGATGTCTTTGTGGGAAGTAGCATGGTTGCCATTTATTTGTGGGAGTATGGAGGGTGCTTGGAGATGAAATTGTCGGTTCGTATTTGAAAGAACCTTTCTACGTTTCACTACGCCTGTGAAAGCATTTCTTTTGCGGGTTGTAGAGGAAGAACTTTTGCAAAAGTACATGTGCCATTCGAAATTTGAGCAGATTGGTATATAAATATTGCATATATTTTTAAATTACTAATTTGGTAAATTTTCAAATATTAATGCCAATACTAGAGATAATCATTTAAAAATATTTAAAAATATTGAATATCCAGTTTCTTCCATATTACAGACTTTTCACAATTTATCCGGCAACATTCTTCAAGTTTCTCACTAGCCTGTACGAGTCGTAATTTCGACAAGGTGGTTAAGAGCTCTAAAGAGAGAGGTAAGGTTTCCAGAAACATACACTCCCCTATACATAGTGTTTGCAAACTAGGCAAAGCACCTTTCTGCACTTGCGGAAATGTAACAAAGTTGTGATTGTGACATATATATATACTTAATGTTTTAAGGGCTGGAAAAGCACCGCGAGATGTGAAGGAACTTGGAAGCTGTTCCAAAAAATGGAACTTACATAGACGAAGTTCTTGAAGTTGTTTGAACCAATATGCCATCTCAGCTGGCAGTTCTTTGACGTTTTCGAGCCCTAACGATAGAATCTTCAGGTTTGTAAGGGCAGAAATACTGTGAGGAAGCTTTCCTGTATCTATTTCTCCAAAAACATGAAGTTCTGTGAGAAATTGAAACCCGCAAATAGCTTCCACTGAAGCCATGCAAGATGGTGAACGCCCAGCCCATCTTAAGTCGTAAGAATAGGTTGTGTCTAACACTTCCAATGGTGAATGCCCAACCCATCTCAAGTCGCAAGAACAGGTTGTGTCTAACAGTTCCAATGATGTGAGGCCAACTATTCCAGAAGGGAAATACTCCAATTTTCCACAGCTGCTTACATTCAGATATTTCAACGTGCGCAGTTTCCCCACTTCATCCGGTAAAACCTTTAGGTTTTCACAATACTCTAGGTCAAGGCAAACCAAATGTTTAAGATCACCCAATTCCTCAGGTAGATTCGAGAAATTTCCTCGACTCAGATCTAAAATTCTTAATTCTCGAAAGTTTCTTAAGAAACTACTCGGTAGAAAATCTATTTGGTTATTTCCAAGTAAAAGAGACACCAATCTAGGTGCATGAAAACTTGGAGGAAGGCTTCTCAATTCGTTCCAGCGCAATGATAGGCTCCGCGCTTCAGAAGGCCCCATCCACTCTTCGGGGAAGGCTTTCAAATTTTGACCTGCTCGATAAAGATAGCGCCGTATTGCAATGGCTTTCCCATTTTCTACTATGTAGAAAGCTAAGTCTCTCATCACATCATGTACCTTGTACATCATGTAACTGTCTTCATTGGACAGTAGTTTCTTCAAATGAAGGCCCTTGTACCTCAAGTAACCATCTTCATTGGACACTACTTTTTTCTCAATAAAGCATCGTTCCAACAACTTATTTAACAAAGAGTGTGCATCTCCTCCAGGATCATCTCCAGCATAGTCAGGCACCAAGCCTTCCCCTACCCAATCCCACAAAATTTCATTAAAAGAGATTGCAAAATCTTCAGGAAATGCTGCAAAGTAAATAAAACAGCGTTTCAGGCGCCAATCATCATCAGATAGACAATCATAGCCAATCTTCAAACGAGTATACAACTTCCCGACAACACTTGGCTCATGCATGCGTGATTCCGTCAACTTCTTCAGTTGAAACTTCCAATCTGCAGGTAACTTCTTTGGGAACATTGCCGAGCCTATAACCTTCAGAGCCAATGGAAGACCTCCGCACTCTCTGGCCATTGCCTCTGCCAAATCCTTTAATTCACTTGGAACGTCGGATGGCGGTCTGAATGCATGCACACAAAAAAGGCTCCAACTATCCTCCTCTGAAAGAGGAATCATATGCACTTGCCTAATGTGTGGAACTGCTCTTTCCACTAAATTCAGGTTTCTAGTGCTCAACAATGTGACACTTCCCTTTCCCTTCGCAATGTCAAGAGAATCAAAGGCTTCTTCTTTCCAAACATCATCCAAAACAAGGAACACTCTTTCACGCCAAAACAGATAATATAATTTGAACCTGTAATCCTCTTGGTTCAGATTCTTTTCTGGTTTGAGACCCAGTTCTGCACTGAGGGTCCGATATAGAGCCATTATGTCAGGAGTTTGCCCCACGGTGCACCAAATGAACTTGGCTCCCTTAAAATGGTCACGTACTTTTGGGCTGGAATATACTCTTTGAAGAAGAAGAGTTTTCCCAACTCCACCCATGCCCGATACTCGCACATGCAGAGGAAATCCCTCACTTGTTTCTGAGGTCACCAACATTTCAACACTCCCCACATAGGTCTCGAGACCAAACATTGATTGAGGCAAGTCATGAAACTCTTGTGAAGGCTGATCACATACTCCCTCCTTCTGATTCACCATACAACTATCAAAAGGTCAGTCTATTTGTTGTTCATAAACGTAATATTAACACATTATCGCCGACATCGTAGACTTGTGACAATCACTACACATTATCCAAAATTTTAAAAAACAATTTAGCCATATTTTTGATTAGGTAATACTTCAATGTTAATCAAAAACAAACCTATGAACTAACAAGGTCATTGAAACTGACCTTTCCACAAGTAATGACGAATTGTAGAAGCAGATAATAGGAGGGATGGTCTCTGCTTGGGGGCTTGCACACCTCCATGTGATCCGCATCCTCAACCTTGTAAAAATTATTTGCAGCTGAGCGTCGAGCCGAGCAATCATGTACCAAAATTCCCTAGTAGTCATAGAAAAAAGATTGCACATGTCAGCAAAAATCAACATAAAATATCACGCGTGTTTCGTTAAAAACAAACCCATTTCATCCAACACATACGTACCACTCGCTCCATGGGCTTGCCCTCACAAAATGAATATATACTGACACCCTTGTCAATGACAATGCGATCAAAATCCACTGATAACTGTTCCATATCATTTTGCTGGGGTTGAATGTTATCCAGTATTCCGGGTTTACGTTTGCCGGCGCATTTCAACTTGTTCAGGTATTCAGGAATATTCATTCCAGCATGTGGAACAGCATAAAAAGCCACCCCTCTGACGTTACTCAAGAACGCCTTCACACGCTGCAGTTGAATTTTGGCCCACATGTGGGTAGGACTTCGGACGGTTGATGCCCTCTCCAATTTTACGACCAAGCTCTTCAACACCAACCCTCCAACACTATGGCCTATCAACACAATAGGATGATGCCATTCGTACCTGCAATCAACATTCATTCGCCATAATTACTCTTCAGGGCATACCTCATTGACTTTAATTGGCTAATTTTGTAACACTGATAAACATACAGAGAGATGACCACATGATTGAGTTGCAAATCTTATATCTGGAAATGTTAGTTGATTCATATAATTAAGAACAAATCCACTACTTTTTCCAAGGCATGCCATTTGAAAGTGCAAGAGAGATGAATTGTACCTAGGATTCATAAGATTCTGCAATACGTTATGTGCAATTCCAAATACATGATCATGAGGGGAGGTCACTAGATCTGCATTATATGATACAGAGAAAATGCGCACAGATTCCCCTAAATCAAACGGCAGCCAATCTCGAGGCCAACATACATCACCATGACCTCGTTGTGTCCATGTGCTACTCCAGGCATCCCAAGTGTCATTTGCAGTTAATGGGAAACCATGGAAGAACACCACATCCAATTCAGTTCTTTGTTTGCCTCCAGAAGGAGGCCACAGCTGATGCACAGGCCAATCATTCTGCCACCAAAAGTCCACATTCAAAACGTTGCACAATAACCAAGTACAAATCACAGCATCAGCAAGTATCTGAAATTTGCTGAAGGACAGCCCACCAATTGATTTGTGAATGTAATAGATGGCAATTCGAACCTAACGCTTGAAAATAACTCAGCATCACAAACTGGACCAAGCGAAAGGGACTCACAGAACTAGAAGCCATTCCAACCAAGATCCCTTTTCATAAATCCTTGACTCAAAGCCATCTGTCTCCCATTTGACTCTGATTTCAAAAGCTGAGATAGATCCAAAAACCACCACTGCGTGGATAAGTGGCATTTAACATGTAAAAAGGGGCCATGAAAGGAGGGGTATTGCTCTCAAGAATTTCTGAAATGAAAAGTGAAAACAGAATGCTAAAAGTTGCCATGCGAACAGTGGTTTCGCTCTCATGCATCCATTTATTTTTCATTCACAAGGGGAGCAAATCCCTGACAAAATTCCTTCATCACAAATAGGATACCCTGTTGCACATTATTGAAATCTTCTCCAAAATCCCAAGGAAACAATAGAGCGTCAACTTGAAGACTCACATAGCCAGACACACATAGACAGTACCACTCTTAAGGTCCAACTCTACGGGCAAAGTATCCAAATAAAAAGCTGAGGAAACATTACACAACATTACATTCAAGTGATTGGACCTTATGGGATGATTACTAGACATTAGTCAACACCTAAACAAAGATTACTCTCTTATTATAAAATAGAGTTCACAATCCATCAGAACCCAGACGAGAGCCATCATCAGCCATCTTTCATTCTCAGGAACAATACCTGAATTTCCTCAACCCGAAAGCACCAGAAGAAATTATATCCATGAGAGATGACGCGCCAAAAAGCTGCTCTTGAAGTCCAAAACACCCTAATCTCTTCCAAAAACAATCATATGCTTGGTAGCAAGCTCAAAATTCGCTAGCATAGAGTTAGGTTCAATCCAGCTAAAACAACAGCGATCTGCAGAGAATCCTTCAAATGGTTCGAGGTCCCGGGCAACAACAGTTGCGATTCCTTACTCTTTAAAGGCCTTTCAGGAACTCTCAAATCTATGACTGCAAGTGACTGTTGTAAGCTCTACCGGGAGATTTATATAATCTTAAGCTGCAAGTGACAAGTACAACTGGGCTTAAACAAACGTAGAAGCTCTATAAACTTTACCGGGACATTTATAGTATGCAAAGTAATTTTATCATGTCAAAAACAAGTTGCAAACATGTGGGACAATACAGCGCGAAAGTGTAAGTGACACAGAGTGGCCGGACCGAATAAACACTTCAGACAAGGAACGCAAAACCAATAAGGTTTCCAACCTCGCTACCACCGAGACAAGAAGCAATATTTCTGGCTGCTCAAGGGAGAAAAACTGAATCTGAAAGCACCTCTAAGGGACGTATACACGCTATCAGGGCTTGAAATACTTGAAGTACAGAACTTGGTCACAAAACAAGTCAACATTGCTTGGGAGAACCACAAATTTCCTGAATTTCTGTTACAAAGGGGACAATTTATCTTAATATCGCTCGGCGCAAGTAACCTTCCTGGCTACAGCCCAGTAACATTCTCAACTAAAGGGAAATAACTTGAAAACAAGCAAAAAGTGAAAGATTCAACTTCCATAAAATTATACAGCCCAGCGATATGCTCAACTAAAGAAAAACATCTTGAAAATATGCAAAAAGTGAAATATTCAAAGTCCATAGATTTGCAGTATAATGAAGAAGATTACAAATGCTGGATGCTTCAACTGACTCGTAATCACAAAACTACGACTTGCGACATCTAAAAAGATTATATGTTTTACAGAGGCTCAAGAATGATGAGCGTTGAGAATGAAAACGTTTAGACATCACTTCGATCTAAAGTATGTACTAACCATAAAATAATGGTCACTTTACCTTAACGTAGCCGCCGCCTTACTTTAACCCTAGCCGCCGCCTTAGTTTAACTCTAGCCGCCGCCTTTGTTTAACTCTTGCCGCCGCCTAACTTTAACCCTAGCCGCCACGTAACTCTACCTGTCGTCAAACCCTAAATAACTTACACTGCCAACCCTAGCCACCAAACTTTAGCCGCCGCCAACCCTAGCCACCAAACCTTTGCCGCCGCCAAACCTAGCCACCAAACCTTAGTCGCCGCGAACGAAACCTACCCGTTGCAAAATCTTAATTAGCTTCCATTTTCAAACCCTAACAACCAAACCCTACATGTCACCAAGCCTTAAATAGGTTCCACTTTCAAATCCTAACCACCACTATTCAACTTAACCTAATAACTATAAAAATATAACCATTATTCATCCTTTTTATGAATGTTCATTCATCAACATTAAAAATTAGAAACAAATAATATTTCTAACACGAACTGCATATAAAGTACTAAGCAGTAAGTGTCTTTTTGAAAAGATTAAGCTGTTGTTCAAATTGAATAGCAAGGTTTTCAGTGTGTCATCTCCTAATGGGCATTCCTTCTTATGGTGCTTCCAAACTCAGGAAATTCAGATATTGTTCCTGATGATGCAACATTTTGGGGTGCTGGACTGTGTTTCTAGGTAATTTTGGCGGAGCATCTCTTGCTTAGGGTCTAATGATTTGTGAACTTTTGATCACATATGAAGAATTCTTTGTTTGAGAGTCAAAAATTCTATACATATGATCTGGCCACTATGCCCGCAGGGACAGGGGCTGGGGGCTGTTTGACCGCCAAAAAAGGTGCGTAGGGAAGGGCTGTTTTTGCATAGTGGGGGCTGCTTTTGTTAACTTTTTTCACTTTTTGTTACTTTTTGTTACTTTTTTTATTGCTTGTAACTTTTATAAGTTACTTTTTATTGTTGAAACAGGGGTAAGGTTTGTTACTTTTTGTTATTTTTTTTTATTGTTTGTAACTTTCATAAATTACTTTTTACTGTTGAGAAGGGCCAGGGTTTATATTTTATTCATTGTGCGAGGGGGGAAAGGGTGCACCTTGATTTTTTTCCTTCTTTTTTTTACTGTTGAGGGGGAGTGGGGTGGAGGTTAATGTTTTTTTTTCCCTTAATTGGAATGTGGAAGGAGGAACGGGGAAAGGGGTACA
>Ga0209611_10010060_pt1 | contig 14038 bp, 12 predicted proteins | sample S1TSphgellanicum_3_FD_187693 | JGI IMG/M metagenome (GOLD analysis project Ga0209611, IMG submission 187693) | Host-associated microbial communities from peat moss isolated from Minnesota, USA - S1T2_Fc - Sphagnum magellanicum MG (SPAdes) (version 2) | ecosystem: Host-associated > Plants > Peat... | reverse complement strand
CACTACTTCTTCACTGGTCTTTATTTATTACAACCAGTGAATTCACTCAAAATCTAGTGAAATCACTTGGCATACATGGACACCTTTTGTTGTAGTGATTCCATTTCAATGCTCATGGTGCTGGTTGCTCCATAATGAACCAGGGAATGGCGATAGACGACACAAACTTGATGTGATTTGTGGCAAAGGATCCATCGTTCATGGAGTTCATCAACGATTAACCTAAATTTGATGGTGTAGGTTAGCGATGGGCTCTACGTCACAACCAACTAGACTAGGCAATCTACATTAAGGTTTCCATTGCAAGGTGGTAATCAAGCTCTGCAAATATGACAATATATAATGATTTTTTAAAAAAATCCCTTTTTTCATTAAATGGATTTTGTAGGGCACTTTCTTCCATTGCTTTTTGGTGATCTTTCATCAATAAAAAAAAGGTCGGTGCCTAATGTTATGCCAATGATTAGAGCTGCAATTCCTTCTTGTGCATGTGATACATGATGTTTACAACTAGGTCAAAATTCAATAACCAGCCAATATTAACCATCCACATGCATCATTCACCTACCTAGTAGGCACCAAAGGGGTTGGGTTTGTGGCTCTCCACAACCTACACCTAAGATTGCTCCAAAATGAGTTCCATTCCATTTCTTTCTTACTCACTTACCAGGTCAAAATCTTATCCTTGGGTCAATATGACAAACCACATGCATGTGCTTATGCTGAGCTCCTTAATAGGTTTTCTATGAAGCAATTTTAAAAGCATGTTTTTGGGTTATCAGTTCCTATTAAGAATTGTACGACTTTTTCTTGTGGCCATAGTTATGTGAGAGAGAGATTGAGAGAGTCTAGGAAGGGAGCACTGGGGTTTGAGAGAACCCCACCACCAACAACTAAAATTAAGGGTAATCTTAACTAGAGTCAAAAGTTTTTGATACCAAAAGGTGTGTGAGTATTGGCTGACCCTTTTGACAAAATTTAATCACAATGCATTGCACCTATTTTGAGGATTCTTCATGTTTGGAATCTTTACAAAAGTTGAAACATCCAACAAAGAAAACACATACATACACACAAATTCAAATACTTTGATAATAAATAATATTACTTATTAGGATTGGTGTTGTTTTTGTGTGAGCTCAATGAGCTATCTAGCCAACAAAGCTGGCCAACCATGGATCCATAGGAAAGAAAAGCACGTACATGATTTGTTGGCCCCAACCAACATTGTCTTGCATATGGTACATGTTTAGAAACCCTAAATATCTCATAATAAGATGAGAATATGTAGTGTTTTTCATATCTAACCACCATTCATGTTCTCATTCTTGGTGGGTTTTCAAGCCCACCCACCATCCATGATGTTTCCATCCATGGTGGACTTTCAAGTCCACCCTACCATCCATGTTTTCATCCAAAGAAGTTGACACTTATGGTCATTCTTACCTAAATTGGGTAAGCCACTACAACACAGCAAGAGGTTAGTTGGAGTCATAAGCAACACAAAAGGCATAGAGGGTAAGGAGAATGTTAAATCTATAGGAATGGAAGAGGTGTCCATAGAGAAAAAAATAGACGACGATTACACAGCAAGTGTGTTGTTGTTTACAAGGTTACTTGCTCAATGTTTTTTTTTGTTTGGTGTCATGTGGTTGAAAGTCTAAAAGGTCTTCATTTTTTTCAATTAAATTCTTGCTGAGTTGGTCTTGAACTTTATTGTCATTATGTTAGTGGTTAATGGAATATATGCATCTAGATATTGTTCAAGTAAGGGGAATGATGCAACCAGTTCATATGTCCCAACATAAGACATTTTGTTTGGTTGAAGTTTTTTTCAAGTACATGTAATTATCAAGCAAGATGCAACTCATTCCTAATGGGCTTGCATTATTTGTAAATACAAAATTACAAATATAGTAGTCTATAGGGTGGTTGTGAGTAAAACTTCCTACATTTGTGAGCTATTAACAAAATGATAATGTAATTAAGTGAATTTGAACACCTCAAAAGGGTCCTAGCAACTCTAGACTTTTATTATTTAAACCTAATTTTTTGTATTATATATTATGTGCAAAATTCAATTTGCTTTGTGTTTTCATGCTTCAATTAGGATGTCTATAACATCCATTGTTTCTCGGGTTTGGAAGGTCCTAAATTCACTAATAACACAAGTGTTGGGATCATGAATGTGGCTTGGAACATCTTGGTTGTATGTTGTTTTTCTTGCAGTGTATCATCAAATCCATCCTATCTTGATGCCCACTAAAATATGTGTGGCAAATATTCGGCAATGTAACCCACACATTCAACATTCATTCTTCCAAAATTCTTTTAATTATTATGCATGAATGGATGAATTTGCAATGAGGTTCAGAATAAGTCCATATTCAATCATATGTTCTAAATAAAAGACACTTGGGTCAATCCTGAGCCCAACAACAGTTTACTGCATTCAATAACTACATACTTCTATGTAGTAGAATAATTCAATTTATGTTTAACTTTTGATGTTGACAAATTAGCAAGTTTGTAAAGATCTTGTTGATTATATGAAGGCTAATCCAAGTAAGCTTTGTAGGGACAAAATCATGTAACGTTTCTTCTACTACTTAATCCATCTATAAGTTACAAGAAAATATGCAATTTACATTTGTAAGATGTCAACAAAAGTGTATTAATCTACATGTAATTTGCATATTGTTAACCCAGTTTGAGGTATGCATATGGTTTACTATGTTGATGAAGTTTGTTTAAATATGTTCCAATATGGCTCCATTCCCATATGCATAATATTCATGTTTGCATGAATATGGACAATTGGGACAAAAGGGTCGGTTTAAGACCTCATGTACAAGTGGTGAGATGAAGCTTCTAGTTGCAATTGTTTTCAAAAGGTACAATTACCATCGAGTGTCCTCTAGAGATGAGCTTCTAGTTCATTTTGGTCAATTATTCTAGGCTTGTTCAAATAATAGTTTATTACAACTATAAAGTGTAAACGATAGAATATAGAGTGTTTAAACAAGCCTATTTTGAACAATATAATAGTTATTATTTACACTCTATTATTTAAACAAGCTATTGTTCATTATAAACTAGGTTTCAAAGTGTAAACTACAACTATATTACAACTTCTATATTGCAATATTGCAATTCAATATGTTACATGTGATCTGTTGACCATTATGTGGACTTTTACAAAATTGCTAGTTTAATTAGGGCTTATTTGAGTAAGCTTTGGAGGATCATGAATACATTTTTTAATTTGCTACGTACTAATTTTAACAATTACCAAAACTCTACAATCTTATTATGCTTGATTGAAAATTTTGGACTGATTCAATCTAGAAGTATATTATGTGTTTTGTAAATTATTCTAGAGGTATGCATTTGTTTTACTATGTTGTTGTTTGGGTACTTCAACTAAATATAATCAGAATGTGCCCACTACTCATGATAATTTTTTCAAGTGGATTAGCTTAATTGCATATATGAATGTTTATTACATGTTATTTGATTTCATGCCACTGAAATGGAAAATGACGTGGAGTCAATATAAGAGGTCATTGAAACAATGCCAAGTTCTTTTCCAACAAAAATGGAGAGGAAACAAAAGTTGCAACTCCTTAAACTAGATACTGGTTCTACCCCAACCACTTTTGAATCAACTAATCCACCTCAAGCTATTGTAGGGTAGTGGTAATGGTAACCACCACCTAGGCGATTGCAAAGGCAATGGATGCAAGGTCATGGTTGGTAATGGCATAAGCAAAAGCAAATGTATCTTATCCTAAGCCATGGATATAGATGCTTACAAATACAATTCCATAATACTTAGGGTCAACAAGTGTGCTTCCTATGCAACAAGCACCTCCAACCTAACAAACATCTATACCTTTGGTGAAACCAAAAAGTGTAGCTAGGGCAATTTTGAGAATAATGAAGAAGGAACATGATGCAACTACTGGTGCTAGGCAAGCAATAGGCAAAAAACTTCACAAGATTCTTATAAAGGCAAGGGGTGATGTAAACGGATGCTATGAAGGTAAGAATGCTTAGGATGAAATGATGAGAACGCTAATTCCCCAAATTTTTAACATTAGTGTTGTGGAATGAGTTAAAATCCATAAAGAAGTTGAAGGCAGCTTTAGACAAGGATTTTGAAAATGAAGATAATGAGCTGTCTATTATTGGGTTAAAAAACGTGGTAAAAAGAATGGTTGAAGATAGAATGAAGCAAGTTGAAATTTCAAATCCTAAAAGGTAGAACAAAATGCTTAGTGAACATAGAGCTTGGCCATTGGGAAAAATTAAAGGTTTACTAAAATAAACCTAAAAATATTGAATTAATGGGACCCTAAAATGTACTTGTGGTTTTTCATCTTTTTCACATTCTCATAAAAATATATCTAGCTTATAGGGTAAAAGTAGGTTTGAAAAAAATATTTACCAGTCAATTTCAAACTTACTTGTTACTTACTTTTATTATATTAAGTTTTTTCAAATTTTATATTCAAGTTACCATAAACCCAATGTAAGCATAAATGTTCTTTAAATGAAAGATAAAAGATTTTCCAATATACTTTCTTGTGTTTTTGTAAAAAATTGTCATATTTTAAAATGGGATTTTAGGCAAACCACTTTTTTGGCCTACTTTAACATGCTTTGACCTTGTTAAGTGCACATTCCTTTCTTAAGGGAAAAATTGATTTGGGTTGTGTAGGTGGATCTAATTCATTTAAGCTCCAAACTATACTAGCACCATCCAAGAATTTGGGAATAGAGAATACACTGCTTAATTCAATAGCCTCAATTAAAAGTGTTGAAGGTGTAGATTGGATTATTTTGCAACCAAAATCCTCTCCATCAAAAAACTTATCTAGCAATAAAGGAATTGTTAGATTTAAACCTTTGATGGAATGTGGTGTTGTTGAGGGTCACATTAAAGAATAACATATTTCCTACTTTTCATATTTGTTTGAACATTTGTTAGCATCTAGGTGCAATCACAATAAGAGGAGCCAACCTCGGTAGGGGCTTAGTCATTTTCTAAACACAAGGCTTTAACACAACTAGCACATGGCCATTTTGGATTAGTGGGTCCTGACAACGAAAATTGGATGAAAAATCTGATTTCAAATTATGTTGTTCTCCTTCACATGCCTAACCTACCTTCGAGCTATTCATAACCTAGTTTATGCTAGGGCATTTTCAACGTCATAATCATTTGACGAACACCCAACATACAAGCAAGTTTGTGCAAGCCCTATTACTAGTATGATCTTGAGTCACCGCATGCCTGTATGCTTGACGTTCTTCTCACACCACAAAACGCAAATGTCAACAGGAGTTGGGAGTAGTTGAGAAACTAAAAATCTTCATGTGTGCAGATAAGAATTTATTTGGAGGAAGGCAAAGCTCAAGCTTTTAGAGGTAAGTTGTTTTTATCCTGCAAAGTTTTTTTCAAGTTGTTTTAATTAGTGTTGAATTATATTGGTAGTCTGATTAAGATTTCTTTGGATCATTTTCTTTTTGAACTTTTTGGTGGTTAATTAAGGAACAATGCTTAATGTTGCCAAACAATGAATACATGGCATAAAGTTTTAACTTGCAACTATTGTGTGGGTGTTTGACCATTCTCTTTATCACAAGAGAGTACCATATTGGAGTGGAGGGTGCATAGGAGCATTTTGCGTGTCCATGTGAACTTTTGTATTTCACTCAATAGTGAAGTAGGATAAATAGTGCAAGACACAAACTACATTTGATGAATGGAATGAGCTTGATCAAAGGTCACATAATTGCAATTGTAAATTCTTTGCCATTTCTCACCTTCTTTTGAACATCAAATGATTAGCATGGATGCTTGTTGAAATGTTTCAAGATTGTGAAAACCTAAACCCTAAGTTGCTAATATTCTTATCTAATGCATGCTACACATGAACTTTACACCTTGTAATATGGCATTTATGCTTATTTAAGTGCTTCAATTATGAAACCCTAAACCTTTTGCTAAAATTCTTATTTAATTCATGTTGTTCATGAACTACATTGGTCTTGTAATATGGCACAAGTATGCTTGTTGAGATGCTTCATGTTTGTCAAACCCTAACCCTTTGCTAAGAAAATTATCTAATCCATGTCGTTCATAAATTACACCTTGAAATATGGCATTTAAATGTGTGTTGGAATGTTTCACTTATCTGGTATGATCATAGTTCTATTGAAAGTTTCATATGAGCCATGTTGTACATGAATTACAGTGTCTTGTAAATTATATATGTCCTTTGAATTGTCTACCATAGCCAAGGACCAAGGTGTGCTAAAATTGTTTGAAAATAGACCTTAAAATGTGGGCACCTTGAACAAAGTACTAAGATATCAAAATGTATTCCTAATGAAGTAAAACTAAACTTTTTATGTCTAGTTTGATTTGTTATGTTTGAAGAGGTGCATTGAAGGCTTGGATTATTTTTAAACTAAAATGTGTAGATTTGGTCCATGAAGTGAATTGCATCTCTTGGTGTCAAGATTGATCATGTTGTAGGTCTAAAACTAGGGAGTTCATTGTCTATATGTATTGTTTTCAATTTGCAAAATCAACTTCAACATGACCAAGTGTTTAATTTGGTTTTGGGTGTCCAGTAGTGCACATAAATCTTCATCTATCAAAAAGGGTGCAGGTAAGTCCCCATCTATCAAGAAAGATGTGAATAAGTTTGCATCTATCAAAAAGATTGAATGTGCCGTATGGGAGACACTGAGTAGGGCACGATTTGCTGATGAAAAGCTGGCTTGGGGTGATAATGATGGAGATTCTAAAGATGAAATGTTTTACATTCCTTTAGGACGTCCAAAAAGGAAGGCACTAGTTTCACTACTATGCCATGTCCTAAAACCCATTTACAAGTTGACACATATGTACATTTTGCCATTGTGAAACGACTTACAAAGCTAATAGTTATTTTAGACTTTGAAAATTCTACAAGTGCCAAGTCAACATCAAAGTGACTGGTTAGTTAGAGGATACAACTTTAGTGGCCATCTCCCCATAAGCCCATTGTTGTAGTTTAGTTGCTTTTGTGGGAAATTAAACTTGGTTTTAACAATCTAAGGACCCTTAGCTAGATTTAAATATATTTTTGAAATGTTGAAGTGTTTTGTTTCTTATATAGTCTTGCTTTTGATCATGTAAATCTATGATCCATACAATTGCTAATACATGTATTCTTTCTTATTGTGGAAGCAGGTATGTAATATTGTTTTGGAGTGTTCAAATTCCATATTGTAGTAGAATTTTACAATCCTAAACCAAGTACAATCTTGACAGAAGGTACCTTTGTTAACTTTCAATGTGTTCTGTTTTAAATCCTTTCATATCTTGCTTTTGAAATCATTGAATTACATCCAAGTTGTTAAGGTTCATTTAGTTTAAATTGTCATTATGGAACATGATCCAAGTTTTAATGTGATTTGTAAAAATTAGTGCTTGTGATTATCTTAAGATTGTGTACTAAATGTCTTTTTTTTCATTAGAATAAATCCTACATGAATAGTAGAGCTTGCTTTAAAATGCAGTCTTCATAATGGCAACAACCTATGTTATTTTACTTAGCAATATGTACTTTTGTAGGAGAGGCATGGTTTTTAAAGTGCTTGATGTTGTGCAAAATGAATGAATGTTTGTCTTAAGACTATTTATTGTGACTCCTTTTTTTTCATAAAAATTAGTCCTTATTTAATAATATCTTGCTTTGAAGTGTAAATTTCAAATTACATAACAACTGAATGATGTTTTACTTAGTAGGATCTGTGTTTTTAGGAGATGTGCGTTTTTTTAGGACATATGTGCTTTTTAAAGTGCTTGATGTTTTCATTACCACATAACTTATGTAATATGTCCTTATAACTATCCTTTGATTAAGAGTGTGTCCTTGGCAAAGTGGTGTAAAATAATTCTATAATTTTCAAAGAAACTAGTACTTACCTAGGACTCTGCTTATCTTAAAACTGTCTACTGTGACTCCTTTTTTTTCATTAAAACTAGTCTTTATTTAGTAGTCGTTTGCTTTGAAGTGCAAATTTTAAATTATGCAACAAGTGAATGATGTTTTACTTAGTAGGATCTATGTTTTTGTAGGAAATGTGTGCTTAAATTTTAGGAGATATGTGTTTTTTAAAGTGCTTGATGTTGTAGTTATAACCACATGGTTTAAGGACTTGTTAGTTTTAACATAACTTTGGGTGCATTGTTTGTGTACCAAATTATGGGAAAAGAGGAGAATGCAAAGAAGCTTAAAAAATTGATAAGGAGTATCCGAAGCGACCCATTGTTGAATATGCACTTCAAAATGTGAAATTTTTTGAGGAGGTCAAGCAACTACATGCAACAACTTTAGGCCCAAAGTTTGAACTAACCGATGAACATGTTACAACTACAGACATTACCAAAGTGTTTGGTAATGTGCATAAATTCAAGACCACCAACCCTTTGTTAACAATGGAAATTAAGAAAAAATTGGACAATTGTATTATAAAATCTACGGAACAATGCATAGCACAAACAATGAGATCATGGCTTGGTTGGTGAAAGGGTGGGTAGTAGAGCGCAATGGTCACCCAATTAATTGGGCAAAGGCTACAGTTTCCATTGCAAAAGAAAAAGCCCAACATTTAAACATGAACCCGTTGATGCAAGCAAACAAAGTGGAAAGGATAGAAATCAGTGAAGGTTCGAATCGTTCACATGGAGCACTTGCCATAGGCCAAACATCTTCAAAGCCAAAGAAGGATTGTAGTCCAATAGGGAATTGCAAACGTGAATAAAAGTATGTCTCAGCTGAAGACATTGCCAATGTTCAGGAATTATTGGAGCTCAAACACTAGCTTTGGAAATATAACAACTCCTGCATTCATCAATTCCAAGTGAAAAAAAAGAGTGTATGGAATGTTTGATTGGGGTATGATTTAGTATGGGGGATTGAAAGATAGTAGTTCAACAATCACAAGATAAAATTGATGTTGCCAAAAAATCACTCTTTGATGTCAAAGCGAAAATCCAAATGCTTCAACATCAAGTAATTGTTTGGTTTGGTGGGCAATCTATTTATAATCTTATAGAATGTATGTAGAACTACAATGTTGTACATGTAAAATTGTTATTGAGTTTTTGTCTTAACATTCTAAGGGTGACAAATGTTGTAGATGGCTATATAAATGTTGGTTTTGATTTATCTTGGACATGGTTGGCATGTGTTAAGGTTGTAGGTTCATTATTAGAAGCCCAGGATGCCAAAGAGGACATTCAAGAAGACCAACTTGTACAACAATAGACTCCAACCTTAGCATTAAATATGGATGCTTTGCTATAGGTGAAAAATGAAAAAGAAAGAGAGTTAGACATTTTGAATGGCATTTTTAATGATAAAAAGGAGATGGCTATCAAAGGAAAAAGTTTGTATTGAAAGGTTGATGAAAAATGTCACATGATACAAAAAGAATTGGAAAAGGCTATGAATAACCAACATGAACTCATCAAAGAAGAAAAATGTATGCAAAATTAGATTGAAAAAATGAAGATAGGAAATGGCGTTTCATTTTGGCCTCAATCAATTCTACACCAAAACAAGCCATTAGAGGAAGATGGACATAACATTATCATTATGAAGTTGTGTGGTTACTGCAATTAGTGGTACCATTGTGCTGATATTGCAATTACAAGTTGTAAGCACACCTTTCACCCATTTTGCCTTGCTGCAATGTTGGAGCATTCCAACAAGTGTTGTGTATGCAAGCAAAAATTACACCCAGATTGGTGGCACTCCTAGGGCTTCCGAACTTCAACAATTAGCTAAGGAAATGAACCATGAATCCATAAGGCAAAATATGCTTTTGAAGGTTAAGGAAGCTATTAAGAATGGTATGGACTCCATGGTAAATGGTAAGTTTTTTCCAAATTAGATGTTCCTTATGCATAAAACTTGATTCTTGAGGCAAACTTCACATTCATGAATTCTCCTTATGGCTAATGTAATGTAGGTTTTCTATTTGTTGAATTGAGAAAATTTACAGAGGTTAAAAATGGATTAACATATTTTTTTGAATTTCACATGTGGTTGAAATGGTGGTTTTTTGTTTACTGAATTAAGTTTGTACATAGGTTATCCATATTGAGTACATCTAGATCTTAACAAGTATGATATTCTATATGAGGTGATGGATTAGGCATTGGCAATTTTCTAAAACCTACTACTAGGCTCCTAATCATGATCATTATGTGTATTGCAACATTGTAACTTATGTTGTATAATGGCAATTTTGGGCCCAACAAGTAATTTATTTTGGGGCTTCTTAAAATGAATATTGTCATTTAGGTTGTTCATTTGCTTACATTGCTTCTGGTGGTGAGTACATTGGTTATTATATGTGAGTAAATGTCATGTTTTTACATTTGTAGTTGAAAGTACAGAGTCATTCCAAGTTGAGTATGGATCAACAAGTGTAAATTATATGGCTCACAATGAGAACACCCAATTTTCCAGCCCCATGAATGTCTTATCATGTTCAAATCCAAAGAGGGACACTCCCATGTCTTCACCAAATGCAAGGTTTTCTGTTAGTCTTGCATTGTACCAACTTAAGTGCACTACAACAATCTTGAGTGCACTACAACTTCACCTAGGTTAAATTGGTACAATGTACAAGACAAGGTGCTGGTGCATGACCCACTAGCAAAGAATCTAAGGGCCCTAAATTTTGCAAAAGAACGATATTATCAAGTTGAAGAGACATTAAACCCATCCAACATACAAACCTTGACAAGTAAAGAAGATTTAGGTAACCTTGAACCCCATCTTAAATGACATTTTGTTTCAACAATTTTTCACATTCTTAAATCAAGTCAGAATTATGTTATTATGTTTTCACAAATTTCATTAATTGCATTTTTGTGTGCAATTGTGGACAATGTTGTAAATTGCCATGTTGACCATCCCATTAGTCCAAAACCTTCCATTACAAAGGCAATTGGGAAGAAGGTATTAGTTTCATTGTCATCAACACAAAAAAAAGGGTAGATAAGATATCAAGAGGGGTGGGTACTGATGATGATGATGATGATGATGAATGCTTAGATAAGCCAACTAGCAAACCTTTATCACCATGCAAGGCAATAGCTACCTTGGCGACAAAGGCAACCAATATCCAATTGGGGAAATTGTTCCCAATTGAACTAGCTAACATGTCACAAGATTAGATGTTATAATTTCTACTGAGGTATTAGTTAAGTTATTAGGTTAGTTGAAGGACCCCACACAAGATGAGGCTAAAAATGAGATGCCAAATCAAAAGCCATCTATGAGTAAAGCACCAAAATCACGCATTATTGTATCCACTGTAAAACCAAAGATGGTTACACGAGCTTAGATGAAAATTCAAAGAGAAGGATTATTAAAAGTAATGACAAAACTTAGGTCTTGTTAAGTTGCTCTTGGGTTGATGATAGTTTTGGACATAATCAATACCTACATGATGACTGTTGAATGACATATGTAGAGGAAAATTGATGTTCTTTTGACCTATAACTATTGGTTTGCCAGATCTTGAACTTATGTATGTCACAAAAGGCTAAGGATTCTAGCTTACTTTTTTTGTTTTTTGGTACCTATGGCAATAGTTTTGCACCTAACTTTGCAAGGGTAGCTCACTACTCCTTAGGGCTATGTACCTTTGGTTATGTACACATGGAGTGAATGTCACTTTTGTGAACAGTTTACATTTTGTTTATATTGCATCCACAATTTTGTGTAGTATAATATTGTGTATTATGGCAATGGTATTGTGTAGTTTGTAATCATAACCACAACTACACGATACTAGAATGCACTTCTGTAAAATGCATTCTTGCAATGGTATTATGCATTTTGGCAATGCTATTGTTCCTAAAATGAAGCTCCATGTTAGTGCTAATTTTGTTATAATAGAAGGTGCCCAAGTTGCAAGTGGCCTATTGTTGGAACATTACACAAAAACATGGACAACTTTGAAAAACAAAATGGCAACTTGATTTAAGTCATACACAAAGAAACTTAAAGTTTCAAACCCTGGGACTAAAGCTTCGATATGAAGAAGATAATTGGAATACATAATGTCTAGTCAGGCCTACAATGAAGTTGAAACCAACTAGTAAACTATTTTTGAACATTTTTTTAAACTTAGATTATTGACTAGAACTTTTGAGTGCATCTTCATTACAGTTTAGTGTTGTTTGTGTTTCTCTGATGGAACAGTGCCAAACAAGTAGCAAGTTATACTCACATAATGCATCAAACAAACATTTGAAAATGCAAGTGTTATTTGGTAATAAGTAAGAACTCAAGAATTCCAAGAATTCACAAATCAACACCAAAACCAAATATTGGTATTATTCATCATGCACTAAAGAGCTTCAAATTATTTAATGACTCACGAGTTGGAGATAGAAGGTATTGACCATACATGCCATTGATAACTTGAATTTCATGATTCCCAAGTGACCAAATTCTACGATGGCATGTTGAACATGTGAACACTTTCCATATATGCATTTTCAATAGACATCTTTTGCATACATGGACAATGAATTGCACTACTCCTAACAACTTACAAATATCAAATTAATTTCATACTTCGAAACCCATAACCAAGTTTGTATTAAACCCAAAAAATCACAATTTTTTGAATTTTATCCAGTGTTGGGTCCAACAGTTGGCTATGTATCATTAAAGTTCCCAATGGGAGAATGAAATATCCTAGGCATCATTAAACAATCTGAAGGCTTCAAGGCCTTCTTCAATGATCCCTAAAACCTCTTTAAAAAGTTCATATGTTGTTAAATTGCCCTTAACCAAATGAATAGTTGGTGGCATTGGAAACTTAGATGTTATTATTAAATGTGAAAGGACCCAGGTTGTTGGTGAGTTTTCATGAAGATAATAAGTATGATTCCCAAGTCGTAGCCGTTCATACCACAACCCTCCAATGACACTATCACCTTCATACCATGTTTGTCCCCATCCATCTATAAATGATTCTTTTACAGTGTGAACCATTTTGTCACATAAAAATAACTAGAAGCTTTCATTAGTAAAGTTCTGACATACAACAACAATGTTATCTCCAACCACCAAGTCATTTGCCATTTGTTCTCCTCTAGTTCCAAATTCAATTTCTTGATTAGAATCACACATTGCCCCTTCAACATTAGAACTATTTAAAGGTCATAGTTTGGCAAGTGTCCATTGTGAAACATGGTTGATCTAATCACATTGCAACTTTGAATTCCCATCCACACAACATGGGCAAAAACAAGACAAATGCCTATATTGCACTTAAATTGGGTTACAACAGTTGATAGTTGACACTTGATGAGCTTTACGGCTTCCTTTCATTGTTGCACAATCATGAACCTTTGTCCAATCAATGTCACCTTCTTTCACCTCCCAAAAGTACTTGTTCACCATTCTCCTTACACTGGATGAAAAGGAATAATTGTCAAGCGGCCACATTAAACAAATCTCAAATAAGGCCATCAAAAGGGAGACAAAAAGCTGATTGCACCTCTCACCGTAAAGCAAAAGGGATGCGCAAATACAAACGAGGCCGAGGAAGATTTAAATGAAAAGTGTTGAGGGGGTCCAAAGTTAAAACCACGTAACTAGAGGTAGAGAAGAGACCAAGGGGGTAATTAAAGCATCAAGGGCTCCGCCTATTGGAAGAGCAAGAAATCCTTGATATTACTTTTAATGACACGTCATGTCACTTTGCAAAAATAACGACTCACATCCAAAATAAGGGACATTGTGCTTAGCCCCGCGCCAACCCACAAAGGACGATGAAAAATCAACCGTGCCACAAGCACAAAGAACCACAATAGGATTGAAAGAGAGAAGAAGCCCTAAAGTTGAAGACAAAAACTAAGGAGGAAAGAACCCAACCCTAGAAGGGGGTAAAGGCCGAAGAATCATGGGGAGAAGGAAGGGACCGATCCTTTAAAAAAAAA
>Ga0209611_10010059_pt1 | contig 14041 bp, 8 predicted proteins | sample S1TSphgellanicum_3_FD_187693 | JGI IMG/M metagenome (GOLD analysis project Ga0209611, IMG submission 187693) | Host-associated microbial communities from peat moss isolated from Minnesota, USA - S1T2_Fc - Sphagnum magellanicum MG (SPAdes) (version 2) | ecosystem: Host-associated > Plants > Peat... | reverse complement strand
GTGATCTGGTACCGAGTTTTTGACATCCACTAGCAATCAACCATGGTGATTTGTGGGCCATTGTGAATAGTGCTAAGCAGGCACTACCTACTCCAGAGAAAGAACATGATACTTCTGCAACATTAGCATGGCCACAGGAAACTTCAATGGCTTCTTCCATGGCCTCAAGAGAAGGCCTCCAAATCATGGTTCAAAGCAGTAATAATATGGCTGCTGGTTCTCAAGATTGCTGTGAACCCTTTGTTGAGGAGCCGATGACGCCTGAGTCTGATGTTGTCTCCAACTATGATATTGAGGATTGTCCATTTGTGGTAGAAATAGAGGACAGCAGGATCGATTCATATGTAGAAGACAAACCACATTCAGGAACTTCCATGCTGCAAAGCAACACCTCTCCTTCTGTGTCCATTACCACACCATCCATGGCAGTGATGGTCACAGACATGGTGTTGCAAGACAGCAAGAATCTGCCATTGCCAATACCCAAACCAGCTGCAGCATTGACATTCCAGATGGTGGCTAACAACCTAAAGCAAGATGATGTACAGATGTCTATGATTGCCAGCAGAGAGATTGATGCGCAAATGCAATTGGAACAGGATCTTCAAATTCCATCAGCAGTATTGCAATTGTCTGCAGCAGATCAAGTTTTGGTTCCGGATGTGGTGGTACTGCCATCTCAGGAGCTTATGCTCCTACCTCCTGAAGCGGCTTCTAAACCCATGCCCAAGCTGAAAAACATTGGGCGCCTCCAAACCATTCATTATGTGTACAAAGATCCATAACCTATTCTTTGCCCCACCTCCAATTATTATTTTTCCCCATCTTCTTCTTTTGTGCTACTTCTCCATGACCCAAGTTGCAGGTTAAGGCAAAATTGTTGCATACTACGCATTATTTTTTCTAATTTTTTTCCTGTGTTCATAATGCAGTCATAATGCATGTGTTACAGGTACGAGCTTCCTGATCATCACCCACTTCTTGAAGGGGTAAGCTATTTTTCCTTGTCATTTTCTTTTGTGAGCACTACGTAATGGATTTTTTTTTCTTTCAATGCTCGTACACCTCTCCCAATACTTTCTTGCAGCTGAAATGGGTGTGTTGTGATTCATAATTTTGAGAAGACCAGAAAGGAAAAGAATGCAATTTACTGAATATGGATTCCGCAGAAATTGGCTCAATAGTTAGAGGCACATTAATTTCAGCAAAAGGAGAATAGTTTGCTTTAGTGTACAATTCATGTTTGTGAGTTCTTAAAAAGACACTGAAAACAACACAAACATTTTCTGTTTCATTCATGCTACAGAATTCCCCAGTTTCCCTAACAAATGACATACAAAGTTGGTACTTTCCTCCCAATTTTCCTAACAAATGAGAAACAAAGTGGGTGCTTTCTTCTTGGGTTGGGGAAACAGATGGATGAAAGGGAAACCGATGACCCATGTTGCTACCTTCTTGCAATTTGGAGCCCAGGTTGGCATTTTGTGGTTTCAACCTTCCTTTCGCATCACCCAAACTTCACCTTGTTAGGTGGTCAGAAAAAAAAAGGGGACCTTTTTTTGAGACATGATTGAATATCCAATGCCTAATCCATCAAGTAAATTTCTGCATATAATTTTACAGACTTAGTTCTTCCATTTTTTGAGGATTTGTATTGAAATTGGTGGGTGACACAGAGGAGGTTCCCACTTCCCTTCCAAATCTCAATGATTGCAACAGTGAAGACAACCACCCATTTGCATCATCAAGCTTTGCAAGCAATCTCAATTCTGTCAAAGGCACACTCCTGGTCAGTGCATTAGATATACCCTTAGTTTATGCCCTTCTTGTGTCCATGCAAGAGCAGTCATGTTTATCAAAGCAACATCATAATCATGAATTTAGAAGAAAGGAGATAACAACACATGAATTTTTTTCTCTGCAAAAAAAGACATAATATGACTATTATTAACACATGGAAGAGATTAGTTTCACTAAATCCAATGGTATAAGTGAGCACTTGTGGAAATATCTCTGGTGCATATCTTATTTTATTTACATCTTGGGAAATTTCAAGAGGACATCTTTATGTACAAATTCAAGATCAATCAAAGTGGAATGAAATGATAAGGTGATTTTTTTGTTTTTCTGTCAAAGTAGGTGCCATGTAGAACTGCTATGCATGGCAGTTTTCCTTTGAATGGAACTTACTTCCAAGTGAATGAGGTACCAATTAATTAATCTCTGCTCTTTGTATTTTTATTTAATATAGTTCCCTTCGATTTTAAGTACAAATTAATCTCCATTCTTTGTTTGTTTATAGCTCCTCAGTTGTTATGTTGAAACTCCTAGCCTCTTTTAATTTGGGAGGACAAAATGAGAAACATGCTTTCAGATGTCCATCCCATGTGCTTTCCGTCATTACTCATGACTTTGTCTTACCATATAATGTAATTAATTGTGCTTGATCAATGAGGTATTGATGTCTTTGTGTTAATTGGGACTAATTTATGTGTAGCAAGGCCCAAGGTGGGGGGCATTCATGAAATAAGAGGCCTAGGACAAGAAGATTGTGGGAAAGTCCCCACCCATCATCCTTACCCATCACAAAGCATGAGGCAAACCTTATCATAAGGCTAAGCATGTGTAGATCACAAGGGATAGGGGCGAGAGGCAACTTACTCCTACAAGAGGCCTCTTACACTTACTATGTAGGTGTATGATGCATATTGTAGGTGCAAAGTACCTCTTGTTTTTTAGGGAGCATTATTAATGTCTAGGGTAAAGCATGACTTGATTTTGTCCATAATCCCATTGTAGCATCTTGTAAATGTTTGTGTATTCTTAGGCAAAAAATCCTCCTAAAGGCTTCCCCTAATTTGATAGTCAGCGCTTCGAGGATGGTAGGCTAGAATATTAAGGAAGGAGTGCAAGCCTTCCCAATGCAAAGTACAAAAGGTTTTTTATTTGAATGGTAGAATGTCTTTTCAACTGATTGAAGCATCTTTTGTGCAAGGAGGTGCTTTCAAAATACAAAGAAAAAAACCTTGGAGTGTTTTATGGTTTCTTGAAGGCTAGTTTAGCCTACTAAATATACCATTAACAACATTGTATTTGGTGGTTTGAAACTTTGTGAAACTTTGTAGGTTTTTGCAGACCACGCAAGTAGTTTGCAACCAATTGTAGTCCCACGTACATTGTTGTGGAATTTGCGACGTCGTTTTGTATTCTTTGGTACATCAGTGACCAGCATTTTTCGAGGTATGTTGATGACCAAGGTTGGTGATGGGCATTATTTTATTACATATCTCTATTCTCCATGCAGTTGTGTCATGTTTGAGGATTCTCAACAATTGTAGAACAAGAGACCCTTTTGTTGCTAAAGGTGTTGTCCATTTTATGATATGTTGACCAATCTTTTTTGAAATTTTTCCAACAAAATTATAGAAGAATATCTGCTTTTGAAAACATACCAACCTTTTCCAATATGTACTTAGGACCAATTGTGCATTATACTCACTCCATATATGTGTTTCTTCTTTCTTTCCCAACAAAAGTATGGAGATTATTAGTAAAGGAGTGGATATACCTTTGAAAACCCCATAAACCATTCATGCATAGGAACATGAATCAAGCCTTATCACTTTTCAAAATAAGGATGTGGATTCATTCCAATAATGTTATATATGAAGAAGTGAGATTGTTTGATTTTGAAAAACACGTCACTCTTATCCTTGATATGGTCTTGCATAGGTTTCTATTTCAAAGCTTTGTATTGTAATGGTGATGGAAAGTGTGGAAACCCACATTTGTAGACTAAAAAACACAATTTTACAAAAAAAAAATTCAATTTACTCATTCAAAATGGAAAAAATTGTGTATTCATGCGACAACAATGTAGGAAATTTGAATATGTGCTCGATCTTAGACAGTCAATGTCCAAATCTTCTTAAGATCATCATTCATAAAATGAGGTTTTGAATCTATGGTTTTTCTAGTGTGCATCATTTTTAGTTTTCACGTCAATATAGACTGCATAATTTAAGTTAAACTTACTTGTTATGGTTGGTGAATATCATATAGGTATGACAACACAAGAGATTCAAGCATGCTTTTGGAGAGGTATGTTGCCCTTCTTGACATCTAATTTATTCTTCAATATAGTTTAATTACCCTTGAAATTGGAACCTATGTCATTAGTCAAACATGGCAATTGTAAATCAATATGTTTTGTCAATTCCCTTGACACAACAAACTAGGATGTTCATGATCTTTTAGATTTCAAGATTTGAATTATAACTTGAAATGCAATCCAATCCTGGCTTTGGACATTAGGGTTTCAAAGAGTTCTCAAATGCCCATTCTCAAATGCCCATTTCAAAGTTGGCTTTATTCACTAGTTACTCTAGTGAGAGGATAAAAGTTGTGTGGTAATGTTCACACTCATTAATATGCACCAAGTTCACACTATTAATAGCTTTCAATTGCACACTCATGGGATGACTCATGGGACAGCCCACGTTTAGGAGCCATTCCACACTAAACTTATGGTCTTTAGATAACAGAAGGGTTCTTGACAGCACTCATATCTTACACCAAGCAATTATAATGGTTCAAAACAATAGAAGTTTCTCAATAGAAGGTAAAATCACTCATGAAATAGGATTCCACAATCCCAACAAGGCATGAAGAGCAAAGTTCCAATGTTTTTATTTGAAAGTCTAGGCTAGTATGTACAACTTTCCACTCAATGTTACTCTAATCCAAAGGATTATGCACTATAGAATGCACTTCAGGAACAAGGTGAATGGTATGAATGAAATTAAAATGTTATATAACCTACAATGGGATTTCTTGTGGCTTCTACCTTATCATGAGATACAAGGTCTTACAAGACAAATCATATTTATACTTAACATGAGATATGGAGGTCTACTTTATGCCTATTGATCTTCAAAGTTTGTAAAGGAACATAAGATTCTTCAATTTGCAAATTTCCTTGTGTTGGTGGCATACATGTTTATTGATATAATCTAAAAGGCTCTAAAATCTTGTCAAATGTCTTAACCACCTCAATACCACATTCTTACCAACCTTGTTACATTTAGTTTTCACTTTATGTTAATAATGACGATACCTAATCAAGTTATTATAGGATCCTTCGTTAAATTGATCACCAAAAAGAAATGTGGGTGCATAAAGGTGTAAATCTGAAGGGAAGAACATTTTGTCTTTGAAAAGAAACAATAACACTAAGGGTGAAATATACTTATTTTTCTTTTCCTTTTGTCAACCACTTTCTACTTTGTCCCAACTTTGATGTGACATTTGATCACAACCTTCCATCATCAAATGACATTAGCAATCACAACCTAGACATTTCATTGAGCTTGTTAACCAATTTAAGCTTGTGAATCTTTTGAAAACCCACATGGTACTCTATAATAGTTCACAAATTTTGAGCTTGCAACACCTCCATTTGGAATTGGACAAATATATGTCCAAAGTTGCATTAATACTTTCACAAGGATGAACATAATTTCTTATCATACATAATCATCCTATGTTACATATCACGTTGAATTAACATAAATTACCTATGATTGTTCAATTTTTAAAAATTATGCGTGTTAAACAAACCCAAATGAACTTTGAAAACATTCACCTTATGTTAAAATATTCTAAGGATAAACCCGTCCCAAGATAATATTGATACATACAAATTGTAAAACCTAATCCAAAATTATACATATGTTATAGTGCAAGGAATAAACTTTTAATCATTCTAGTTTTTTTTCAATTTCAAAAAAATCCTTTTACACCTTACAATTAAAAGCATATGCATTTTTTAAAACATTTCCAAATGCAACAAATACTTTGCTTAAAATCCTTGAATTGTTGTGAACTGCCACAACATTGGTCATAATCATTGAGGAAAATGTTTCATATTAAAATTGGTAATCAAAAATTCAAATAAACATTTTAAAATTGGTTTTGTTCACAATGTGAAGGTGGGTTGATGTGCATGTACATGTAGGATATGTGTGCGTGCGAGGATTTGATCGTACTTCACTAACACCTAAACCATTAGTAGCATGGTTACATCTCCAAACCCATAAGGCCCCTAACAAAGGAATAACAATGGAAAGAAATCAAGTTTGATGCCCTCAACCATGTCCAAGCTACCAACACATGCCATCAATGGAAAGGATTAAGCAACCTTGAATTGTATCATAATTGAAGGCATTTGTTTAAGGTGAATTGTTCTTGAAATCTTTTTTGGGTTTTTAAGTATTTTTGTGAGAACAATTGAGAATTGAAATACATTTTCCCATGTTTCATTTTGTTAAATTGCAGGATTTTGATCTACCAACCCTTTTGTTTGCCTCAAATGTTTGGAATACATTATTAAAACTCAAAGTTTGTTTCATGTTGTTACCTTGTACAAGATGTTTATTCATTGCATGTCCTACTTATAACAAGTACAATTTGAAAAATAAAATCAAACCTCACCAACCAAGATCTACTTGATTACATTGACCAATTATTCAAAGTTCAACATCATTGAAAAATTCATAAACAAAGCAATTTCACCTACATGCATTCATATTTTACATTCTTGAAACCTTATTAATGCCACAACTTGTTATTGGGTTCAAATGACATCATCCAAGAAGTTAGTTTATAATAAAAATAAATATTGTAATATTGATATTTGAAGATCCAATGATGTTCATGACTTTTCTTTATGTCATCTATTCATTGCAACTCTATGACATTGGAACTTACAAAGACTAGTTATTTATAAAATGTTTTCCTTTACTAATCTTGCTATCAATATTCAAGGTGTCCTATCTTAATCATTCTAAATAAGAAAAGATCATCTCCCTTTCTTGTTTTGGGTTTCACATATTTTATTATTCATTATGTTACCCATCTTTAGTTGCCATCTCAATTTTTCAAATGTTTCATTTTATTCAAAAGACCTTTTCAATGTTTTTTTGGTGGGTTCAACTACATTACCTCCCTTGTTGGCAAGGAGTCCTTAAACATCAAAATGTTCTTTTTTCTTGGTGGGCAAAAAATTGGTGTTCACACCATGTGTATGGTCAACACATTACACAAACCATTTGAAACCCTAATCTAACAATTAAACTTCTTTCAAAATATAATATGATTTTGCACACAACAATTAGGTTCTGTCAACTCCATGGACATCACTTTATATTTCATGTTATCTATCGCATTATTTGCAGTCATACTCAATATATAAATTCATTAAACATTGTCTTTTATTTTACATGTTTTGATATGACATGACATTTCATATTCAAGAAGCACATGGGCCCCAACATGATAAAATACATCAGAAAAGGAATCCCAATTGTGCAAAAATTGAAAATGTTAATTTTGAAAGTTTGCAAATATGTGAAACATTTAACATTGAACTTTTTAAACTATATGAAATATGTATCATATGTGACATTGACATGTTTTCAAAAGTTTAAAATTTTATATTAAGCTTTTAAAAGTATTTTCAACATATTTTGAAAAAATTGTGTACTTATCTCATTAGTAAAACATATCAATTTTCATTAGTAGAATTGGTCAAAATAGAACCATTATATTTGTGAATACATGTGACTATTAATTATTTACAACTACATTTGGACATTTTTGTAACTATTGTACTACCTTAGTGATTTTGTCACAATTAATTTATTTATTTTTCAAGGAATGTTTTTTTTTGAAGCAAAATGAAAAATATTTTGAAATATTTTGATTTCAAAATGAAATCTTCAAACTTCATTAATTGATAGACATTTTGGCCCCTAGGCAATAATAATAGGTCTATTTTTATATGAGGATTTTTGAAAGATGATATTTTGGCTTGTGTTGAAACTTGAGAAATTTAGTTTATAGAGTTATGATATCTTGAAGGATTTTGGTTTCTTTTAGAGGAATTTTTGAAGATTATATCTTTGGATGGAGAAATATTTGAGTTTCCATAATTCTTCTTTTGCCTTAAGATACTCTTTAATGCAAATGGCAAGGCCGCTGCGTGACACACCCCTTATTGATGATGTAAGTGATAAATTGTACATTCTCTTCAAGACATGTGGATAATATGGATGATGTTCACTTATCCTAATTTTTGCACGTCTTTCCTCCTCCTTTTAATAATAATAACACGAGAAGAACATTTGTCACAAGTGCACTATGGTCGAATATTTTCGAGATAATGGAACTCTACTCAAAAATTTGAGTTATTTATCAATTGAGGTGTATACCTATGCTCTACAACAATCACAAAAGTTGTTTTTGAAAGCCTTCCCATTTTACACATAAGGTATTATATAAGTCAGTTTGGTGAACAATCAAAGTCATTAGAATTTGAGATTGTGCAAACATGTTAAAGAATATAATATCTTTTGTTACATGGATGAACATTTGAGAGGATTAGTAAGTGACAAAAATAACAATATGTTTAGCATGAAATTATCATAATATATATACTCTTGTATTAACTACATCATCAACTTAGGGAAAATATAATGTTTTCCAATTTCAAGATGTAGCCAAAGTGGCACTTATCCATAGGAAGATTTGTTGGTGATGGCTTTTTAAAATGGGTAAGGTTAGACTATGTGAGGATTACGTCCTCCAATAGGAACCTCCATGGCTTGTGTGTGTCACCTTGCTCATGCAAACTCCATTTAATGGTGACTAGTGGGCCCTTGTCCCATTGGCCCAAGTATATTAAACCTCTTGTAGTGTCATTCATCTCAATGCTATTCAAATTGAAGTGGGCTTAATTTCAAAGTTTTTGTGGCTTTTTTTTTAGAATTACAAAACCATTTTAAATTATTTAACTTTTGTTCCATTGGTCAAAAAATTGCAAAATGATAAACATGCACATAATCTCTCCATGGCTTTTTGGTAGTACCAAAAGTGGACCAAGGAGGAAGGGACAATTTGAGAGGGTTACGACATGATCATGTCCAAACAAACATCTATTTTAATACATAGATGCTAAGGCTATCAAATGTGGGAAGCAACCTTGGATCCAAATTTCACATACAACCAACTCATCTCATTCAATAGCTAGAATGAATTGGCAAACACATTGGTACCTTCACATTTGGGAGTGAAGCCTCTTAATTACCATATTAAGCCCAAGAAATGTTAGATTTGAACTTAAAGACCCCAATTTAGTCTAAACATGGGATATTTGTAATATTTAGAAATGATTTAAATATATTTTGAGATTTATCTGATGGTACCAACGTGGGGGCGATGATTTTCCCAAGGCTCAATTTTTCATGTGGTGTCCATTTTGTATCAATTATGTCCAAAATTGTGTAATTTCAATTTGTTTTCCCCTCTCCAAGTAACATGTTGTGAAAAATGATGACATACTATTTTACCTAGGATCAAAGGTTTTGGAAATGGGCACTCCAAAATTTGGGTTGGGCAAGTAAACTTTGGTCTTACATTGAGCCAATGCCCTATGTCCCCACAATTTATGCCCCTGACATTAAACTAGGCCAATAATGGTAAAGAAAAACAAATAGGCATAAAAATTCTTGACAACCCATGAGACAACATGCATTGACATCCTCCCCAAGGGGCTCATTTGTTTTCCATTTGGGTAAGGTTGGGTGAAGGGGGCAATTTGGTTTTGTGGATTTTGTTCTTCCCATCAAGTTCTCAATATGTTCTTCAAGTTCCCAATGTGTTTGCAATAGGACCTCACTTTGTCCCATATGCTTTGCCCAACATTGTCCTCTCAGAAACCATGTGACTACAAAATAACATTTTTAACACAATTTTTTTGTTTGTTTTGGGCTATGTGAACAAGGTGCACAAAAATGATATTACACAAATCTTTTATTTTGGTCTATTGTGTAATAAAGGTGAAATGGAATTGGATTGGATTTTTAATATTTATCTTAGGTCTTCTGAAATAGGTATACAAAGCTAATATTACACAAATTCTTCTATCTTGATTTATGTGTAGGTAATAAAGATGGAATTGAATTAGAGTTTAAAACTCTATCTTGGAATTTGTGAAAAGGTGTACAAAATTAGTATTACACAAAATCTTCTATCTTGGTTTATGGGTAATTAAGATGGAATTGAATTGGACATTAATTTCTATCTTGGGTTTTGTAAAGTAATGCACAAACATAATATTAAACAAATTTTATGTATTAGTTTACATGTAATGAAGGTGGAATTGAATTGGACAACCTTTTTTCTTTTTTTGGGGGAAACATTGGTCTCTTATAGGCTTAGGGTAAATCGACCAGTGATCGAACACTTAAGTGCTCAGAGCAGGCCGAATCCAAGCAGAGGGCTTCATTGTTTTTGGTGTCCAAACATAACTTGGATCCCTCCTCTTTGCGCATCTAACACATTAACAATTCTTGAAAACGAATTAGAAATGAGAAAGTTACAGCCCCTAAATTAAAGGGGCTCAAGAAACTCAAAAAAAAAAACATTGAATATTGTAAAAGTCGATTCTTGAACATTCAAAAAATTCTTTGTATGTTGCTCTGGTGCTATTAGAGTTTCACAATGATTTATAGAACTTCAGATGGTGCTCTTATAACATTTTAAATTGTTTAAAATGAATGAGAAATAAAAAACTTATGAGGTTTGAAAGTAAGAGGGGTCCAAAAAGAGAGGAAAAAAAAAAAAACATTTTATAAGTTGAAAAGTTTATTTTTGTTTTTTTAATTTTTAATTATTCCTCTTACTTTGCATTTCTAAGATGATTTCTAGAGCTTGAGGTAGCATTCTCATAACATTTTAAATCATTCAAAATGAAACACTTATGATGAAGATATAACTAAGTGTTTGGTCATAAGTAGGCGATTGGTGATCAGCCAGTTTATCACATTATTTTTTCATGTTTTTTTTTTCCTTGATATGCTTCATATCATTGGTGGGGCTTTGGAACATGATTGTTCCTTTGCCCTTGGTGACTCACTTTGGATTTTGCTTTTTTATTAGATCTTGGGTTCTCTCTACATGTTTCTTCTCTTTTTCCTTTTGGTTGGGTGTTTTGTTTAGTGAAGTTTGCTGGGTTTCATCAATTGGAAGTTTTATAAATTTGAAAACAACATACAAAATTTTATTCAATTAAAAATATATTTAAGACCGAAATCAAAGGGTTATTCTCAAAATTAATAAAAGTCTAAACATTGTTTCTTAATGCAATTGGAAGCACCTTACACAATATAATAGTTTGTAAGACATTTGGCTTGTACGATTTGTTGTCGTAGGGAATTTTGTATAGGGGGAAGCATTGCTATGAGCACATTTGAGCATTTTGTAGAAGGAGAGCATTGTTGATAGTGCCTTTCATGCGCTAACACAAAGGCAAAGCTCAAGGTTGAAGGCAAAAAGAACATTATTGTTCCTGTTGTAAAATTTAAAAATCAAAGTGCATTATCATAAGAATGGCCTAAATGGGAATGGCCTATATGTACTAATATCTATATGCATTAACATGAGTATTGTAGATCACCTTACAATAAATCTCCTTTACTCTATCGATACATACCTAGACATTACATGTAATCTTCCTCCCCCACCTCTAGGGAAATTGTGATTGGGAACGTCTCTCAAATTACATTATGCTTCTCAACAAAAGTTTTCAATTGAGCAGTTCATACTGAGATTTAATAAAATTTCCTTACTTTACGGACACCACTAAAAGAGGGGTTAGGGGTTGAAAGGAGGCCCAAAGACATGGTGAAGACAGGGTGACTTTGTGGATTTCTCTATTATTATAAAAATTTCTCATCATTTTAGTGCATTTTAGTGTGAGGTGTAATTAGAAATGATGACATTGAATCCTCGAGTTGGACCCTCCGTTGGAACCCTGCTTGCAGTCCTTCAAATATTGAGCTTTCTTTTTTATTTTTTAAATAAAATATATATGATTAAAAAATTGAATTTTGTTTTGCGTTCGAATGAAGTGATTTTCCCTTCACAAAATGGTGCCATATGAGTTTAGCCTCAATTTGCCACTTTCTGATCTGGGACGTTCATTAAAGGGCACGAGTCCAATTTATCACTATTGTCTAATAGGATTGCTCTATTTCATTTCGCTGGATTGTCATCTAAAGTGGCTCGGAATGTGGTTGGACAGCATAAGGCCTGCTTTACACTAGGAGTCAAGGCTGAAAAAGATTGTTTTTTTTTTTTTTTTTTTTTTTGGGTTTCAATCTACCAGCTTATGGCCCTGACTTGGCCCCAAGGCAGAAAAAGAATACCTATCAATTTGAGAGGTCAATTTGCAACAATTGGCACCAATGTTGTTATAATTAAATATTATTTTTTAAATGAAATTCACATTATAAAATCAAAATAAACTTTAAATTAAACCATAATCTTCTCCTCCTCCTTCATTTCATCTCTTTTCATTTGTCTTTCCTCTCTTGTTGAGCTTATGTGCAAGTTTGGGAATGATGGAAGGGAGTTTCTATTTTTTCTACTTGAAATATGGCTATGTAAAACACAAAAATTACCAAAAAAATTTATGTCTATGCTCATTCATGACTTTTAGGGTTTAGCTTGAAAAAGGAAGCGCATATGGAAAAAAAAAAAAAAAGATACTAAGAAAGAAAGAAAGCATATGAAAAGTTGAAGCTTTAGTCCTTACTTTTTGACCTGAATGGCTTTACACATGAGTTCATTGCCCCCCCAAAAATAACATTTTATTAATAACTTGGTGTCAAACAGCCAGCCAAGTTAATTTCAATTGCTCAAATTGGAATGCAAAGCTAACAAGGCATCATAAACACACTGACCCTGCCAATAGATAAAAATGTTGTACATTTATCTACTGTGTCCACACTCTGAACACCAAAAACATCCATTCCAATTTAAATAGTCTGAACTCTTTCACCAAGAAAACTGGTTCACCTAATGTGAAACCGGTTCTTAAAACTTCCAAAAGTTGGATCCAATGCCATAGTCCCTGGGGCCCAACAAAGCTTAACAAGCACCTTCCTAAACCTTCCTTGTCAGTGGCCTTATAGAGAGTGTAGGCTGCCTCCACCTCGAGGCAGGCTGTTCATGAAGGGGAGGGTTCTTCTAGGCTTGGAGTTTTATCCAGTTTACCTTCTCTTTCTTTAGTTAATATGCTTCATGTCAACGGTGAAAGTTTTGGTATTTAGTGGCTCTCTTCCTTCCTTGAGGCCACCTCTTTTGGGCTGCTTGCTTCCTTGGGCTTTGATCCTTGTTTCTTTTTCTCTCCTTTTATTTCTTGGGTGCTTTCATTTTATAAAGATTAGCAGGGTTTTATCATGTCTACTTGCTCTCACTTAAAGATTAGTTAAATGTGAGTCATATTCTCCTTGATTGTCAATCTTCTCATTTAATGAATTAATGCATAAATCATTAATGATCAACTTTGAAAAATAGTGAATCATTAATGACTATTCACCGAATCTAATGCATACCATCTAACATATTATTGATCAACTTTTAGAACTAAACTAAATATATCATGTATTTCAGTTATTTTTAATTAATTTATTCAAATTTACATGTTCAAATTATCTCATGGTCGTAAATGATATTCCCGTGTCACATAATCAATTTATAATCTTAGTTCATAAATTTAAAATACATGTTTTTTACACAGCATATTTAAATATAATTTGTTGATTTTAAACAATAAATGTTATTTGAATCTTAAAAACTTCATAGGATCTAATGCTTGTACATGACATTAGATAACAAATGATTATTTTTTATGAATTTGTTATAATTTTTTGTCCATTGTCCAAGTTGTTGAATTTAAATAATATTTTATTCTATATTATCTTATATTTTGTGTTCATGTGTGAAGATTAGAAAACAATTTTACACTATGTTGAATGTGATAAATGTTATTATAAACTTTATAAGGGGTGTGTGTGGTGTTGTTTTAATAAAGTACTAATTCCAACAAGGCATAAATAATGTATGTAAACAATAAATAATTTGTCGAAGCCCTTGTTCTTGTTTTTTTTTTTTTTTTTTTTGTTTTTTTTTTAATTGG
>Ga0209611_10010058_pt1 | contig 14042 bp, 10 predicted proteins | sample S1TSphgellanicum_3_FD_187693 | JGI IMG/M metagenome (GOLD analysis project Ga0209611, IMG submission 187693) | Host-associated microbial communities from peat moss isolated from Minnesota, USA - S1T2_Fc - Sphagnum magellanicum MG (SPAdes) (version 2) | ecosystem: Host-associated > Plants > Peat... | reverse complement strand
TAGTGTGCATTTTGCATATGTTGTTTAGTTAGTTGTAAGTTGTTGAATGTTATAAATTATCACCCGAAATCACACATAGAAGCAAAAAACAATTTAGAAGATTTACTTGGAAAACTAGTAGGTACATGGATATGCTCAATGAGATGTCATCGATGCCATGCATGTTATCAACATTAGTGGGACACAATAGTGGAGTAGCTCTTCCAGCTATCCTTTCTTTTGAAGGCATTGGTGGAGATACATACCACTTCTAGTTGCCAAGGTGAGAGAGATCATCACTCTATCACAACTTGTTGAAATGATGGCATGTTATTTATGTTTCATTTCTTTTAGTTGGTAGTTGTTAAACTATTCAGGTTTTTTTTTAAAAACAATATTTCCTTTCATCTCTTTTGCAACTGCATTCTAAAGTGATGGCTCTCTAACTGCTTATGTTTGGAGATTGGAGATTTGGGCCAGTGGGAACATGGGAACCTATTGTCTAAGTATGGCGATTTCAATGGCCATCAGGAATGTAGTGAACCAAAAAGGCTCTTCGGGCACTGGATTGGCATGAAATTGCCATTGGGAACACAATGAACCATAAAGGCTCTTGGGGGTCCAGATTGGATGAGGACCTTCATTCACCACAGATGGGCTTACAGGGAATGGGCATTGGCAATACACTGAACCAAAAAGGCTCTTGGGGGGATTGGATTGGATGAGGAGCTAATTCATCCACTGTGGACAGGTGGGCTGTGAGGAACAACCATCGGGAAAGCAGGGAACCAAAAAGGTTCTTGTGGAACCAGATTGGATGAGGACCTTCATCCACCATGAAGATTGGATGTAACTCCCAATGTGATTGTTAACTAGCCCCAGGCATTCCAAGATGTCCCCCTTGACAAAACCGAAAGCGGATTCAACTTTTCCACTTGTCCCACATAAAAAGAACCCTAAAGAAAGGGTATCTGAATAGGTAAGAACCCTAAAACCCTAAATCACACACCAAAACTAGTTACAATAGCCAATTCCAGTATCAGACTGCTATCAAAAATAATTTAAAAGCCTGAATACCAGTACGAGCTGATATCAAAATAAGTTGATACCAGACCAACACCGAAACTCAGAAAACCATCAGTTTTGGTGGTAAATTGAGTTTCATCCTGTCTTTCCTTATTCCTAAGCGCCTCCACTGCTGCTACATATATTTTCACTGCTCCTACCTGTACAGCTACGGTCATTATGCTTCAACCTTGTGCGTTAAATGTTGCTTTCAGCATTTCATATTGAATAAAATTTACTTACTTTGCAGATACCAGTGAAAGAGGGGGATAGGGGGTGAAAGGAGGCCCAAAGACAGGATGAAGACAGGGTGACTTTAGGGATACCGCAAGTACTTACAAATGTAAAAAAGTCAGTAAAGAGGGAATCATCTTGCAACTCCTGGAGGCTGGAATCCAATGAGGATGGAGGGGAAGAAATTTGTAAGTTGGATTTGATATCTGATCATGGTCCTTTGGGTTCTTCTTGGGTCCTGAAAATGCATTGAAGGGATGTGAAGCAAATTGTCAGAAGATAGTCAGTCACAGAAGCTTATGGGTAAGGAAAACCCTAAATTTTAACTAAGGCTAAACCCTGTTTGCTTGCTTGTCAGCATATGCAGCAGCCAAGACTGAAGTCTATGTATGGTACTGGTAGCCTACCCAAAATTTTGAAGAACTAAACAATGCAGATGCTGCCATGCATAGTCCCTAAACCCTAAACCCTAAACCAACCAAGAGCTAACACCCCAAACTCCCATTCTTGTGACTGGTGGAGCCCTTCTTTGGCTTTGAAAACTAAGTAGAAGATGTATGTAGATGTAAACCCTAGTACAAAGGTAATGGCTGGTGGGTTGTTAGGCTAATAATAGGTAAGTAGTAAGAACAGAAACTGAGTTAACCCACCTTGGTTTAGCTAGTGAAATGGAACCCAATGAAAAAAATGTCTCTTCTCCCCATCCTTCTTTTCATCCCTCATGCTCCACATCTGGCTGTTGTTCATTCTGACCCGAGTGAACCAGCACCCACCAATGCACCACGGCGGATGGATGATCTGTGGACATGGAACACTTTTTTCATTATATTCCTTTCTCATATATAGCTAATTAGGGTTGTTAGCTACCATGGTTAGCTATTTGTCAACCACCCAAATGCATCTACCTACTTAGTAGCCACTAAGTGCCTTATCTAAGTAGTATCATTTACATTCTGTTCGGTATACTTGCCTATGGTACTTACTTACATAAGTAGTTAACTAGGTAATGTGACCGGGAGATAAGAGGGTGTTTAGGATAGGTTACCTTGGTAGGTAACTCAATCCTCTTGCTTGCATATATAATTGAGTCATGAAATTTTAGTGTTGTTTTAATACTAGCACCTTACTTTGGTTTTGGGACACTTTTTATCATCCTTTGTAAAAATGTACAAGGATGCAATTGTAAAACATTAGGCGATTAATCCATATATATATATATATAGCAATTGGTGGAAAACTACTTGAAATCTATCATGTTTCTACCACATTGATCATAAAATCAAGCCACAAATGATGATGTAAACTCATAGCAAATTGACATCTTCACATGTATTGCATATTTTTACAAACCATGCAAATATGTGTGATTAGTCAAATGTAAGTAAATATATAACATTAAAAAATTTCAAAAATGTTGAAGAACTAGTCATATTCTTTGATACAATTGTCGATGCTTTTGCTTACTCAATATTTTTGTGAGAAATTGCTGGTTCTTTTAAGGTTTTCGAAAAGAAAAATGAAACCATGAGAGAGGAGGTTCTTTGATTTTGGAAATCTTGAAACATCCCAGGTTTTTTGAGTCTGAAATTTTCAAAAAACCAAACGTTTTAAAAAAATTAATTTAAAAAACAAAGCTAAATTGTATTTTAAAAGTCAAATAACCACCCAACAATGGTGAGTTTGGAGTCCATAAGTTCTCACCTTGGGTGAACCAGCAACGACACTAGTACCATGGTAAAACCTGGAAAATAAATTGGGTTGATTTAAAACATTATACATGTCCTTCTCTTAGACTAAATCAAACTTTCTAACACCAAATTTAACAATTTCCCACAAGAACAGGTCCAACAGCTGTTGGTAAAATGAGTTGTACACTATATTTTGGATGAAGGACAGTCTTCATGTAGTGTGAAAATTGGGTTTGAACCAATGTCAGATGGTTCTCATTAGGACCTCCCGTTCTCACAAGGAGAACTAACTATTACCACCAAAGGTGATAAGTAGTTTGACAATCAGATTGATGGTTCTCACCCAAGTGAGAACCAGACCCAATGAGAAATGGTTATCTTTTTCTAAAAAATTTGGAGAACCAAGTCGGTTTTACGAGATAACCAAAACCCAATTCTCAAGTTAGTAGTTAGATTAAGGCTAGTAAGTAGACTAGGTTAATTTAGGGTTTGGGTTAATCGTTAGATTAGGTTAGTTTGTAAATAGCGGCACCCACTATGTAAAAACCCCTTTTAGGGTTTTTTAAAATTAAAAGTAGTTTAGTTGCTTGGGTGACTCCTTGCATTGTTCTTTGTGTTGTTCTTTCCTTTGTTCATTTGCGTTGTTAGTGTTGTGGGTTCATCGTGTTGTTTTTGTTATTGTTGGTTTGTTGCATTGCTTTTGTTGATGTAGGTTCATCACATTACTTTGGGTGATGTGAGTTCATCCCATTGTTTTTATTGTTGCAGGTTTGTCACATTGCTTTTGTTGTTGTTAGTTGGTTGCATTGCTTGTGTTGTGTTTAGTTCATCACATTTATTATGTTGTTGATAGTTCGTCATGTTGTTTGTGCTTCCATTGGTTAATCACATTGCTTGTGGTTTTGTTGTGCTATTGATGTTGTCAATTCGTTACATTTTTAATGATGTTGTTGGTCTGTGCATTGCTAGTCTTGATGTTAGCTCAATGTGTTATTGGTCATGTTGTTGGTTCATTGCATTGTTAATCCTATTCTTGGCTTGTCACATTGTTAGTGTTCATCGCATTGTTAGTGTAGTTAATTTAACACATTGTTAGTGATGCTACTAGTTCGTTGTGTTGCTAATCATGTTGTTGGTTTGTCACATTACTAGTGTTGGTAGTTTGTTGTGTTGTTGATGTTATTATTGGTTTATTATGTTGTTCTCAAGTACTTGCCTAAACCCCCTTGAGTTGTTGTTTTTTTGTGTTGTTGCCTATTACTTTCGTTACATGTGTTTTAGTGAAGCATTACCCCCATCACCATTGCCTTAAAGGTGGTGAATTAGTGGTCCTTCACATTTTTATACGCCTCTTGCTATTGGGTGCCCACCATCGCCATTTACCCCCTTCTAGTGTTGTTTTTAGAATATGCCAAAAAAATAATAAATAATAAAAATTGCATGTTCAAATAACAATGCGAAAATCACATGGTAGAAATTATTTAAGTTGGGTTTTTTTGGTGTGAATAATAATAAGGATGTTAATGTGAAATGTTCAAAAACCATGAAATGCATTATTTGTTAGAGTAGTCTAGCTTTGTTTTATAACTTTAAAACTCAAGAAAGAAAAGGTTTAATCATATTCAAAACAACAAATGGAATAACAACATTGAAAAAAATGTGAATGCATGTCATTTTATTTATTGCAAAAATGTTTGAGGGAGTAGTAAATAGTCCTTTAAGAAGAGAAGTGGAAAGACAACTTGCTAAAAAAAAATTTAATCCATGTAGTAATCACTTGCTTTGGGCATGCATTTTCCAAGGTCAATCAATATGCTACAACAAATGAAATAGTTTGTAAAAGCTTAACATATGCTTATATTAAGATTACACAATGAGATCTATCGTAGTATGTTTACCATTTCGGCAACAAACTGTCGAATATTTAATTAAATTTGAAATTTTAACTTCAGCACTTGGCTTTTTAATTCTGAAATTTTTGATAGGTAATGGTTATAGCAGATAATAAACAAAGACTTGTCACTATTATGGAATAGTCTATTGTGTATAGATTGTATCTGTTGTAAGCCATTATGATGGGAGGTCAGCAGTTTAAAATTTGAGAGGTCAACAATTCAAACCCTAACAGTTAAACTTTTTGATTTTATTAAAATTTTTGCACAAATAATAAATCATTTTTCAAAAGTTTAACAAAATGAAAAATAATTTAATTTATGCAAAAATAGTAAAGATACTACAATACATAAGTGTATAACTCGGCCAAAAAGTTTTGGGGAAGGGCAAGAAAAATGGAACAAAACATGTGTTGAATTTGAATTGGTTTAACCCCAAGAAGTTGAATACACTATCGAAAACAAGGTATATATATATAATTAAATAGTTTCAATTAGTAATAAATTTTAACAATACTCTTTCTATTTTGCAAATTTATGAACAAAATTATACTTTAAAAAAAAATTGCAATTTCAAAAACAATTATTTTATGTTATAGTAGGTAAACTACTATAAAGATGATTACATGAATGCCTCCTCCTTTGACATAACACCTCTCAAGGTCCTATCCCTTATTATGCTTTCTTGTGTTTTTAATCAATCCAAAGGTCATTGGCTATTGAGTGATGTTTTAAATTCTCCCATCTCCATTTGTTTGAAATTAAGAAAAGAATTTGGAAAGTTAGGTTCTTTTGATAATTTTATAGAAGAGGAGTCCATTTTTTTTTTAATTAGTTTTTTTGGCCTTAAACATCAAAAAAAATTTGTGGTGTTTTAAATTTCTTTTTTTAAAAAAAGAATATGAAAAAAAGAAGGTTCATAACATGTTGTCTTTGATGTGGGATTCTACATTCAAAAACTTATGTTTAATGTTACTCTTTATTGGCCTTGAACAAGGCAAGGTCATTGTTGAAAAACATGATATAAAAACCTTGTATCCCATGTTGTCAAAATGTTATCATCATTTGCACACCTTGTCTAAAAATGTCATTGTTGGCCATGGTGTTGATGAAGATTGGAGTGTGGATATTTTTGAAATGAAAATAAGTTCAAATGAAACAACAAATAGCTTGTGAATGAAGAACTTTTGATTTTCAAGAGGTTTCAAGTGCATGCAAAGAGAAATAAAATGTCTTTTTCAATGGTGGGAGAAGTGTGAATATATATTTTGTATGGTTGGATTCCTTGCTTGTCAAATTTTAGGCATTGTTGGTTCACAAATTGAAATTGAAAGGATTTTTTCTTTGGTGAGAATATTTATTAATCTTAGAAAATGTCATTTGTAATTGGATAATTTACATAAATTATTTTTTGTTAACAAAAATTGGCCCAATGACCCTAGGATTGTAAACCCTTTTTTAATTTAGTAAAGCTAATTGAAGTTGATGCAAAATTAGAAGAAAATTTAAAAAAACATTTAAAAGGATGAGAACTTGGAAATGTCATTGATTATTAAAAAAATTGTGTAACAGTTTAATCATTTTTTAAAACAAGTTTTTTTTTATTCAATTTTTATTAAAAAAATCTTTTAGAATGAATACAAACTAGGGATCTAGATCGTGAAAACTAGATATGAAAATCTACTATTATAACATTTGTGAGAATTGCCATGTTTGAGAATTGGCTTGATTATTGTTTTAAAAAATTTGATACCCTAATCAATTATCATAAATTGAAAATAATTTAGAAAAAAAAACCAAATTGTTGCTTTCAGCGTTGGGAAGAATTGGAACCAATGGTTTTCATAAAAAGGGAAAGAATTGGGGTGGGTTATGGTTCACCTAAGGCGGTTCATCCATAGGACGATTTCGAAAAAGTGATCATCGTCCTGAGGAAGATTTAACCAAATCTGATTATAAACCAAATATAAAGTACAAACCTTTAATCAATTTTCTATATTTTTGGCTACATGCTGAAAATCAAATACAAAAATCTCATGATTTATACTAAGGACTCATAAAGTACCATGTATGGCTCAAAAAAATGTGATTAGTTTGAAAACCAAACATATGTGTTGCCAAATTATGAAATGGCCCCATTAGAGTTAAACAAAAGGAAAATAAATGTGATGAAAAGTTGGAATGGTGTTCTTAGTGTCTATGATTTAGCACTCAAACTTCATATAAGTGTAAATGTCATAATGAAATTTATTTGCACTTTGTCTAAGTGTATAATGTTTATTTACATTTGTGTAGGTGTAAATGTAGAATGTGAGACATGTAAATGTAAAAATGTGTAAACATATTTTGTGCCATATAAAATGATGTAAATGTAAGTATAAAACAATTACACTTATATGACTTGATGTGTTGTGTGAAATAGTGTAAAAACATGTCATTTTTTTCTTTGTTTCATTGGGGGAAGGGGTGCGGGTGTTGGGTTTAGAATGTTTTTGGTGATAGGCCATTCAAAGTGACCCATTGCAAACAATTTTTTCAAAAAAAAGCTTTAAATGTTTTGTGCTTTGTTATGTATGACAACCAATTAAACTAATTAATATGAATCATATTAAGTGCCCGAGCTCTTGTAAAGTTCTAAGCCAAAAATGATGATGAACAAAGTTATGGTTATTGACACTTACACTCACAACATTGGTTGGAACCAAGCCCATGACAAGTGCCAAAAGATGTAGCTATAGTGAATTGAAAGCGTCGAAAAGTTAACTATAGAACATAATGCCCATAAGTCTTGAAGGTGGAGTTTCGGTGAACACCTTATAAAACCATGTAAGAAGCCTTTCTTTCTCTGGAGAGTGGACCATTTTGTGACAAGAATATCTAAAATTTTAATTCCTCATGTTTGCTTCAAATTGATTTGAAAATGCAAACGTTGACATGTGTTTTGTTTCACACCTTTATTTCAAATTAAGAAATCATTTTGATTTTTTTCCCAAGATCTATTCAACAAAAGGAATATAATTTTCAAATATTTTTTAGTGAAACACTTCTGAAATGAAACTATGTTTCATGAATCAAATTTAAAATATTTTTTATGGAAATGTGTTTGTTTGAATTGATATAATCTGTTTAAGGCATTTCAATTCAATGCCATGGCCTTCTTAAAAAATTGATAAAATTTATTTTGGTTATAAAAATATCCAATAAATAAAATTTATAATTATAACATATTTTTTTACATTTTAAACCATTAGTTGTGATTAGTACTAAGACACAATGAAAAAATTGTCATTCACATGTGGAAAGTTAACTTTTGATTTTTATTTGAACCAAATTTAATTTTAAAAAAGTTGAATTGAAATAATTTTTCATTAATTGCATGATATGTGATGTGCATGTGTTGTTATGGTTGTGTGAAATACCATCCTTTAAATTTCATTCGAATGACAATTTAATGAAATAAAACCATTGGATATAATCATGCAATGTTATTTGCACTTGAAACTTAATATAAAATGATGTCCAATTTTCAAGTGCATATGTAAATTAATGTTGGGCATATTAAACTTTTGGTGAAAACTACAGTTCAAATTCTCACATAACATTTTAAAAATAGAATTGGTTCTTCGAGTGCTGATTTTCATAAATTTAAAATCAGTCATTTCTCAAAGGTGGTTCTCACAAGTTGGTTATCAAAAGTTCAATTATTTTCAGAAAAAATGATTATTTTTATTTTTAAAATATATAATTAAAAAAAGGAACTCAACAAAAAGATAGAGAAAAAAGGAAAGCCAATTATTCTCACAAGAAGAGCCAAATAATAGCAAGAAAGGAGTTGAAAAAGAACAAGAAAAGAGCCAAACAAGGAACAAGACAAGCCAAACAATAACAAGAGAGGAGTTGAATAACACCACAAGGAGTTGAGCAATAACAAAAGGAATTGACCAACACTATAAGAAGAGACGATTAACAACAACACAAAGCAACCAGCACAACAAGAAGAGTTGAGCAACGACATGAGGAATTGAACATCACAATAAGAAAAACCAACTAACAACAAGAAAAACTTTAAGATACCAAGCTAAAAATATGTTTAAATACCTTGTTATGGTATCTTTATTTTGAGATTTAAATAAAGGGACAAGGTCTTAAGGATTGATTCTCATCCCACAATGAGACCCTATGGATTGGATATCAACTTGAATATCATTAAAAAATAATATACGGTGGTTTTTCTAGTTGGTTCCCACTTCATTTTTGATACTTGCCCAACACTAGTGTAAACATAATTCATTAGAAGTTTTATCATGAGGAAAATTCATGTGACATTTGAGTACACGAGTCTAGATTGTTTTATGTGAGGAGGTTGTTGTAATCTTTGAATATTAGTGACCTTATTAACTTATTGTTTGTCTTGTGGAGGCTTTAGTCAGGCTGCGAATTTCATGAATTTTCAGCCATTTTTGTCAAGAGAGGTTTTTTAAATAGAAAAATTACATGATAGGCCTTTCTTTGAATACATTAACAAATTTGGATCAATGTTTTTATTTTTTGATATTTTGTGATGTTGCTCAAGTGGTAATCATCCATAATAATATTTAGCTAAGTTTGGTGATATTCAGAATATGAAAATAGAAAAATTTTAAGCATTCGTTCATGTTGTATGCCCTTGTGGCGATTTTGGGCAAAATTTTAATTAAATTTTTTTTGACAATTTTTTTTCAAAAAAAGGAATTTATGACAAACTTTTTTATTAAAAATACGTTTTTTTGCAAAATGGCGAAAATTCACAACAAAAAAAATTCATTGATTTAGATGTTTACATAAAGTTATGGGTATCATGGGGGAAAGTAATTTTCTCAACTCGGGTTTTTAGGGTTTTCATTTAAATTAATTAAAATATTCTTACTAAGAAAAAATAAATTCCAAAGAATATTATAAATTAAAAAGACTACCATATTTTAGATAAAGTAGTATATTTATACTACATTTAAATTGTGAACTGAGGAGAAATTGGTAGTGAAAAAAAAAAAAAGGGTGGCTGGAGCACTGGCTGCCAAATCAATGGAGACCAATATCCAACCAATCAGCAGCCATGGGTTGGTTCTATAGGCTAAAAACAATTTCCTTGTTTAGCAATGTGAAAGGGATCCAGAGACCAGTCTGACACATTCCCACTTATTATGTGTGAGCTTTCTCAGGCTCTAATAATTCATCTAAATTTGGCCAATTTCCAGAACCCAACAATAGCACAAGAATCAGTCTTCTGTCTAACCTCAGGAAAATATGAAATGGCAGCACTATAGTCAGTCTGTCAGTGAGTCCTCAATGGATGTTCTGCTTGTGCTCAGTGCATAATTTCTTTGTGGAATCATGTGGATCACATGTTTTTTTTGAAGCATAGACTTATCCGTAAAGTCACCCTGTCTTCACCCTGTCTTTGGGGCTCCTTTCACCCCCTATCCCCTCTTTCAGTGGTATCTATCTGCAAAGTACTGAAATTTTATTAAATCTCAGTATGAAATGATGAAACTCAGCATTTAATGCACAAGGCTCGAGAGTAGTTATAGTAGTTGTAGTAGTTGTAGTACGGGTAGCAGCAGTGAAAATATGTGTAGCTAGCTGCAGGGGAGGCGCTCAGGAAAAAGGAAAGGCACAATGAAACTCAGTTTACCATCAAAATTGGTGGTGAAACTGGTTTGGGTCCCAGTTACTTCGTTTTGTAAAATTTTCGTTACCAATTAATTACAAGCTATGCCGAAGCTGGCTGTTCTCACCCCCTAATCGCCTGACTTTACGGATAACTCTATTACCCTGGGCTTTAATCTGATTTTAATTTTAGACACAGCTGCTATTGTATGTGAGAAATACTCTTGTAGGGCTACATACTGAGCATGGGTGGGAGCTGCTCAAAGAGCAATCCCAGCTCTGCTCAGCACTTGACTTCACAATTAAAATTAGATGAAGGAAAGGCAAAACATGGCCTAGCATGGGTTCGAACTAACAGAATGATTTTGACCAGTGTTGGTGCTCATTGAGTTTCAATCTGGTTATCAATCAGGTTATCAATTTGGTTACAAATGACTTATCAGTTGATTATGAATTTTTTAATAACCGGTTAATAACCTGAGTGATTGGTATTAAAATTTCAAATCTAATAATCTAGGTAGATGAATTCTGAATAAAATCCAATTTTAGTTGGTTGCGTACTTTTTTTCCCAACCACACCCATAACAACCCACCTGGACCAATCAAACCATCTACCCAATCAGAAACAGGAAGCACTCAATAAATATGATTTGAGTGTACTTATTAGACTCTTTCAGGTCTCCCATAGAGCTATGAAAGGATGTGCATTTTGAAGGGAAATGGGTAAATTTATCCACAGATCAAACTGCATTATAATCTCATAACTTTTTATACATTAAAAATAATGACATTTATTTATCTGAAGCCTTCATACTTACCCACAATAGTACCCTTGTTCTCTATTGATAACCTATCATTAAACCTACCTTTCTGGCTTACAAAACTTGTACCTATGTTTCTCCCAACCTCCTTGGGAACGAAAAAAAATGTGCAGGATAACACTAAAGGAAGTGGGGGCATTCTCATAAGAAGTGCTTCACCTTCTGTGCATGAACATTTTCTTGCAGGTCTTCATGGCTTGGTTGCACAGATACCCAACCATCCGTGGCTTGTGATAGATGGAAGAATCATGGATGCAGGTGAATACCGATGGAAGGATGCTACGGTTCCGAAACAACCATGAATGTGGTTCATCATACCAAAGCATGGAAGGACTAGGTTTGAAAATCATGAGACTTTCATGGATGGAAAAAAAAGGAAGAAGCAGAGTAGCCCAAGAGGCAGCAATTGTGAGAAGGTGGGGTACAAAGGGATACCTAACCCTTCATATGAATTTATTACCTCCAATGGCTTTTCAAAACCTCAAGAGACAGACACATAGTACAAGACTCCTGAGCCCTTTTAACTCTTCTTCTTCTTTAGAGCAAGTTTTCAACCATTATTTGAGTTATCCAGAAAGTCACCCTATCTTCACCCTGTCGTTGGGGGCTCATTTCAACCCTTATCCCCTCTTTCACTGATTAGCAGGGTTTCATCATCTTTCACTGGTATCTGCAAAGTAAGGAAATTTTATTAAATCGCACTATGAAATGATGAAACTCGACATTTAATGCACAAAGTTGAAGATTAATTGTAGTAGTTGTACAGGTAGGAGCAGTGAAAATATATGTAGCAGCAGTGGAGGCGCTCGGGGAAAAGGAAAGGCAGGATGAAACTCAATTTACCACCAAAATTGATGGTTTTCTGAGTTTCAACACCCCCTTGAATGCTAATGGACTTTTTTCGCAAGTTTTTTTTTGAATCTGACGTTGTGTATGACACCAAACTCAGGGTTCTGATGCTGTGTTTTCCTACTTTACGGATGATACCTGTATTGTGTCACAATCTTTTTATTTGTATTCTCGTTTATAAAAGACTTAGTACTCCGTTGGGTGAGGGTTACTGAGCTCTTGGTGTTGAGTATTGAGCTGATATTGCTAGCAAATTTTGGAGCTAATAATACAATCTTGGAGCTAAAAAGATAGATGGCCTATCCTTCGAATCATGAGAACATTCGAATTGGGAAAGAAGGAGCAATACCCGGGTACACGGGTTATGTACCCGGAGTGAGAAGTCATGTGATCGGTCATAGCTTCGCAGATGCTTGTAAACGAGGACTTGCAATCAGTGACTCACAACGTCACAACTCCTTTGAAAAAGCAGTCCATCTGGTTTGTACTGACCTTGCCGGAAAATTAAAAACCCCATTTAAAAGATTATATTCAAAGATATTACAATCGTCTCAATTTTCTCATAAGTATTTGTTGCCAAAGTCATCAAATAGGTTTTTCTTTTTTCTTTAAAAAAAAAAAAAAAAATTTAAAATTTACTTCTAAATTGTGCAGTTCAAATCTGATAGTCAAAAACTTGCAGATTCTTAATTTTATAATAATTATAAGTTTTTTTAGCGCAAGTAATAATTTTTTTTTCAAAAATTAGAAAAATTCAAAAAAATAAATAAAATTATATAATTTGCGCTGAAACCGTTCACGTATTATGATATATACATTTTGTAAAATGCCATGCCTAGTCTTCTTGTTCATGTAAATTGCACATGAATTTTTTGAAAATGGTCGTCAAGTGCCGAAGAAGCCCAAGACACGGTCCACGGTCTCACTTCTGTATAACTTCCCGATTTTTTTCAGCTGCAACAATAATTTATTTATTTATTTATTTATTTATTTATTTCGATGGTAGAGTGCTGAAGTACGACCTGGTGGTGGAAGAGAATCGTATCATGCGCAATTGGCACATCCGGGGCTGCCATTGGAACCATCGGCAGTAAAATGGGTGGCGAGCAAAAAGGAAGCTCTGCCCGATATGAGATTTGCTTCTGGAAAAATTGACATGCACAGCAGAAGGTCAGTCGGTCTCTCTATTTGCCAGCCATTCCCTAATTTTATTTTTTTGTAATTTCCCCAAAAGTCAGATGGAAATAAACAAAAATAAATAAAAATAAAAACTATTTGCCTTCCTCTTGTGCAAACAATAAATTATGCAAGAAAAATTCCTCATTGTAAGAAAATTATTTTTTCATATAAATAAATAAATAAATAAATATATGTGAGCTTAATTTTCCAAGTCTACCGTTACATTTTCATTCCAATAATCATACTTACAAATTTCAGTTTTTTCTTTGTTGACAAAAAAAAAATATAGTTCTTTCAATTAGAAAATTGGGAATTATTTTCTAGTTTAATTAAAAAAAGTTGACTAATTTTTCTTAAATGTGGAAAATTCTCCATTTTTCTACAACACAATTTTTTAATTAAAAAAACTCTACTTACAATGATGAATTTCTTTTACTATAATGTTCATATATACATTTTCAGTTCCAAAAAGCTGACCCAAATCAAGCAAAACTAACCCATATAGATGAAAAAAAATTTAAAAAATTAAAAATTAAATAAATGAATAAATAAATAAATAAATAAATACCTCTCATTGGAGGCTTGATGTAGGCAGTGCATAGGTACAACTGAAGAGTATTGCAAACCCACGGTACCCGTAGCATCGGTGGGTGATTTGCCATACAAAGATGTGAAGCTTCGCTTGCGAA